>JAABUS010000186.1_pt1 | contig 154208 bp, 140 predicted proteins | sample 5560161 | NCBI WGS metagenome assembly JAABUS01 (sample SAMN10711885, study PRJNA513376) | rock metagenome | isolation source: Antarctica rocks | place: Antarctica: Victoria Land, Trio Nunatak nord | collected 2016-01-04
TCATTATTATTGATTATTTAATTATTATTATTGATTATTTAATTATTATTATTGATTATTTAATTAATTATTATTGATTATTTAATTAATTATTATTAATTATTATTTGTTATTAATTATTTATTATTCATTACTATTATCTATTATTATTTAAGTATTATTATTTATTTAATTAATTAATTAATTAATTATTAATTATTATTTATTACTATTATTTTATTATAATTATTATTATTATTATACTAATATTAAAATATATAATTATTAGACTTCTAATTAAATTATAGTCTTAATCCAACTATATATACAATCTAGATTATAACTCTATCACAGTTCTTTTAATTTGATTTTACTAAACTAAGTCTTTAAACTAGATTAATATACATCTCTCTAATACTTAAACATTATTAAAAAAATAACTCATTATCTTTTGAAGCAAATCTTATATCTAATTCGAGTAAGAGATTCGTTTTACGAGTTTTTATATATAATTATAAATGCAAATACAATGTAAAGAATAAGATACAATTTATATTATTTAATTACTAAATAATATAGAGTGAATACAAACTTTTTCGATCTTTATACTCTTGCAAATGCGTTATATATCGATCTAAATTTCGAAATAACAATAGATTTTACTTTGTTTTATATAACAAATCGAAAAGAACTATATTATCAAATCTTTTGCTTGTATCAAGATTAAGATAAAAGATTATATAAAATATGTTAATTATTAAATTCTTCAAAATATTCTTGATATATTCTAATTGTTTTAGATCAATAATTTCGAAGTTAAATTTAATTTCTATATTAAGAACATTTAAGAACACGAAGATATTAAGCTTAAGAATTATGCTTTACAATCAATTTTAAGAATTGCTTGATCTATTATAGTATATAAGTTAAATTAGACTTTATATATTAGAATAAAAGATCATTAATATAGTTATATCTATACTTGAGCTTTTGAAAAGAAGAACTTTAATAAAATGTATGCAATAATTTGATTATGTAGTAAAAGTAAACAACGAACAAGCTACTAAGACAATAATAGCTTTAATAAGACTAAGTACTACGCAAAGAAAATCTTATAAAATCGAAATTTATATTTAGGAAATTAAGAATGTAAAGTTCTTTAAAGAACTAAATCTATTCTACTCTTACAATTATATTCGAAACAATTTTCTTGATATTATATATAGCTAACTTTGGCGACAATGAAATTGCAACAACGAAAGATAGATTTCTACTTAGAATTCGATTTATTATTAAGAGTAAAAACAAGTTGAAGTTTTATTATACGTTTAGGGCATAATTAATCTAAGTACTAATCTTAACTTAAATACTTGAAACATAGTATTATATAAATGTTTCAATTTATTTTAAATAGCAATCTTTTGCTAACAATCTTAATTTTGATATTTATATTAAAATTAACTTCTTAATAAGAGTAAATTTATATATTTCTAATTATAATAATACAACAATTGAAACAGAAAATATTCAAAATCTTCTATTAGAATTAACTAATAATTGGTTTTGATTATTAAGAAATAAGAAACTTAAAATTCGAAACAAAGATTTGTGTTTTTATTATTAAATTTCGAACATCGAAAAGCTATATTTATTAATCTTAATAAATTAAATTCATTACTTAATAGAAAAAACTTAAACTTAAAATTTCAATTATAAAAATTAAGATTTATGAAGAAGATAGTAATCGACTTAAGTTTAAAGATTAATCTAGAAATTAAAATAAAGAGTTAATATAACTCTTATTATAGAATTTTAATCGATCTATTTAAGATAGAATTAAATTTTAAATAATTAAAAAATTTATACGAATCTTTACTAATAAAGTAAAGGTTTTCTTATAATAATATATTAATAATCGATCTTAATAATAAAGTAATTATAATATTTAATCTAAAGTTATCACAACGTTTGTATTAAAGAGAATATAATTTTTCTCTCTATATATAGCAAGATTTTATAATAATATAAGTTTAATATTAATTGAAATAATTTATATGTTATCGATTGTCTCTTAAATATATTAAAACTAATTACAAAAATTCGAAGTAGATAAAATTAATAGAAGAATTTATCAAGTTTTACACAAGAAATCTATAAAGACTTGCTATTATACAATGTTTGCAATACTTTAAACAAGATATTAATAATATAATTATCTTAACTAAACTAAAGAAAATATAAATGTTAATTAATTTTATTAAGGTTAAATGTTTACACTCTTAATTCTTATTATTTTATAATTCTTCAATTCTACTTTATAGCTAATAGTAATGTTTATAATATCACGTTTCGATAATCTAGTAATTATGATATAAGACGTCTATTTAGTTCTTTATAACGTCATTGACGAGTTAATAATATTGTAAAGAATTAAGATATTTAAAGATCGCAAGTTCGAATTCTACTCGAAGCAATTCTTTTTTGATCTATTTTTCTAATTATTCTAGGCAAATATGTGTTAATTACGTAATCGATCTTTTTTGAATTCAAAAGAGCATTTTAAAATTCTATATATTTGAAATGTCAAGATCTAAATCTTAATCCAACTAGATTATAAAATTTGTTAAGAATTTCAATATTAAAATTCTTACAAGATATAACTTTTCTAAAATAGAATTAATCCAAATATTAAATTAAATATAGATTCGATTATATTAGATCTAATATTATTTGAAAGATTCTATCTTAAATATAAGAATACATGTCTAAAATCTCTTAAATAGATAATATTAATGCAAATTAATGCAAGTTTTAGATTTAAAAGAATCTAGCTTCTACATATATTTAAGAATTTAGAATTTACTTTAATCGAAATCTAATTAAGAAAATTATAAGAAAATTATAAGAATCTTAGCTTCTATATATGAAAAAACTTAGAATATATTAAAAGTAAATAATCTTAATAAAGATAGTTGCAATCTTTATTATTAAAAAATTATAACTTTTCTATATATTTTAGAGTTTAGTAGAAATTTAAGTCTAAGTCGAATAAAGTTAGGTTTTAGATTATGCTAAAGATTAATCTTTAATATATTTAAACTTCTTTCTTATCTTCGACATAGACAAAATTAACGCTAGAATATCACAACATATATTGTATAGGAAATTGAATTACTTTATAATTTTTAAAATCGAATATTAATTTAAGCTTAGATTCGATTGAGCTAATTTAGATATTGTCTTCAAGATCTAGTTTAAAATTTATATTAACTTGTTTTTAATTTTTTAACAAAGAAACTCGATGCAAGATATTACAACATTAATACTAGAAAGAAAAACTAAATATATATAGAAGTTCAATAATAATTCGAATCTAAATTTAATCAAAACAATTTATATACTATTTTATAGATTATATCTTAAATTTATTAAAGCTTAGCTAAAGAACTCGCAATACATAGTATTAATACTTTAATAGAAAAATGTGCAAGATTTAATTTAAGCAATTTTATAAGATTTGCTTTTAAACATTATTCGCTATACTTTAAGAAAGATGTTAATAGTCTTACTACTATAGCTAGATTAATTAGATAGTAAGTTTTGAGTTTTTTTATTACTTGAAATCTATAAGCGCTTAATTGTTATTATTCTTTAATATATTCTTTTACTTAGTAGTTAATAATTAGAATTAAAAATATTAAGTCTCGATAATCTAATAATTATGATATAAGACGTTTATTTAATTCGTTACGATACAATTTAAGAATAAATTGTATTATAACGAATTAAGATATTTGAAGATTGCGAGTTCGAATCTTGCTCGAGACAATTCTTTTTTAATTTATTTTTCTAATTATTCTAGACAAATATGTGCTAATTACGTAATCGATCTTTTTTGAATCCAAAAGAACATTTTAAAATGCTATATATTCGAAATGTCAAAATCGAAATTCTAATCGAACTAGATTATAAAATCTATTAAGATTTTTAATATTAAAAATTTAGTAAATATCACTTTTCTTAAATAGTTTTAATTCAAATATTAAATTAAATATAAATTTGATTAAACTAGATCTAGTATTATATTTAGAACTATATCTTAAATATAAGAATACTTGTCTAAAATCTCTTAAATAGACAATATTAATGCAAATTATCGCAAGTTTTAGATTAAGAAGAGTCTAGCTTCTATATATATATAAGAATTTGATCTTTACTTCAATCGAAATCTAATGAAAAAAAATTAAAAAAATATAAGAATCTTAGCTTATATACTAAGAAAAACTTAGAATATACTTAAAGTAGACAATCTAAAAAAAGATAATTGCAATATTTATTATATAGAAAGTATAACTCTAAGAATATTTAAGAAATTAGTATAAAGTCGAGTTTTAAGTTAGAAAATTAATTTTAAATATATTCGAATTTCTTTCTAATCTTCGATATAGACAAAATTAATGTTAAAATATCATAACATACATTGTATAGAAGTCGAAATTTCTTTATAAATTTTAAAGTTTAAGATTAACTTAATTTTAAATTCGATTAAGTTAATTTAAATACTATCTTCAAGATTTAATTTAAAACTTATATTAATTTATTTTTAATTTTTAGTATAAACAAACTTGATACAAGATATTGCAACATTAATATTAAAGAGAAAAACTATATATATATAGAAATTTAATAATTATTCGAATCTAAATTTAATCAAAACAATCTATATACTATTTTATAGATTGCATCTAAAGTATATTAGAGCTTAACTAAAAAAAACTCGCAAAAAAGAGTATTAATATTTTGATAGAAAAATTTGCTTAATTTAATTTGAGCAATTTTATAAGATTTGCTACTATATATTATTCGCAATATTAAAGAGAATGTTGCTAGTATTATTATTATAGCTAGATTAATTAAATACTAAGTTTTAAATTCTCTTGTTAGTTGAAATATTTAAGCGCTTAATTGTTGTTATTCTATAAGAGTTCTTATACTTAATAGTTAAGAGTTAGTATTTAGAATATTAAGTCTCAATAATCTAGTAATTATAATTTAAGACGTTTATCTAATTTGTTACGATACAATTTACGAGTGAATTATATTGTAACGAATTAGAATATCTAAAGATCGCAAGTTCGAATTTTGCTCGAAACAATTCTTTTTTGATCTATTTTTCTAATTATTCTAGACAAATATATGCTAATTACGTAATCGATCTTTTTTGAATTTAAAATAGCATTTTAAATTTTGCATATTCGAAATATCAAGATTTAAATTTCAATTAAGCTAGATCAAACAAAATATTTAAAATATTATTATTTAAAATTCTAAAACATTAGTTGTTTAAAATTTTTAAAGACTAATATCAAATTAGATAAAAGTTCGATTACAATAAACTTTCTATTTGTTAGTGTTAAATCTAAATAAGAAGAATTCTTTTTCTAGATTTTTTAAATAGATAAGATCGACTTAAAATCTTACAATATTAGAGTTGTAGAAACTAAAGCTTTTGTATAAATATAATTATCTAATATTGATTTAAGTCAAAATCTAATACAAATAGATTTTTTGTTTCTAGATATATTATATGTAAAATAGATCGAAACTTCTCTTAATTTCTTAAATAAATCAAATTAATATACAATATTTTCACATTTTAATATTTCGATATTGAAAGATATAGCTTTATTAGAATAATTTAACTTCAAATTAGATAAAAATCAATCTTGCGTTATTAAGTAAATTAACTCTTAAATACGAAGTAAGAGTTTTATAAATTGTTAAGCAAACAATATTAATATAAAGTATTGCAACTTTTACTTTTAAAAGATCGAAATGTTTCTATTAACTTTACAATTTAATGTTAGATTAAATTGAGACTTAATTATGTTTCTTCTAATAATATTTTTGAAATTTAATTCTAAAAGAATAAAGATTATGTTAATTTTTTTAAAACAAACAATGTTAATAACTAATCTTATAATATTTCTATTTAAAAGATTAGAATTTTTTTCTAAAATTTATAATTCGATAGTAAACTATATTTAAAGTTGATATAGATAGTTTTTATGTTATTCTAAAGATTAAGTTTGAAATATATAGAAGCTTAAATAGAATTTTCAAAATAGACATTATTAATAAAAAATATTGCATAGTTTAAACTTTGCAATACTTTTAATCTTTTTTTTGTCTAGATTTATTAATATTATTACTAGATTTTCTGCGTAATAATATTAATCTATCTTGACTTTCGTATTCTTGATTTAAATTATAACTACAACTTAATTGCTTAGAATATAATAAATATAGAGATTATTATTTATTGTTATTTAGGCTAGTTTAAGACTTGAAATTGCAAGTAAACAATACTTCTTCTTACTTTAATTAGAAAGAATCTCTAGTCTTTTAGAAATAACATAATTGTTTTTTATTCGAACAATTATCTAAGATTTCTAGACTTTTTAAGTTTTATTTACAACAACATAATACAAGTTATTTTAAACAAAGTATTAAGAAATTTAATTCTCTTCGAGACAATCTAGAACAAACACCAATAAATAAGTAGGAAATTTCTCAAAATCTAAATATTTCAAAGTTCTTTCTTCTAAAATAATAAAAAAATAGATTTTTTAAAACTTAAAATTATCTTTATCTTTTGTATTTTCGTAATATCAAGATTGTTAATTCTATTTAAATTTGACTAACATAGAAGCTATAATTACAATCTAATAATATTTTTCTTTCACAAATATCTTATATATTTATAAGTGTCTTCTATAAAAATAATTACTTAAGATTCTTAAATTAAAAAATTTAAGATTACAATAATATAACTGGATCGAAACATTAAAGATTTTTAACGCTTTTTATATTAGATAAGTTCTTATTCTTCAAAGACTTAATAAGTAATATTTTATTCAACAAGTGTTATTAATCACGTAAAGATAAATAAATTTTAATTAAATATTAGAACTCTTAACATTATATAAGTTGTATTAAATAAAACATTTCTATATCTTATTTAAGCAAAATGTCTTAACTCTAAGCTTTTATATATAAATATAAATGTTAATTTTAAGTAAAAAATAGAATACAATTTATATAACTTAACTATTAAATTATATAGAGAAAATACAAACTTAGTATCTATATACTCTTGCAAGTACGTTATATATTAACTTGAATTTCGAAATAATCAAAGACTTTACTTTATTTTCTATAATATCTCGAAAAGAATTATATTATCGAATCTTTTTATTTTATCAAAATTAAGGAAAGAGATTATATAAAATAAATTAACTATCAAGTTCAATTAAACATTCTTAATATATTCTAATTTATTTAGATCAATAATTTCGAAATAAAGTTTAATTTCAATATTAAGAACATTTAAGAACACGAAACTATTAAATTTTAGAATTATTCTTAGAATTTTATTTTAAGAGTTGTTCGATCTATTATAGTAGATAAATTGGAATAAACTTTATATTCTACAATAGAAAATATTTATTTAAGTTAAATTATACTTCAACTTTTAAAATTCTTAACTTTAATAAAATATATTATACTATTTAATTATGTAATAAGATTAAACAACAAACAAAAAGATAATTCTAAAAGAATGTTTATTTAATTTGCGAGAAATTATTAACGTAATATCTATGTAAGCTTTAATTTATTTGAGCGCGCAATCTACACTATAATCTTAAATAGATATATCTTAAATATTAAATATTTCTTTTTAAATAAAATATTAGAAGAAAAACATAGTTTTATCTTAACTATACTTTTGGAACTTTATTAATTTATTATTAATTTATTTTCTATTTAGAACACAATTAAGAGATTTCTTCAAATCTTCGAAATTAATAAACTATAAATAAATGACGATAAAGAGAATAAAATCGAACTAAGAGATAAAAATATAATATTCTATATCAAAAGAAATCTAATAAAGAATAATCACTTAAGATCTCTAGATTAATAAATGTTTATCTACAACGATATAACGTAAATTGCATTAAATCTAACGCTAAAAAATTTTAAGTTAACAATAAATTCTAAACTATTAAAAGATATAATCTATAACAAAGTCTTATTTGCGCTTTAATATAGAGATGAAAGTTGTTTTCAATTATAACAACGCAATATAAATTGTATTGAACTAAATACTAGGAAAATCATTTATCTTTAAAAAAAATTAGCAAACATTAACAAATAAATGAAGAAGATTTCGATATCGAAACATTTAAACTTTCTTTTATCGAAAAAAACAAAAGATATAATTTAAAATAAATTTTCTAATCTTTATTTAAATAACATTAAGATTAAAGATTTTATTTAATTTAAACTATTATGAAACTTGAACTTACAACTAGATATTGCAATATATTAGAAATACTAAATCTTAATTATAAGATTAATTCTAAGTTCGATCAAGTTAATTTCTATTTTGTTAGAAAGATTGTCTTTAGATTACTTAGAATCTTCTTGTTTATTTCTTAATTAAACAATATTAATAAGAAGTATTAAAGTATTTTAATTACGCATCATTGTAAAACTTTAAGAAATTAAAATATATTAAATTAACATTAAGTTTAATTAAATTAGTTCTAATCGCAATTGAAAGATTTGTTCTTAAATATTAAGAAACTTTTTCTAAATTTCTCGATTAAACAATATCTATAGAAAGTATCGCGACTTTAAGATTTCGTATTATATTTTAGCTCTTCTAACTATATAAAAATAGCGCGAAGTTCGATTAAGCTAATTCTAATTTAAATAAAAGCATCTTATCTTAATTATTACAAGATTATGTCTAAATTTCTTAACTAAGCGATATTAATATAGAATATTTTAGTATAAATATGTTGCAATACTTTAACATCTATTTTTTGCATTATTAAATACGCAAAGACGAATAAAATTATACGAGACGTTAAACGTTTATTCGAATTATAATTGAGATGAAAGTCGTCTACGATTACGATAACGCAACGTAAATCGCATCGAATCAAATATTAAAAAAACTAGTTATCTTCGAGAAAATAATAGATAAATTCGAAGAAAATTTTAGAAATGCGCTCAACGTCAATATTTATAACTCTAAGTTCTAACTCTAAGTGAATTGGCGTAGATTTCTATTATCTATAAATAAGTTAATTAAAACTTTTTTTCTCTCTTTTCTTCATTATTCGTTTTAACGAATAACGAATAATCTCGATCAAAATGCGAAAAATATTTAATGCTTTTTTCGTAGATAAGTTGCCATCTTTTAGAGACTTAACAAGTGGCGCTTTATTAAGCATGCGCCATTAATTGTACGAGAATAAATGAAACTCCCAACGTAGTAAATATCGCATCGAGCAAAACTTTAAGAAAATTAAATATCTTCAAAAAAATAATAGACGAACTCTAACAAATTCTTGGAGATGCGCTCAAAGCTAATACGTATAAACGTCTTTTTATTTATGTCGTAAATTGCGATAGATTGTTATTATCTATAAATTAGTTAATCGAGACTCTTTTTCTCTCTTTTCTTTATCATTCGTTTCGACGAACAATAGATAATCGAAATCGATAAGCTATCATCTTTTAAAGATTTAACAAGTGACGCTCTATTTAACATGCGTCATCAATTGCGTTAAGAGAAATAAAACTTCTAGCGTAGCAAATATCGCATCGAGCAAAATCTTAAAAAAAATAAACATCTCTAGAAAAATAATAGGCGAATCTTAACAAATTCTCGAAGATGCGCCCAACGTCAATACGTATAAACGTCTTTTCATTTACGTCGTAAATTGCGATAGATTGTTACTATCTATAAATTAGTTAATCGAAACTCTTTTTCTCTCTCTTTTTTATTATTCGTTTTGACGAACAATGAATGATCGAAATTAATAAATTATCGTCTTTTAAAGATTTAACAAGTGGCGCTCTATTTAGTATGCGCTATTAATTGCGTCAAGAAAGATAAAACTTCTAACGTAGCAAATATTACATTAAGCAAAACTTTAGGAAAATTAAACATCTTTAAAAAAATAATAGACGAATTCTAACAAATTCTCGAAGATGCGTTCAAAGTTAATACGTATAAACGTCTTTTCATTTACGATCTAGATTAAAGTAGATTATTATTATCTATAAATTAATTAATCGAAGTTCTTTCTCTCTTTCTTCTTCATTATTTGTCTTGACGAACAATAGATAATTAACATAGAAAAATACATTTAAACTAAGAGTCTACTTCGTATATACAAGATAACATTTCTAATAATTTAGAATGTAATCTTTAATAAAATCTTAAAGATGCGCTTAACGTTAATACGTATAAACGTTTTTTTATCTATGTTATAGATTAAAGTTAATCGTTATTATTTATAAATTAATTAATTTAAACTTAGTTTCTCTTTTTTCTTTATTATTTATTTCGTTGAACGATAAATAATTAATATAGAAAGATACATTTAAACTAAGAGTTTACTTCAAGTATACAAGATAATATTCTTAATAATTTGTATAATAATTTCTAATAAAATTTTAAAGATGCGCTCAACGTTAATATATATAAACGTCAATTCATTTACGTTATAAATTAAAATAGATTATTATTATTTATAAATTAAATAATTAAAGCTCTTTTTCTTTCTCTTTTCTATTATTCGTTTTAGCAAATAATAAGTAATTAAATAAGCAATTTTTAATGCTTTTTTCGCAAATAAGTTGTTGTTTTCTAGAAACTTAACAAGTAACGCTTTATTAAATATGCGCTATTAATTGCGTTAAAATAGATAAAACTCTTAACGTAATAAATATTGCGTTAAGTAAAACTTTAAAAAAATTAAACATCTTTAGAAAAATAATAAACAAATTCTAACAAAATCTTAAAGATGCGTTTAAAGTTAATATATATAAACGTCTTTTTATTTATGTTATAAATTAATATAGATTATTATTATCTATAAATTAATTAATTAAAGCTTTTTTTCTCTTTTTTTTTAATTATTCGTTTCGACGAATTACGAGTAATTAAGTAATTTTTAATGTTTTTTTCATAAATAAATTGTTATCTTTTAAAGACTTAATAAGTAACGCTTTACGTAATTAGATAAATTTTATCTAAAATATTAATAAACTTTTTTAAAATTTTTTAATTAAGTAATATTAATACAAAGTATTGCGACATTTATATTTAAGAATATTTTAAGAATTTAAATTAATAATAAAATTAATATTAAATTAAGTCGAATTAAATCTTGTTATATTCGAAAGATTTTAACTTATATATATAGAAAATTTCTTAAAATTTCTTGATTAAGTAATATTAATGCAAAGTATTACAACATTTAGATATTATAATACTAAAAATCTTTAAAATAATAATAATTTTTTATTAAATTAGCGCTAAGTTTAATTAAGTTAAATTTTATCGTAATTAAAAGATTTAATTTTAATTATTAAGAAACTTTTTTAAAATTTCTTAATTAAGTAATATTAATACAAAGTATCGCAACATTTAGATGCTATAATATTAAAAGTTTTTAAAATAATAATTTTTTTTTATTAAATTAGTATTAAGCTTAATTAAGCTAAATTTTATCGTAATTAAAAGATTTAATCTTAATTATTAAGAAACTTTTTTAAAAAATTTCGATTAAGTAATATTAATATAGAATATCGCAACATTTAGATGCTATAATACTAAAAATCTTCAAAATAATAATAAAGTTAACGTTAAGCTTAATTAAGTTAAATCTTATTATAATCGAAAGAATTTATCTTATATATATAGAAACGTTTTTAAAATTTCTTAATTAGATAACTAAATATTAATGCAAAGTATCGCAATATTAGATTTTGCAATATTTTAAGATTTGCTTTTATATAAAATTTGCGATATTTTAGACAAAGTACTACTAGTATAATTGTTAGATTTAATCTTTAATATATATTATATTTTTATAATGTTTCTAATTAGATAATATTAATATTAAATATTGCAACATTAAGATCTTATCTAATTTAAAAACTTTTCTTTATATAGAATTTACAATACTTTAAGCAAGAAATTGCTAGAATAGTTGTTTAACATTCTTTAATAAATTTAATAAATTTAATTGATCTAATTCTAAGTTAAATTTAATAGAAAAACGTTTATACATATTAACGTTAAATGCTTTAACTAGTATTTACTAGAATTTCTTTAACAAATTTTAAGCGAAAATTTCTTAACATAATATTTGATTTAGTATAAAATAAACTTTGCGACTCTCTTAATCTTCTTTAATAATAAATAGTCGTAAATAATTGTATTTTTGTTTTGTCTTATATAGGAAATGCGAGAGTAATTGTTAACGTTCTCTATAACTTTCTCTTTAATAATAATATTAAAAATTTAAATGTTTAAGATTAATTTTGAAGCATATATAGTGTTTTCAAAATTTGCATTTTTAACGTATTAAGATTAAAATCCAAATTAAGACTAGCTACAAGTTTGGAAATTCTTGAAATAAATAGTTTCTTTTAAAGTTAAAAAGCTAATATAAGATCAAGATTAAGCTTAATTAAATTAGATTTTGCATAATTAAATAGATTTTATCTTAAATATTAAGAAACTTTTTTAAAATTTCTTAATTAGATAATATTAATGCAAAGTATTATAGCATTTAAATTTAAGAATGTTTTAAGAGTTTAAATTAATAATAAAATTAAAGCTAAATCTAATTGAGCTAAATTTAATTATAATCTAAAGATTTTATCTTAAATATTAAGAAACTTTTTCAAAATTTCTTAATTAAACAATATTAATGTAGAGTATTGCAACATTTACATTCTATAGAATTTTAAATTTGCAAAATAATAATAGTTTTTTATTAAATTAACGCTAAGTTTTATCGAGCAAAATTTTATTATAATTAAAAGATTTTATCTTAAATATTAAGAAACTTTTTTAAAATTTTCCAATTAGACAATATCGATGGAAAGTATCGTAGCATTTATATTCTACAATATTAGAATTACTTTAAGATAATTCTAAAAATTTATTAAATTAACGCTTGATTTAATCGAACTAAATTTCATGATAATCAAAAGATTTTATCTTAAATATAGAGAAACTTTTTCAAAATTTCTCGATTAAGCAATATTGATATAAAGTATCGCAACATTTACATTTAAGAATATTCTAAGAGTTTATATTAACAATAAAGTTAACATTAAGCTTGATCGAACTAAGTTTTATTATAATCGAAAGATTTTATCTTATATATATAGGAACTTTTTTAAAATTTCTCGATTAAGCAATATCGATGCAAAGTATTGTAGCATTTACATTTAAGAATATTTTAAGAGTTTAAATTAATATTAAGATTAACGCTAAGTTTGATCGAACTAAATCTTATCATAATCGAAAGATCTTATCTTATATATATAGAAACTTTTTCAAAATTTCTTGATTAGGCAATATTGATGCAGGGTATCGCAACATTTAGATTTTGCGATACTCTAAGGTTTGCTCCCATACAAAATTTGCGGTACTCTGGGCAGAGTACTGCCGGTATGGTTGTTAGGGTTAGCTCTAGGGTCTTTGAAGTATGTGGGCCTGTGGAAATGCTCGATATAAATATCTGGTCGCTTTTACGTGCTGGCGAGTTACGACACTCTTACACTCTCTATACACTTTGGCGACATCTTCTCGCTGACGAGTCTAGCCATCCTGGATCATTCTAGTTTGACCCGATTGTCTGAACCAGTCCAGAGCTTCGTAAGGGTTTGGTCTACATGACAACAGACAAGCATGTGCTTTATTTCTTACGTCAGTCTTTAAACGACACGATTACTTAGTCTCAAGTCCAGCCTCAAGTTTCGGTAGCGACCTATGACAAGCTTACGTACTCCTTAGCAATAGAGATATACGAAAAGCAGCTGTCGCTCTGGGCAGAAACAGCTTACCGTACCCAAGACACAAACGATAACACTTGCAGTAGCACAATCTCCCGCTTGCGGTATTAATATACAACATCTCTAGATAGCGAGCTCCTAGCTCTAACTCTAGGCGTAGCGTCTCTCAAAGGTATTAGGTGCCTCGCAAAGACCGTCTAGTTAACTAATTTAAACAAGCCGTTGTGGGCTTTGATGTATGACACTTTTCAGCAACACAACGTTCAGATGACTATTCTGAGCAATATGACTCTCTTAGTGTCTATCAATGGTATGGCCCCGAAAAGCTCTTCGACAAGAGTCGAATGCCGGTCTTCTACGGCACTTACTGTAACAGCTGTCGCTTGTGATAAGCTGACTCGCCTGTGTGTTTCACAAAATTGTGTCGTGCAGGAGTCACAAACGCATAGTTTTTACATTCTAAGAGAAACTATAAAAGCCGTTCAAAAATCTTAGCCATGGACATCAGCGACGTGGGGCTTCAGTACTTCGATTATCAGAAATAACATCGGCGCTTATCCCGCCACCTACCGACAGAAGCCAAATTATCCATCAAAGCACTCGCTTGCCATTCCCGCAGACTTCAGGGGATATAGCAAGCACAAACTCAGCCGCCTCTACGATTTCCGAACAAAATGCCTTGGAAATGTCATGTATGCCGACCGAAACCCACAATGCCGATACCGGGCTTTCGCGATCATTGCCGGGTCTGCGGCCATGTTAGGTGTCCAAGATGCAGAACCGTGAAGCCCATACGCATACGATGCGCTTTGGAGGATGAACATCACGATCAAAATGACGAGATCTTGGGTCGAACAATGATATACACCCCAGAGGCCCGCGCAGGGTTGGACAAAGGAACAGTCGTCGCCGAGGAATACCACACGAGCAGCGATACTCGCTCAAGCGCAAGCGTTATTGAATACAAAGACAAGTTCAGTTCAGAGCATTGGGAGAATGCAGGTCATGCACAGCGTGAAAGGGAAACAGACAACAGTAGCAGCTTGGGAGTGGTCGGTGAAATGATAGCCGATTATGAGAAGGGGATATGGAGGCCTTTCAGAGTTCTTGACGCGCTGAGGAAGACTGGCGGTGCTCAGGGCGGAGGAGGGGAAAAAAGCTAGCTTTTCTCATGAGCCTGACAGGAAATACTCGATGGAAAATGATTGTTGCATGTTAGCCGCTTTGATGCTTGGAGAACACCGAATTCCGTGGCTCAATTTTATGAGTACTGTGATTAAATGGAACCGAATGCTGGGTCAAGCTTTAAATCAAACAACATAGCACTACAATAATCGGTTGCTCTTCAGGTTGTCTCTTTCTTTAGGAATAGACTATGTAGATGAGACAGTCTCGGACCCCGATGACCGTAAAAGGGGGTTTAGCAAGGACGGGTGATCCTGAAGAAGTTACGCATGTCCCACTAGACGGGTATACGACTGTGATGGAATACGCGGTGAAGACCGCCGAGGTGCTAGAATTATTGACGACCAGTAACTAGTCATCAGCCTAGAGAAAGATGGCCTACAAGGATAATTCTTTCCCAAAAGTAGAGCGCTATGAAGAAGGCCCGACAAAAGTAGCTGTGGCAGCCGTAAAAGAACAGCCAGAACAGACAATAGGTGCTTTCAAAGATCGTTCAGCAACAGAATAACGAAACATGTGCCATTTAGAACATACTAACGACAAAAGCCTGTTCTATTTGCGTCGTCGATATCGACGAGCTCGCTGCGGAACGGCCTTGTAAACCTACGTCTATACTAGCCGTTGCAAAGTTCCTCGCGCCCGCCGCGAAGGTCCGAGTCGCAGCTGTCAGAGCAGTTGAGTAGGCAAGTCGTCCAAACATGTCGAGGGATCATGAGCGTCAGGGTACACACTATGAACGAGTACAACAACTCCTGTCTTCGCGTTCGTGAAGTTGGGAATCTCATTGGCGCAGTGGAAAGGCGTTGCATCATCTATTAGAATGGTCGTTGCCCTGAGATCACATACTGCAGTATGGACTCTGCGGCCTGGCGCATCTATCTAGGGTCTGAGCTTGAAAGATACAAATGGGGTGCTAGAAATTGTGTGGCGTAGCTGCACCCTCGATACCAGGCTATCCAATATCAATTGTCTTGGAAGCACTATAAATAGTAGCAGTTGTAATAAATCTTCACAAGCCTCACCAGTATTTGACACTCCATGTATGGTATCAAAGCCAGACTCCTGCAGCGACAGGGGTCCAAGGCCGTCATATGCAAGCTCCATGTCCTTCTTGGAGAGTACGAAATCGAGCTTGGACAGCATTCATTCCAGCATCGAGTAGAGCTCTGCGTATGCCAGACTAAGGAAGTCGGTAAAATGCACTGACGATCGCCGCAGCAAAGTGATCTGAAATTATCCCTAGATATTGCCCGAGTCTTTTCAAAAACATCCGCATTACACTGGCTGCTTCGACAAGCCAGAGATTGTGCTTGAAAATGCCTGGAATACAGGAATAGGTCGACGTTCGCATGTTGCGTTCTTATGCTTACGCCAATTGAAGTGCCTGGATCAAGAAGAAACCGTGGCGCTTGACGGGCTGATTGGGCGTTAGACGGATGATTCGTTAGTCCACGCCAATAATTAAGGAAGACGCTCTGGATTATCGCAACTCTTCTGAAAGCGCCATTGTTGCATGACTTCTTCATAGCAGACTGCAATTTTCCAAAAACCACAGGCTCGAGGCATAACATACCACCCCGTATCCCTTAGAATTGTTACACATAAGAATTATAGTATACACTGACGATGAGGGAGTTCGATCATCAACCTGAGTGTCCGCCGAGAAACAACTTAAGGTAGCTCACACATGCTTGAACCGCAGTACAAGCTTCTCGCCTATCGGGCCTGAGATAAACGCATCCGCCTGTTCGATACCCTCAGCATCCACGATCTCAGTCTTGTAGTTGGTGTATATGGCCGCGGCGACAAGCTTCATCTCTACAATTGGCACCCAAGCGGTTAGTCTGAGCGACTCATTTGGACCCCTTCAACGGTTGCAAAATACATACGTTGGATAGCAAAATTACTGCCCAGACACATCCTCCCTCCACTGCCAAAGGCCCAGAACCACCTCCTCATCTCCTGCAGGCGATCCGGGCTGGCGTCCATCCATCTCTCGGGCATCCACACCAAGGGGTCTGGGAACGCTGTAGGATTGCGATGAAGCGTATAAGCGTTTGCGCTTACTGTGACGCCGCCGGGGATGTTGCTGTAGCCTTCGATAGTCGTGCCTTGAGGGATATGGGGTGTGAGTCGCGGCTGTTGCGCTGGTGCGGCGGCGTAGAGACGAAGAGTTTCTTGCAGGATACTGTCGAGAAGTGGCAGGGCATCTATGGAGCGTGGAGAGGGCAGATTATCGCTCTGGTAGAATTTCGGAGTGTTCTTTTGGGGGTAGCCGATGGGAGGTACTAAGGTAAGTAATTCCTCGCGAAGTCGATCTTGCAGCTCTGGTCGTCGAGACAGCTCGTACATCAGGTACGAGACAGTAATCCCTGAAGTCTCGTGGCCGGCTAACAAATGATCCAGCAACTCGGAAGCTATAGCCTTCATCCTGACCTCCTTCGCTTCGGCTTTGGACCCGAACAGCTGTTCATAAGCCTGGGAGAGGCGCGTGAAGACAACTGGCCGAGATGCCGACAAAGTCCCGTCCTCCTTCTCGGCGCACATTGAGATATTGGCAGCATCACACAATGACATGCACAACTCCTCAACATCTCCACCGGTACGCACGTCTGGAAGTTGGAACTTGAAGGTTTTGTAACTTTCTAGCCAGTGGTCGCGGTCCTTGACATTGTCCACGAAATTGGTAGCATTGCCCAGACCAAACAGATACGCAGACGTGAAGTCCATACCAACGGCTTGCAAGAACCTGAAAACATCCATCTCATGATTATGCTCCGCGACAGAGTTGAGGATCGGCAAGAACCTTTCGAAGATCAAATAATTTGCTGCGAATTGCAAGTCTGAGGAGTCCTGCAGATACGACTTCGAGTAGACGTAGGATACCATGCGTTTTTGCAGGGAGTGAGGCTTGTGTTCGAGCATGCTGACCATGTTGAGGGTGCCGTAATTGACAAACAAGTCTTGATACCATCGAGACTTCTCGAAACCGCCCTTATAAATTGTTCGAAGGGCGCCAGGAGTATTGACGCTTATCTCATTGGGACTCAGGCGAATGATAGGTCCATACTTCTTGTGTAGCTGGTATATGGTACGAGTACCTGCTTGACCACGTCGCTGTACCGAGAACCACAGTGAAGATATAGGCGCCGAGAAATGTGCGTTTGGAATCTTGGATAAGGGAGACAAGTATGTCGGGTATAGAACATACCGGAAGAAAAGCAACACGAGCGAAAGAAAGACCCCAAGGACAATAAGTGAAGGCATTAGCTCCAAGAATGTATCAGATTAGGAAAAGGCCTCCTTTGACTGAGGTTCGGTTCTCGAGACCGTTTGATCGAGACGACGTTTCCGAAGATTCGGAGCATTGTTGGCAAAGAGTGGCATTAGAGGTGAGGAAGTTCGAAGGATCGAGCGGGGTACAATCGGAGCATGAGGATTGGTCAATCTCGTACTGCATGCCGTCCAGTCCTGTCTGTACTATCTGGTACCCACACTAATGCATGCCTCGCATGTTTCTAGTCCCTGTTAGTACTATCGACATGGTCTCCTGATAGCAGTCCATACTAAGCTTTCTACAATCTCTTGTCCGAAGATTCGATATAAGACAACAAAGCCACCAATTCGAGGAGTAACCGAAAACCGGAACTACTATGTATAAAGTAGATGCCCGAAGCTTAGGGAATCACGGACCTACGGACAATGTACTACGAAATATCTTCAAACGCAATGTATAAGAGAGGATTAATAAAGAGGAAACCTATATTTCAACAGAAGATAGGATTATATATCCTCGAAGCCGACAACACACCGCGGAGGAGAATACCCCATCAACCTTATACATAATCCATAATATTCTAACAAACGACCTGGATGCCCTCGGCCAACGGGGCGGCAGGAGCCTCGAACTCCGGCTAGATCGCTCCGAGTGCCTCAATTAGTCCTGCAATGAAATCGAACTGAAGTAGGCCGTCCATACCTACTTTGAACTCCCACTCTGCATCTATCCAATCTGTGGAGCCTGGGTTTTCCGCAGTCCGCCAAAAGGGCGAGTAGTATTGCACACCAGCAAAGCCAGCAGCGTTGCACAGTTGCATCTTCTCTGGTGTGTTTTCGGGCATTATCATATTCCGCCTGGACAACCCGTTTTCCGCATCTGTGATACCTGGCGCTCCGAGCTCTGAATCGCCGAGAGAAAGCCACCGCCTAGGTAGACTACTCAATGGCGCTGACCCCCAACGCTTGCGCTTGCCTAGCACAACGTATGTAGCATCGCAGCAATTCGAACAATTTGGGGAGTTCTGCGCGGTAAGAGCAGCAGCCTGGGTCATGGCATCCCGTAATGATATAACATTGTACGAGCTGCTCCGGACCTGGACATCCAGCTCGCCCTGGGCAAGTGTGCCGTCGACGGGATCCACGTAATCGATGTGTTTAATGGTTACGGTGCCGGTTTCGCAAGTTGTAGCGCTTGTTGTCTGGGTTACAGAGGGGCAGATGCTTTCAAGAGCACTGGATATCGACGTATACAAAGCAGTCCCGGTTAAAGTACCAACGTGAACGGGCGAACTCCCGGCCTGAACGGTAGCTTTGACTTGCTGGGGAAAGCAACCCGGAACTGATGTCATGTCACCACCGTTGATGGCATATCTTGAGCCCGCTAAAATGTCCGCCATGTCGGTTGTCACTGGGCCAAGCCCATTGGTTATGCTAACATCTGCAGATGTCCCCGGAAGGGTTGTGTAAGCACAGCTACTTGCTTCCGGCACGGCACTTCCAGGTATAGATGTCAAAGGCAAGGTCTGTGCTCCCTGGCAAGAACAGTAGGCCGTGCTGACTGCTGGTGGCTCCTCCGCCACCTAAGTACATAAGGCTTGTCCGGTAGAAGTGGGCGCTGGCGTCATAACCGCACTACACTACCACCAGACATTATATCGCTGGGAGAGGTGCTTGCCATTGCCGTGGAAGCAGCAGGGGTACCCGTTTCGGATGTTGCATTCCGATGCGCAAGCGCTGTCGTATCCATTATCTCTCTTGACCGCATCTTCCGGCGGGTGATGCCTCACATTTCGTCGGTTTAGGCCGGATGCTTGTGCAACGCCGGGGCCCGGGCTATCAGGATTTTACAGATCGGCCCAGCGATTGCGGGCACTGGCTGATTTGGCGGGAGGGTGGGGAACTTCAGGTCCATTGCAATACTGCCTGGCACCTCCCTGTACCCTGGACCGGGCTCCCACTCTGTCCTACGTTTGTAGCCTTGATTTTGTTCAACCCCTGTGACTATTCTGACCCCAGAAATTCTTTGTAAACCCGGAAATTCATGATTCAATTAAGCGTTTGGTATAAAATTATTCGGATCTCTCGAATCTGAATCCAGTGGCTTTTGGTAGATCCCTCCGAGGCCATCGTTGAGGCCCCCACCGCCTTGGCAGTCCTTGTAGACGAAAAAGACTTCGCCAGCACAAGCCCTCGCCCGAGCCTCTGAATATCGGGCCACAAATTTGTTGTTCCGCGCCATCCGATAGCTATTCTTAGACGGATCTACAACTCTTTTAGGGTCGCCGATATCAAATAATGGGTTATAAAGAACTTTTGCGGCCCAGCCTCCAGACTTAGGCCCGTCGGACATGAGTCCATCGTTGAACATGGTTCCCTTCCCATTGAGCTTATCTCGAACGTTCAGCCGTGCGCTCTCTGTGTCGGTCCCAAAAGAATAGAATACATGGCTTGTACCTTCTTTACCGACAACCTTACAAGTCTTGATATCCTGAACCAGGCAATCGACCGTCGGGAAATCGAGGGGCAGGGTCCTCACAGGCCCATTATTGTCCGGGAGCGGGCCTACCGTGCAGCCAGCCCATGTTGGACCCGGTGCAGGCCCACGACTGCCGGGGAGTAAACCTGTCATCAGTCCACAATCGTCTTCTGGGTTTTGGCAGCAACACAGTCTTGAAAGCAAATTAGTCACTGCTGTCACCTGGACTGAGCATGTGAATAGCAAATATATGGAACAAATTGATAGTCTGAACATTTTGAGCAATAAAAACAAAGAAGAACTACACGAGAGCAATCCCACTTACCCAAAGACCAATAGATATTCTCCTGTTTGCAACGCTCATTGCCAGTACGAAAGAACATTCTTCTTGTAGGGTTCTACTTTTTCAGAGACAGTAAGCGCAGCCATGATGCAACCACTAAGGACAAATTGAAACACACACATCAGACATTGCTGTGCTTTGCGGTCAAACTGTGCCCGAACCCTGTGTCGCAGAATGCTCACGTTCAGCTGGCGTCTTCTGTTATGCTTTCGAGAACGAAGCGCCAGATGCCACGACGTACAATTACTGTCCTGCTATCCTGCTTCGCAGGCTGCATATGTATTCTCTCAGTTAATCTCATGTCCCAAATGCTAATACCGATTTCGGTGTAGATATGGCGTATCCAGACAGCTTGACATAATGGAACAGCGCCAAAGAAATCTTACCAGCACGGTTCTAGGTGCGTCTGGTTTCCTAGTCCGGGATGCGCCATTGGTGAATTGTTCTCTGGCAGTCGCACAGACAAGGCTATAATCGAGAGCGCCTACCGCCAGGCACATGAGTACATGCCGCAATATTTTGGTATTGGCACTGGTGAGATGCATAACTTGGCCCCTGAACATTCCAGAAGCCGAGTCGTACCGGCTGTGGTGGCAGTGCCGTACGCACGCTGCAAACATTGGACAGGGAATCACCCGACTGAGGCAAGGAGTGGCACAGCGTGATCGAACCAAACTGTAAAAAGCTTACCACTGTTGGTATTGGTAAAATACACCGTCTTGGATGGATCATGGACGAGCTTCCATCGAGATTACCTACCCAAAGCAGCCTAGCTCGGCGCTTAAACTTGCGTTTCATTGGTCCAAGCCATGGCGGGCCGCCTCAGCCGAACAGGCACAGACCAGAAGCCAAGGCGCAGCCAGTCCATTGCTACTGGCCTCTCTCACCCCTTGCTTCTATGGTGCGCGCGAACCCCGAGCATCGGCGTTTCATGCGATGTCCTCCAGGATGCTCGGTGTAGTCAGGGAATGACATGGGTTTCCTCCCATCAAAATTATGCTCTACTCTGCCGGGTGCATAAACGCAACATTTTCAAGCTAAGATCCAACTAAAGCTGGTCACACCAGAGACTAATCAAGCCGCCTGACTCGCCACTCGCCATCTTCTGGTGCGGAGCCGAACGTGCGAACACCGAACTATGAACGATCTTCACGAGAGCCAACAGCAACTACCGTCTATGTCAGCGCCAGCTCGGGAAGTCAATTAGTTGGAGAAGTCAACGTATGATGCTTGCGAGGCGGAAAACTTCCAAAGCTTGCAACGATTGTTCAAAGCCTTCGCTCTACAAGAAGCCGAGCAGTCAGACAGACCTCCCCGCACTTTGGCCCGGCTCTTGAGTCTTGGTATATACCGCCGTCAAGCACAAGCGATCCAGCGTCCTTGCGTTCATCTTGTTGAAGTAGCCAGACCTCGAAATCGGAGATGAACTGATCATCCAAACCGCTTTTGACAACCCTGACTTAGAAGTCTTTAAGCTTCTCCACAAACACAGTCCTTCGATGGTGCTTTGTGACCATTTCTTCAACCATGGGAATGCGTCGAGCGAAGCATGTAGAACCAGCAACCCTGTGATACCAAATTATCTCCTAGACCATGGAGCAGACCCTAATCCGTCGGCATCAGGACCTTGCCGTGCGCTCCATTGTGCTATCATTGGTGGCCAGCCACTTAGAAGCTGGGGCTTGTGTAACTTGTAGCGAAGTGCTTTACGCCGTGCGCCACGGAGACCCAGATATTGTTGCATTCGTGCTACCCAAACGCTCCGACAAGCTTCGAGGGACGGTTGGGGATTATGTGGTAGCAGGCCTACAAGTCTTTAGGGATTCTGAAATAAGAATTATGGTCGAGAAGCGTATTCAGCGCGACAAGACGGACACGACCAAAGAACACAGCCATGGCTGTAAAGACGATCAAGAGAAAGCTAGGAATAATACCGATGCTGTTGGAGAAGAGTGGTATGAAAAGAGATCCAACCCGAATAAAAGCTGGTGGCAGATCTGGAGGTAGCCAAAAGCGCAGGGGCTTCCTGCGCGCGGAGGTGTCAGATTAATCGTAATACCAGCACGATAATTCCAGCAGCTGGTTATAGATCTGTATTGCAAGTCCTACCATATACTCATGAAGCCTGGTGTCTGTCAGCTGATAGTAGCTAAGAAAGTACCAACGGAGTTAGTTGTCTCTGGAGTCCTCCAACCCTACCGAATGCAAAATGAGGAACGCAGGAAACAGTTTCGGATGCCGCCATAAAGACTAAGGAATTACTTCGTTACAAAAGCTGGCTTGTTAGGAGACAGGACCCTCAGGAATTACGCATTTTCTTTTGCACAGCGTACTCATATGGTGAAGTCCTTTAGAGCCATGGCTTTGAGGGTCTGAGCCCGCTTTTCGGACACCATCAAGTAGGAAGGCCTGCGATTAACGGTTCCAGATATGTGAGAGCTCCCTGCGCCTCGGTTGCTTATGGAAATCTATTGGCGGATATCAACTGCAGGCACGAAGGCAATGAAGACGCTAAAGTCGTGGCCGCCACAATTAAGAAGCAAAGGCGCAGTCAACATAAAGGATCGACTGCGCGATCTATCGAGCTCTCAACCGCGCCAGCAATTTTATGCTGTCTGAGAGTGGAAACGGACAAGAATGGAGTTGTGCCTTACATGATTTCCAGCCGAGATCTTACGCCTCGTCACCTATACTGTCCAGTATCACATTGGTTTACGTTCTGGTTATCGTTGCTTATTGCGAGCTTTGTGTCTCTCATCCGGGAGCCCGACGATGTGTGTATTGTGACGATCAAAATGTCCTATAAGCCAACCACAGTGAACATCCCCAGCCACCAGGAAGACGAAGCAGGGTACGCGCCTCAGCAGTCAATGCTCCTAGCATGCGAGACGGGCCACCTCGCACAATTATGACAGCTATTCGAGGCTACCGGAGTCCACCAAAATGACCCCGTGGTCAGGCCTCGCTGGATCACATACACGAACCAAATCGAAGATGTACCAACCTGTGGAGCACCTACCACCTCAAGTCTGATCTGCAAAGCCATCGAGCACAAGCAAGCCGCTGTGCTCTCGTTCTTACTCGCTAACTACCCTGACTTCGACCTCAAAAACGGGGCCATTCTTGGTGCCGCTTTTCGCAATCCGGATCTCGACACCTTTCAAATTCTCTACACTCATTGCCCAAGTATTGTCGACTATGAGGACGACGACGGTATAGACAGTGCATTGAAGATGGCATTCAAGCTCGATCAAAGCCCTCTTCTGCCAGGCTACCGGCTCGATCATGGTGCAGATCCCAACAACGGCGGTTCAGGCGGTGTCGGCCCTCTATATTGGGCAGTGCAGTACAATCAACCATTGGAGATTATGAAGAAGATGGTGGAGGTTGGGGGTGAGGTAAAGTCGATAATCGTTGCTTCAGCGGTGGAGAAACAGGACCTGGAACTGGCCAAATTCTTCATCGCTGAATGGTGGTGCGAGGACCGAGACTGATGCTGGAGTTGGCTCTTAAGGAGGCCCGTAAGACCAATAAGGAGAAGCTCATCACAATGATCGAGCAGCGACTCAAAGTGGAGGAGCACAGCAGACATAGAGATAGAGGGCAACTACGGAGCAGCAACGACAGATAAGCTAGCGAGAAAGTTTGAAGCACTTGAAGAAGCGTGGAATGCAAAGAGAGCCAGGGAGCAGAGAAAGTGGTGGCGTTTCTGGAAGTATCCTTCTCGGGAAATGCCCATGGCATAGAGAACTATTTGAAGTGATATGCCCGATCTCAGGGCGACACGAGTGATGTGGTAGTAAATGTGAATGGTCTGTCTCTCTTTCTCTTCTGGATAGGCTCCATTACCGACCAATTGGTTTTGAAACGACCGAGCCTTGTATCCTTTAGTACACTTGCGTTTCCATGCTCCTTTACTTCCACCTCTCCGCTTCCCTACATCGCCAGTCAGATTTGGGCACCTACTACCAAAGAGCTTGTTCGCAATAACAGAACAGCTGAGGCTCAGCAGGCTCAACGACGTAGCTTGTTAATATTAGAGGGTGGAGAGATCTAGAAGACGATTTCCAGGAGGCGAGATCCACGAGACTAGATTCAGGATGTCTTTGTATGAATGCTTTCCATAAGTCAGCAGTTATCCACACTTGGGTATCTGCCCTCTCAGTATTTTCATCAATCATGCATGCTCATGAATTCATTCTCCGCCAATCTTGACTCCAATACTAAGGGTCAGCTCAACCGCTACCTCCTTCGCCCTTCCCAAATCCTCACAACCCTCCACCACCGAAGCCGCCTCCCATGCCACCGAACATCATATCTCCCATCAACAACCCTCCCATCATCCCACCCATCAGCGGAAGCCCATATCCACCACCATACCCTCCGCCATACGGTCTTCCATAAGCGTTCTGCGGCCGAATGTAACGAGCATTCGGGGTCGAATACACGCCCTGCTGGTAAGGATTATAGCCATATCCCCCACGACCCTGCATGCCAGGCCCTTGCGGTGGCTCGATATACAGATCCTTCCCGTCCGTATCTTTACCTAGCAGCTGAGGCTGGCCCGTCTCAATCGCGCGCGACATGCACTGACGGATATGCTGGTGGCGCTCATAAGCGCGCTGCTCTTCGATGTCACGCTGGCGGCGTTGGGCTTCGCGCTGTTCGTGGGTCGTGTTGGTGAGCTTATCCTTGAGCTTACGGCCGAAGCTCGGGTTGCCACTTGAGGATTGTTGTTGATTCGTGATGCCGGTGGGGCGACCGGGCGGGGTATGGTGGGTTGAGGGGTGGTGGTCGCCATCTTCATCGCTGCTCATGGCTACGACATCGGCATCGCTGGGAATCTTGTGTAGGCCCTGCACCCTCTTTCGCTCTGCTGGCTCTAGGTTGTTTAGGTATTCCTCGTCGTCGTAGGGGTGATGCCATATCGTTCTTGGAGGGGTCTTGTTGGTGTCGACGAAGAACTGGTGGTGTTGCGTATGATCGTATTGCCGCAGCCAGCCTGATGGTAGGGGGCGGCCTTCATCCTCCATGCTACGGCGGGCGTCTGGTGGGATGCCATTGCGGATCTGATTTGGGGAGAGGTGCTGCGTAGCGGGCCGCGCGGTGGAACTGGAGGCGGTTGCTGCTTGGTAGGAAGGTGGTGGCTCGTCAGGAGCAGACATTACAGGGATGATGTACTAACTGATAGGATCGTCGGACCTAAGGTGGTGATGTAGGGGGATGCCAGAAATGTTTTCACGATTAATGCAAGTTTTGTTAAAAAGATGAGTCTCGGTCGTAACGGTAAGAACGTCGGATAACCGTGACGTCATGCATACTCAGGTCTTCGCCAAGCTTCATAAGGCTGAGCTAGATTATGTTAATCCTTTTTGGGCGTTGATCATTGAATTTATCCCAACATATGAACGCGGAAAAGGGAGCACATCTCCAAGTAGGCCATTTGACGATTTTGTCAGACAATGTACAAACCGAAAAGAGCCTCGCCGGCCACAAAGCTTTTCCCCATCGCCCCCTGGGTCCCGCATAACTTGATCCTCTAGTGTCATGTTATGGGCTTCACTCACTTACTGTCGACTCTCCTGGATTTTGTGAGGGTCTTGCTCTTAAGAAATCCTCCCATAGAATTTTCCTTTTCGCGATGTCTCGAGCTCCTTTGGAGCTTAACCCGACGGGAAACGGTGCCTTTCCTGTCAGATAAAGAGTTGCAGGAAGTCCTCTTGCCGCCTGGTCGATTCGGGAAGCCGACTGTTCGTCATCCATCGTCAGCCGTATGCAGTACGAAATCAAGCTTCTGACGTACATGTGGGTGTGTAGACTTGTACTCTGCTTCTTGTTCTACACCAGCCGCTTTTCGTACCTTCACCTCAAGCGTGGTCATCTTTTCCCAGAATGAGACTGTTGCAGTTGGGTCAAAGCCGGCTTCCGTCATCAACAGCATGCCGATCTCGTCGGCTTCTGTCTCACACCCTCTATTTAGGGCCAGCATGATCAGAGATCCGACGATGAGAGGTGGCGCAGCAAATACCGCCAGCTCTAGGACTAACATTGCTCCCACCACGAAAGGCAAAGCCGGTATTCCTGCTATAACTGCAATTATAGAGCTACTCACATTAGCTTCTGGATGATGCGCAAGAACATGGGCGATCTCATGGCTAAAAACGGCGGCAAGCTCATCGTCCGTTTCCGCGACTGCAAAGATTCCACTGTGAATAACTACGATCCCGTGGGGCGATACTGCTGCGTTAGGAATGTCTACCTCACGCCACAACTTAGTGATAGCAATTAGGGATGGTAAGCAAAGGAGTAGCGCTCAGCCAGTCAGGTACTTACCTGGGGTGTCCATCAAGAGAAGATGCCACTGCAAATGGTCGAGGCCACTTGCTGCTAAGATACGGTCTAACACTGATTGAGCTCGCAGTGCTCTTGGGTCGTCATCGGGTATCAAGACTCCTTTCATTTTCTCATCGAAGATCAAGGGCTTGCTGGCTTCTTTGCGCGGCGGACTCGGGAGTTGCACACACTGGAAACGCTTCCGACCCGTGATCGGCACACGCTCTCTGTGGGTAATCCAGAAAAGTGCTAGGCCGACATAGAGTCCGACAAGGGAGTAAGTTGTCCATGTAATCCAGCGAGACTTCTGGGACCACGGCACCGGATTGGCGATTCTCCACGGCTTTTGCCCAAGTTCGTTGTCCTGTGTAAATACAATACCGTCGAGGGAGAACTCGTTCTTCACGAATGACGGTCTGTCGTCAATGTGGAGAAGGAGCGGAGTTATGTTACCAGGCGCGGTTGGGGGTGGCTCCTTTCCTGTAAGTTCCTTGAAAACTTCTATCCAATGTTGTTTCGCTTCTGCCGCAGCCCATTTTCCCCTCCACGTGTCTGGTAAGGTGATCTGCCGCAGATAATCTGGTAACTTGGGTTTATAAGCACTCCGGCTTCGCTGTGTATCCGTCGCGAAGGTTCTGAAATTGAATAAGGAGCTTCGCCTGCTGCTTAGAAGGACTTGTATCGTACGAGCAGGAGTCCATAATGGGTTTAACAAACTTGGGAGTGTGCGCTGGCAACGTGCGAGACCGAATACTATGGGTATGATAGCCATACCCTCAAGTCAAGAAGGTGATTTGTCGCGTCAAGAAGCATGGAATAACGATGGTAGACTTGAAGTGGTGCGCGGTTGCGAGATGGTTGCCTGTATGCAAGAGCAAGGGACTATGCCGGCATTGGTGGTGTGCGAACCATTCTCTCGGAACACCAATCAAAAGCACTCGATAAGGCAATCCTATCCTCTTTGCTGCGCCATGGAAGGGAAAAAACAATCGTTGTATCTTCTATAAAACCTTGTATACTTCGCGAGTTGCCAATTTCTCTTGGCCTTGGATCAGCGCGTTTCCCAGCTATGTCATCATATTCTTAGAGAACCATGGCTAGTCATCCCTTTTTGATTTCTCTAGATGTCACAAACCATCTTATTTACGCAAAGCCTGCGACGTCCACCAAACTTGAAACCAGCTCCACCCAGCCGAGATGTTTCGCTAACTCCTCATTCTACCGTCCAGTCATCCAATCCCCCCTCCCCCCCAGCTCCAGCAAGAACCTTTCCACCGGCCGCTGCGATCCCACAACCACAACGCCCCAGCCCTCATCAGCTTCCGTAGCCTGAATTGGGGCTCCCCTTCCACCCCATCAAGACCCCACCCCTTTACATCATCCCCTACACACCCCTCCTCACCACTGAGCCTCACTCTCCACCCTCCACCCCCAAGAACCCATATACCAACCCCCCAACTCCACACCCCACAACCCCATATATCGGCCACCTAACCCATCTCTTCCTCCTCGCCCACTCCCCCCCACTAATTACCACGCCATCAATCGTGTACATACTCCCTTTCCAAACCTTTCCATCCAGGGATTCAATCCTAAGACGAGTTCCGCGCCAGCGTGGACTGAGGGGGAGGTCCTCTCTGCCCGTGATATTCTCCGTTGTGCGAACCATTCTCTCGGGACACCTATCTATATACATAGAAACAGAATGAAGTTCCTAGCAATGGCCTACAGTGCCATATGGGTCTCCTTCAATCGGAACCCGTACTTTTGCTACCCCCTATTGCACGTCGATCCATCCATGTTCATGGAACACATCCCTTATACCGGAAGGGTGTTCATAGCATTACTTGAACATCAAACCTCAGCTTGCCTGGACTGAGCACCCCATTTTCCCACAGTGCGCGCTGCTCCTGATCAGTCGAGAAATTATAAATTATGCTGCCAATACTCCCAGATATCATCGAAGAACCCAGAGGACTCGTCATGCTTAACCAAATTGCCCACAACGGCTGCTCGAATGGAGTGAGGGAATCGGTTGATACTAGGAGGCGAGGGGTGATACGCTTATGAATCCTGACATGTTGGCATCGTCATGACCTGCGCTCACAGGATATCTGCCTTCCACGCCTGGATATGCTTCTCAGAGATCCAAAAAACGGGCCAAGAGCAAGCGGGTCGAGGAAAACTTTGCATAGGGGAAGATGATGTGTATGTGAAGAGAGCTGTGGTGTAATATTCCCCCCAAACCCTTCAGAAGACCAACGGGACCAAAGAAGTCGGAGTGCGTATAACTTACTTTTGGGTATTTCTGCGAATATTATTACTTTGTTTTTTTGTTATTCATCTAATGTACATGGCATATTCTCAGTCAATACAAAGAAGGGGAAGAAGCACCTGATATTGTTGTGGCTTTCAACCTGTTGGGCAGGGCGTGAGACCTACTGTGTGCTTGCAGATGTTATACATAACCCTGGGAAAGCTCCTAGAAAGAATATGTATGCGCAGTTATTGCGCCCGTGGTAATCAGCTTAGCTCGTCTGCCTGTTGCTTCGTAGTCAGCTCGTCTGAATTTCAGAAGTCAATGACCCCAAAACTCGGACCCAGGGACAACCGCCCATGACCGAGCCAGCTGGTCTTGTATTCATAGCTGCTTCGAATCTACCCTGTGAAAGCGGGGAGAAATCACAAAGAGTCATGGACATACCTCACTAATGAATTCCCCTTCAATGTTCTCTCTGTACTATTCGTCAGGCAGCTCGAACTTAGCTTCATAATTCCCTCGCTCCACGATCCATGGCAGCTTCTCTCCGTTAGCAGCGGTGTACCGTGTTACAAGCGTCTCGATTGAAGGTTTCTTCTATTCTTGGCCTTTGTCTGCATGGCGCCCATGGGCCCTGTGTAGGTTGATACGGTACCAGACCTTTGTTACTGTGAAAGGGACCTCCAGGGGTATCTGGTATTAGAAAGGAAGTAGATCGATGTCCTGGTATTGCGCGTTGTGTCGTCTTCTGATCCACCTTCCTTCGGGTGGAACGGATCTGGGGCATGGCTTGCGAGGGATCTGTCCGGACATAGTAGCCAGCTTCAGAATGCTTCCATAAGCAAAGATCATTAATAATCTGTCGTATTCCCGGGCGCTCTGTCGGCTGCTTCGACCTTCTGTGAAAGAATAGAAAGGCTGCCGAGTCCAACTTCTCGTCGCAGCTTGACATGCTCGGGGATGTTCGGCTGGGGGGACGCGTCCATGGCTGGGTATGGAGGCCATTAGCAACGTTTCAAATTTCACTCCGTTGCTATCGGCGATGTTGGTAGGCTGATGCTGAATTACAGGTATCGTGAGAGGCCTGATGGTAAATGAGCACGTTTGAGTCCATAGAAAAGCAAGGCTCTCAACCGTACAAACCGTGCAGTTTGGGCCTCGTACTAAACCGTACGGTCTAATTAAACCGCAAACGGTGCGTTTCTGAGGCAATACTAAGCTGCACTGTTTGCACTGTTAGTACATTAATAGTGCGATGCTTTTAGAGCTATATAGACGGTCGCTTTATAGTAATTATCTATCTTTATTGTTGTTGCCATAACTTTGAATCGATTATTGGACCTTCTAGGTCGTCGAGCTATCTATCGGTTGACCTAGTAATAATATTAATAGTAATTTTTACCCGTTAATAATAAAATAATGCGTATTTTATTTGAACTTCTTATCAAAAATTCTTCTCCAAGCAACGCTAAGAAAAAAACAGGCATCTTATGGATGTTTTGTAAATTATTAATGGGCTAAGTTTAGGATTAATCTCAACATCGAAAATATTATCGTACTATTAATGCAAACGGTTTACAGGCACCTTAAACTAAATTGTATAGTTTGCCAAATGCATTGTACTAAACTGCACTAAGTAGTGCGCACTAATAGTGCACTAATAGTACGCGTACGGTGTGCGTACGGTTGAGAGCCTTGTAGAAAAGGCGAAAGGGATTCGAAATTTGACGCACTGCGGCTGCGAAGTCCACACCATACCTATAAGGTATCGCCTATGAATCTAGCGATCAGTTGACTGCTTGCTCCAGGTCTCCCAAACTATGTTCGGCGGTTTTTGGTAAGCGAAGGGGGCTGGAGGGCAGTAACTTCAATTGTTTCCCAACTCGCTTCGAAATAAATTAGTCTAGGCATGTAGGTTTTTTTCGGATTCCGAGACATCCAAAATGCAGGTGCCGCAGAGGAGATTTCGAAGTTCTTCGAGATAGATCATGAGGATGCCCCGGGATTTGCTGACGATGGAGTGTATCCAGATCCCGCTATCCTACGTCTAAAGCTACCTGATGGAGAAAGCCACCCTAGTTCACAGTGTCAAGTTCAAGGCAAGGTCACACCAAGCTCATAAGAAGCTGTTCCCTTGATTGTTGCAAAGTGGGTCATCAGCTTGTCTGGAGCTTTTCGATGACCGTTAGGATATGTCAAGGAAACCTCCAGTGCCTTTCCTTAGTGACGGGCACTCTCCAACTCCGAAGTATTGAATAGCTATGGAAAGTGGAGAGCCTTGCTTATCAAGTGCCAGATCCACAGGTTTCGTATAGTATACAGATCTCGGAACCCAATCATGAGAATTACCACTAGTAACATTCCCAAGCACCGACATCACTTTTCTGGGACCAAGATTGTTTTACTCGCCTTGAACTCCTTGCGCACCTCCTTCTGACTCTCGCTTCTGGCTCTGTAAGCTCGTAGAGCCCACATGCTTAACAGTGACCTCCTCAAACATATGTGAGGTAGTGGAGACGCGTACGTCGTACTTGACCAGGGGTCTGCTGTTCATGTCGTTGACGATGAGTTCAGGCTGATTCATGAACTCCTCCACCAGCTTTTGCTCGACGTGACAATCGACGGCAGTTTCCAAAGATCGCGCCCCAAGCTCTGGCATATAAAAGTCCTTAGCCAGACATAAAGCAATCTTCCCATCATCGACAAAATTCAGGTGAAGGTGACCAGCAAAGTCCTTGGCTTCGACGTTGATCGGTTTCCGCACGTTGTTGCGTAGATCGCGCATGAACTTATATGTCACTACGGCTTGCTCGCCTGGCGTGAAAGGGAAGAACGATATGATGCGAGTGACTCGACCGGTTAGCGGCGCTCCAATTGCTAGCGCAAAACTCCCTTTCAGAGTCATACGCAAGTCGTTGAAAGGAGCTTTGCTCTGATCCTCCTCTGTGCGGTCTTTTAGATGGTCGACCCAAAATTGATTTATACGCTCCTCTCCGTGGTTGGTCGCCAGAATCCAGATTGTCTTAGAACAGTCCAATAGTTTCCTGTTGCGTCGATCTCTGTAGTCACCAGCCTGGAAGAGAAGAAGCAAGCCTTTACGAACATCTTCCAAGGTCTTGTCGAATTCATCTAGGAAAACGACACTTCTTTGACCCGCCCACTTAGCCAGGTGGTTATTCAACGGACTTCCCTTGTCATAGCCTTGGTACGGTGCCTTCGGCCCGAACATGTCCGTCTCATGCTTCATCTCGGTGCAGTCGACCATAACAGACTCGAGAGAAAGAAGATCTCCCATCCGTATAGCCAACTCGGTCTTGCCATGACCACTCGGGCCAGCAAATAAAAGAACAAGTGGTTTGGACCTCCTGAGAAGGATGTAGCTGGTGACCGACTGGAGTACATCTCTGGTCGCTGCATGCTGACCAATGATGTGGTACGGAATGCCAAAGAGCGCCGTGGTATTTGTTTCTTTTCCAAGCTGCCGCTTTCGAGGTGCCGGGATTGGAAATTTCGTGGCCTTCCACAGCGAGTACCTTTGCATTAGGTTCAGGTTCCTACAAAGCGCATCCTGAACATCCAGCGTGCACCATCCAAGCGTATTGTATGGCTCCTTGACTGGCGTACTTTCGAGTCTAGATGGAGATTTCAGGTAATCTTTCCACATGTCATCCGGCAGGTCGAAAGGACTTGACCCCGTAGCAAGCAGTGCGATCACCGTTTGGGTCGTGTCCAAGACCTCGTACTCTGCACTGATGACTGTGTAGGCCAATAGAGGTAAATCGGAAGGGCGCGCTCTATCTTTTGTATCTGCTCCTAGAGTAGCGAGTATGCTTACCAGTTCCGGAGAATTGCGTTCCACGGCGAAGAACAAGATAGGATATGTAGATTGCCCGGATTTGGTGACCAGATGGACTCCAAGCTCATATTGGAGAGTGAATGTTGACTGTTTCTCCAGATATCGTTCTATGCAAGGAACGCTAATCGTACTTTGAATGGCCCAAGCTAGGATCTCCATCGAGAATTCATGATAGTCCTTTGCATGATCTAATGTCGCATCCACAGCATCCTTGCTAGGGAACGTGTCCAGTATCTGGGGCCGAATCCTGGGTACAAGGAAAGGGAGAAACGTCTTCTATTGAGTGTCATCAACATCCAAGTGACAGGTCAATACCTTGACCACCGTACCGGCCCATCTATCGCAATGTCTCCCATACTTTCTTCTGCCTCTCGGTTGTCGCAGCCAGCTTTACTACGATCTCAATATGCTCGGCAACTGCGGTACTGGAATAGAACTTGAGAAAAAAAGCACCAGTAGTTAACATCCTAGCTGTATGTGGCTACCAAATTTTCTCCATAGCCAAACGCCGTGAGTCAAGCGCCCTCCAACATCGTAGGGCCTGTTAATCGATCTAGCGGACAAAGAAAGTCTCTGGTGCTGGCGGTCTGACGCAGGCGACCGATGCAATGGCGGAGTCCTGATATGGGCAGCTGCATCTCGATTCTGTAGGGAAGCAATGTAATCCTGGTGGCAAAGATGATGGTGCACATCGCTGATCACGTATTGGAGAGTCCAGACCTCGACAGTGCATGAGATCATTAAGAATCGACGCTCCATCACCTTTCCACCAAAGATGTGCCTGTCCGAATCTTGCCCAGCCGATAGCACCGTGCTGAAATTGGTCCAAGCACGACGATGGTTGCTGGCAGATGCCTTCCCTATCGGCTATGCACCGACGGGCGCGCGTCCTGGAATCCGTTACGATTTTATTCCCGATGATGCGCGAAGCCGCTCCTATGTCTGAGACGACTTCTCTCAAACGGGCTCATGCCTGATCTGAAGCTTCCCCGGACAGCATATTGCAATCACCTTCCATAACAGCATCCGAATCGGTCTTGTCCGTAAATGTATGCAATGACTTCCCCAAGAACGGTCGCGCTGGCGTTACAATGGTGCCTCCTACTCTTCATAGAAGCCCAACTAGTCGACGCCATAGCAGTGAGCGATAAAAAAACCCTAGGCGAGCCAAAACTATATGATTGTCTGGCACTTTACGACAAACTGCCCTTTGCAAAGGACCCATCCCGAAGGGAGCGCGTCGCACCTAGGCTCTTCCTAGAACCACAATACCTAAACCAGCCTTTTGGCTACGTGCGAAATACATTTCCTCAAGCCAGTATGGTACAGCTTCCGAGAATATGGCGATTGAGTGAGTACCTCGTTCGTTTTGCTGGGAGAGGCGAGTAACGGATGACTGATGTTCATGTCGACGTGAAGACAGTTGTCGCATTGCCTTGATGAGCTCTCCCGACCGTACGGGTATCGTCCGGAACCCAATGGTGGTTTCGACATGGAGCATGGTGTTGAGGGAAATTCTGGCCGCCATCAATCAGTGTGTGCGCCGCAGACACCGAGGCGCAGTTAATTTTATAAACAGTCAGTCTTCAAGGCTTTCCACGTTCCGTCGTCATTCGAGTTGACTGACTGGTGGAAGACGAGCACGAAATTACCCTAATGGTGGCATATGTGTATGCGAGAGATTCGAATTTCGAGGATGTCCTGAATGCGTACATGAAAAATCTTCGGCCCGTAAGCCCTTACGATATCCTTGACACTATGGGAATGAGAAACTTTACTAGTGCGACGTTTTAGGTCGTTGGGTGGTATCCTCATGCGGTCTGAGAGATTCTTAAGGTACACTGACGGAGAGGGTCCCCATGAAGATTCGCCACTGTGGACAGGATAGCTCTTCTTTAATTATTGCGAGACAAGATCCAGAAGCTCTGGCACATTAGATGTTCCGATATATCGGGATAGAAGTCCTTTTGCAGCTTTGAGCGATGACGTTGGCAAGCATCGACCCTCTTGGGCAACTCCGCCAGCGACGAAACAATATCTCCGCGGCTGTCGCATCATAGATTTTGTGAGCCGCTCCGCAAAGTGCGCTTTTGCGTGCAGGAAAAAGATTTTGCGGTACAGTATGCGCTGTCGCATAGCGTGTTCAAGCTCGTTAGTTAAGGAATCATGTAAATTCCAACCTCGTAGAAACCCGTCGCTGCGAACTCATGGCTTACCTTTTGCGTATTCTTGCTCTCCTGTTTGGGCTTTCCGACCTTGCCGCGGCCGACCTTCCTGCACGGACAATCTGCAGTGCGACGCTCTACGGCCAATTACATATGCACCAGTGCTTGACATTGTTTGGAACTTTCGCAGATAGATCAGACAATCAACTGCGTATATTTGATGAAGAGCAGCTCCGTGAGGTCGAAGGCCGGTCGTGGCCAGGCATAATTAATCCATTCAGAACCCAGGTAGTGCAGGTACCGCGATTCTGGACCAGTCGTACGTGCTATGAAGTATTGGCGCAACCATCATGTGTGGCTCGTTGCTAAATTGGTGAACTCCAGTCGGTTGTAATATCGCACTCATGAGCTTTGCTAGGGCCCCTAGCCTCAACGACACATCTGCCGCAAACGAGGTGTCCGGGACAGGTGTCACAAGCTGGACGCGGATCGTCGAGGGTGTAAATGACGTAATCGAGAAATGTGTTGTTCGTGAGAGGACAGGTGGAGCGGTGACGCTCTTGTCGGGTGAGTGGGTTCGTGCTTACAAGGACTCTTTGGTACTAGATCGCTAACACACCCATGCCTCGAAGCTCTTTTGCCACCACGACCGATCTTGACAGTTTCCGTGTGGCGGACAGATGCATACTTTGACACCATTTGGAACGATTATCAAACTCATCCACATGGCGTTCGTCCTGTTGATCCTAGAGACTTGAGTGGCAACGAAACAACAGTGCTACAGGATAGCGGAATCAGCACGAGTAATATTACAGCGACTTAAGCTTCTACATGGCCCGTTGGACCTTGACTTGTATCTGGCATGAGTGTTAGTATTGACACATCAAATCGGAATACGCGCTGTGGGACCTACAATCTACACTGACGAACGCTCGATCTACCTCGGTAAGACCTATAACATCAGTGAGAAATAGAATCCCAGTAGACTAGAGCCAGCTCACCTTCTAGACAATACTGGAGCGTCTCAGCTATGTCGTGCGCCTTGCTCAACTTTGTTTCCTTGTCCAGCATGATATCCATCTCCACCCATATACCGTCACCTGCATGATAGGCCGTTATGGTTTTGTAGGCTGATACGACTGGTGCAAAACGCCAAGCCATGTAGGTGATTTTCTTGAGGAGTCGATCATCAACCTTCGAGCCACTTAAACGTGTGACGTTCTCTAAGCATGTCTCGGCCCAGTCGTAGATGATGAAGAGCGAGAGGAGCGCGGCGCCAAGAGGGTCAAGCCACCAGAGGTCGAACTGATGACCCATCAAAGGAAAGAGTAGCGATAGTGTATTGAAGTACACATCAGTCTTGCAGTCTAGACAAGAGGTAATTAGCCAATGACTGGGTTGAGGTCGACCAACCAGGCTCACCCTGCGCCAAAGCTTGAACTTGCGTGGTCTTGATCCGTATGCAACCGATCCCGATGATACCCTTTACAACAACTGTAGCGACCAAAGCACCAACTGCCGTAGGCGGGAGTGTCGCGGTGTCTCGTGCAGCACCGGGTAGAAGTTTGATCACGGATTCTTGTAGGATTTGAAGAAACGAGACAATCATGATGATGGAGAAAACTAGGATTCCAAGTGGTTCAAGACGCCTTCGGCCGACTGGAAACTTGTGCTGTAATCTGCGAATCCTCCATTGCACAAGCTTATTGGTAGTCCAGATTATCAATGTGCATAGAAGATCTAGGGCGGAGTCGACCAGGGAGGCAATGAGCGATAGTGACGACGAACTGAAGGCAGCAACAACTTTGGCTACAAGGAGAACGATGTTGGCGATCACATTGATCTACTGTAAGTCAGCGTTAAGCCGGAGTCTGCAAGAGCGGATTCGTCTATCAAACATTGATGGCCCACTTGGCTCTCCGCTCCCCTTTCCGCCTATTCTCGCGCTCATCTTCCGGCAGTAGAGGCTCGATATCCCCTCCGTTTCGCTTCAGAGCCCCGCCATTCTCGGCGACGCCATCGCCATCTAAGTCGCGAGGGTTCATGCTATCAAGCACCTCGTCTGCCATGTTTGAAACAAGCATGTCGACTTCTAGCCAGTCATTGAGACTGCCGTTCTGCTTTTCGTAGAAGCTCTTGATCTTCTTGTTCTTCATTCCGTTGATCTCCTTCACACTCTTGCGATAGTTCTCCAGACCCTCGCGGTCGACGCCCTCTTTAAGTTTCTGTTTCAGCTCGTTGCGGAACTGATCCTCGGTTGTAAGGTTGACTATGTCGCGAAAACGGGGTTTTCGACGCGTGGAGGATATGGCGCTTTCGAGGTCATCTGGCTTGTAATTGCGGCTGCCATTGAAACCGTGAGGTCGAGATTTCCCTGTCATGACGGGCAAGGAGTCGACTAGGGTTAGTAGTTCTTTATTGGCATAGGATTTCAGGATGAGGTCTGAGGAACCGGGGCACTGGATAGGGGAAAGTAATAGTAGATGAAAGCAAAATCATTGAGGACTTCGGCAATTACCGTACCCGGAACCTGTTCCTGGATCGTGACGCACGAGCTATTAGCGCGTTGCGGGGAACGGCCCGATCGGCAAGATCTCTCTCTCATTTTCCTTGGCGTTGCCACGAGAACCAATCACCCGGCCCTCGTACATTAAAGTATATGAACACCTTGAAGATACATTGCCACCGAAACTTCAAGATTAGGTTGGGAAGGACCAGCGCGTACGTCTCCAGGTGGACTCTCCCTATCATCCGCGTCACAGAAGCAAGATCCAGAGCAGAGATTGGAGCACTCTCGTATCTGATCTCAAACACCTCTCCACCAAACTCTAAACGCAAGATCCTTCACTAAGATCTTTGTCTCGAGAGGCCTGTATTGAAGGTATTTTGCACCCCTATGCAGTGACACAGCACAGCCACTTCCGCATCCGTCTCCATCTCGGGAATCCCATAGCGACGCAGGAGACCCGTGATTTGGTGAAGATGAAAGTCGTGCGGTGGGGTGCGTGCTGGCCAGGATGCTAGCTTGCTCATCGATAGGAGGCTGGTGGCAAGATCCTGGAACGGCCGACGATCAGTCCAGGATGTAAGCGCGAAGGGCTTTGTGGTAGCTAAGATGAATGAGATTATAGGAACCAGCCACAGGGGATGGTGGACGCGAGAAAGGATGCCTCAGAGATAGTGAGCTTTGCCCTGGAAGCGGGGGAAGCGGGGGAAGCCGAGAGATTTGCTGTGATTGTCGAGATGGAGTCGGGGGTGAGGGGAGTTTGATAGAGGTTGAGAGCAGGGGAAGGGATGGAGGATTGCACAGAAGCAGTAGAAATGGAAATGCAAAGACCCACGGACTCCTGAATTGTATCTTCTCCCTTTTCCGGGCTTGAAAGCGAAGCTGTTGCCAGGAACTGCAATCGGTTGGATATTCCCAGCGTACATCATGTTAACTGTACCATCACACCACGCCGTCCTTGATGTAGCATTTCAGCGCTTCCGGCGTCCGTCTTAGGAGCTCCATTTCTAATTCTCCCAGTCTCTCCTCGGGCAGCATCATCTTGCCATCTGCCCTGCTTTGTCCCTCCTCTTCACCTTCTCGATTCCCGTCAACTCGCTTACCCTGGGCCTCTTGGTTACTGACCCGGTTTCCTTTCCCCTCGCCACCCACCCACCGATACTTCCCAGGATAGCCCACAACCCTCCAGCCCTTCAATGCTCTCGGCTTATACAGCCCCTTATCCGCTGTGCCTGCACCACCCATCTCGATTCTGATCCTCACGCTCGGGTGGACGACCTCATTCGTACCCTCTAACATTCTTTTCTCCCCTTTTCGCGACGAAACAGGAGCGTAGTACATGCCCGGGGTACGGTAACTGGAGCCGGTAAGGGCAGTGAAGCCGGTAGATGAATTGTAAATCCGGCCAAGAGGGTAAGGTCGGCTCGGTTCATTGAGGGAGGCGGTCAGATTGTACTGGTGGGGGAGGTAGGTAGGGGAGAAAGAGAGAAACGGAGTCAGATGGGAGACCATCCATGTCAGAGAGATGTCGGCGAGTGACGCGTCGGGATAGGAGCCACCAACCTGCAGGGAATGGGATCAGTCAATTCCTCCTACCTAATGGGAGCGTATATGTACTCACATTACTGTGCACGCCAGGAAACCAGCACTGCCTTAGGAGTTTCAAAGCTGAAGGACCATCTGGTTGCTCCCACAGCGTCGGCATAAACGCCTTTCTGTATTCGTCTAGGGCCAATGCTTGGAACCCATACTCGACGTTGGCCGTAACCCGATTGTTGACGAACGAGTACTCGCGGTGCCTAGGCGGAAAAGGTCCGATACTTGGTATTCCGAGTGCTCCTGTGTTAATTCAGTATGACTTGTCAGCTCGAACACCTCGATGGTACGTACCGACGGTGTCCCAAACGCCAATTACTTTTACGATAATGCGTAGGCGTGAGAGACCGAGCTATGTCGTTGTCAGCCATGGCGGAGCAGCAAGTACTGCATCCAAACGGACACTTTCCAGCTGCCGTGCATACGCGAGCTCCCTGATGTTTGGTCTGTCTGGAAATGGCCTGTCTGGCCATGCTGTAACATGCTTTTTGTTATCCTGATTCTCCCAATCCTTGAAGATTGGATAAAAGTCCTCCATCCCGTGCATTGTAAGGAGACCAACGCTGTTGATCATGGCACAGATACTCCGAGCGGTAAATGCACCTCTGGAAAACCCGAGAAGGAATATCTCATCTCCGCGGTCGTAGTTGCTCGCAAGGAAGCCGTAGGCTTCTCGTATGTTCTCCGATAATCCTTCTCCGGTGGCACCGCCCCAGATCATCGAGGCCGTACTGCCAGAAGTCCCAACGCCAGCTTGATAGTATATGATCTGCTGGATGCCCTCTTGGGTCTCTGGAAGTAGGGCTCGGCAGATGCGAGTGACGTTGGAAGGGACGGCAAGGTGGCCACTAGGAGGAATATAGCTGTTACGGACATAGCCGTTGTCACTATTCTGATTAGGGAGTATAAGTTCAGGTTACCAAAAAAAAAGGATTTAGGCAGACCGGCCAGGTACCATCGCAGGCTACGATAAGCCTCTTCGTTGGACCACACAATGTCTTTGGATCCATGCCGCTATGTCCGTAGTAACCTCTTAGGAATGGAGAACGATGACTTGACCTAGGAAAATAAGAATATAGAGATTTAAGAAGCAATGGTCGAGGGTTCAACAAGGGAATGACAGTAGGTAAGAGATAGTAGAAGGGAACGTGGCTTGTAATTTGAAGGGTAGTTGCGCCGAAGGACAGTTCGACATGAATCTTCCCAAAAATCTGCCATAGGTGGCGTACTGACATGGAAGATGCTGCACGTTCGCACCTTCCTCGTGGCAGATGCGTCAGCGCTGTGTCACCATGCCAAGAGGCTTCATGGACCGCTCCCCAAAAGCTTCAAGATCGCAACCGCGCAGACAGTATCACATTGAATCAAAAGTACGATTCTCAGGGGTAGGGAGCTGGCCTTTTCGCTTACTTTCCAACGGAGGTAGAGCAGATTAGATTACCAAAATAGCGCCCTCAACAACCACGTTATGCTCAGACCAGCAAACTAGTAGATCCTCTTGTAGTATAAGTCTAGGCTTTGCGGCGTCCATTCAAATAGATGAAATAGCATATTGGAGTTAGGCAACCCATCCTTCCCTCCTTTGCTTGACATAAGACCGTTACCGCAACAAGCGCTGTAAGCGCGGCCTGATTCAAACTCACGTAGAGTTCAAGCTCTTGCCTGGGAAAGCGAGCATCCGTGAATTCTTCCATGTCGGCATGCAGCTCCCAAGGTTATGAAACGCCCTATCAGGAGCAGACCTACTGATCCGAGCGTATGGGTCTCTTTCGATATGCGCACGTCGAACTCAACCTGTCAGTAATGATCTACTTGCGATAAGCGCTATCTTCTTCTCCAGGTACCTTGCCTGCGATGAAACAGCACGCTCTTGCGACAAGCCGATGCGAAGCGTCATTCGCGGATCTCGTCGAAGGACGCGTACTTCGTATTCTTCTTCGCGGACGTTGTGGGAAACTCCACTCTTGACCAGAATTCGCAGTTGCTTGCGTCTTGCTCTCAGCAGATCCTCCTCAAAACCGAAGGATGAGATCATCTTTTACAGACATGGCAATGTTCCTGTCTCTGTCAGCACAAATTGTATCCTGTGCGCCCCTGACTTCGAAATCTCTGAACATCTGGACAAAGCAAGATGCTTTGATCAAACATCGGGCGTTGCTGACGTCGACCACCAACCTGACCATGTCGCACTGGCCTACTCATTATTACGCACTGCCTCTTGGGGACAACTTCAAGCTCTTGATAGTGTCAGCATACTCCTATGTCAAGCAGCCTCTGCCCAAAATCTCACCGATCCAAGACTTTATCCGTGACTTTTCCGATAACCTGGAACACGCCTACCCTCCTCCGGCGCTCGCCCCCAAAGAAGCCGGTCAATCATACTACGACACAGACTCCTTCACCAAATGGGACATAAAAGAGTGGGTAGTTCCCATATTCAGCACACCGGCGCCCAGTAGAATTATTATTGCAGGGTTGGTACAGATAGCGCGGGAAGTGGCGAAGCATGGATCGCCAGCGCTCGTGGACGCAGTGATTGTTAGACCACGTGGGTCAAAGAAGGAGTATCCGTTCAATTCTCTAAAATTATCAATCACGCCACTGGGAAAGGGTTTGGTAGGGAATGTGGTTAATGCAACTTCGGGGTTTGCCAGTACGTCCTGAAAGTCAGGCAGGGTTGCTATCGAATCATTCTTATGTGTTGAGTGGCCCAGGCTGGTGCCATGAGAAAAGAAAATGGGAGAATTGCGTCTGTAGGATCAGTAGGATGATCGCACGTCTTCCACAGCGTTGGCTACAGAACATAATGTTGCCGAAGATGTCCAGCCTGGATGTTTCTTCCCAGGGGTAGGAGCAAGAGAAGAGCGATTGTGTTCACCAAACCTGAGCCAGGAGGAGAGAATGGCCCTTTTTCGTCAAATGGGCCTGGGTATCCCTTTAAGCTTACGACTCCTGGTCAGCTTGTTTCTCTGTCGAAGAGAGCGCGCTGAGTGGTTATGCCCCGATGACCGTTTAGTGAGCCACACCCGAGCTCAGCTTGGGGGTGGCAAAGATAGATGTTTGACACGGATCGCAAACAGAGCATAGTCTGAGAACCATTTCTAGGAAAAGCGTGAGGATCGAAAGATGGAGCCTTGTGAATGAATTCTTAAATGAACTGATTGTCACGAAGCCGCCCTTACGGAGTTGTAGCGCTGCAATAGGTCCCGCATAGCTGTAAAAATACGTAGTTCGCGTGAGAACCTGATTGATTACGCGTCCGAGTAGACCATCGATCTGGATAACAATGCTCAGAAGCAGTCACAATCTTCATACGTGAGCAGTACATTGTATGCTCCCTGCCGTGCCTTTGTTGTGGCTTCGCATCGCAGGCACTGTTGTATCTCGCCAATCAAGGCAACACAAAAATTCTAGAACGGAGGGTTGACATTGCTGCGACACCTCGGCGGACTATCCAGCATCGCTGTGACATATGCCCAAGCTATGGATGCATAGCATGAACGTGCACAATACAGTGCTCCAAGCCTTGGGTGGGGAAGAGACTATGGACTCATACGGACTTCAGGTGTTGGGGAGGCATCGGTGACCCTGACGGTTTATTTGTCGTGAGGTGGAAGATGGGATGCCTGGAGCGCTTCGTATATGGAGTCGAGCAGTAGGAGCAATTCGACGCTTGCAGTGTCTGTCATCATTGTATGGTGGGGTTCATGGAGAAGGTGAATAGGTGATGAAGGAAAGAGAGAGAAAGGGAGGGGGTTCGGAATGCTCAGCCTTATCATAAGGCTGCCAGACGTTGCCCTACAGTTGAAAAATTGGAAACTTCTCTCGTTCAAGCACCCTGTAAGATCGTCCTGGCGAACTCCAGCTTCATTCCTTCTTGATACTCCGATCCTACGATTTTCACAGTGGAGAATGCCTTACGGGGCCACGCAGAGCCCCTGCAGAAAAAAGCAGCAGCCATGATGTCGCCCTGCAAACGAAGCTTCTTTCCCGCCGGTGGAGGAGGATAGAATCCCGCGATAGAGCTCCTTCGACTCTCGAGGAAAGAGTGACCCCGACGAATCTTCCCGCCTCAACCACCCTATTTCGACAGAATTCATCCAGCTCCAGTTCCCAGCCCTTGAAGCCCGCTAACCCTTACCTCGACAATGCAATGCTCGCCGCCTATCTTGCACTACCAACAGCTCACCAACCCCCTCTCCTCACTCAAAACCACGCCCCACACTTCATCCATCCCATCCCCATACCACCCCCCTCGGCCTTACCCCTCACGACGACCTCCCTTACTCCGCCGCCCCCTCCCTCCACCACGTCCTCAGCATAATCCAACCCCGCACCCTTGCGTTTCGAGACCACGACGGCGATGACATGTGCGGGAATCATTGTGTGGGGAGGGGTTAAGAGCCCGGGATACGGTAGGGTTGGGTGGGGTGCGAGGCGGCGTTGGGAGGTGGGTCCGCACATTGGGGCGTACATTTTGTGATAGCATTGGCGCTGCAGGCTGTGGATATTGACGGCCGAGATTACGGGCTAGCGATGTCGAGGGGGGCGTGCAGCAAATATGGGCGCTGATGCGTGGGATGAGAGGGACAAAGTGGCGGAGGAGGTGCATACTCTCCCTATCCGCCGCGATGCGGTGCGGTGCTTCATGTGAGTGAAAGGGGAGAGATGCAGAGCGTGGTGGTGCAGAATGCGCAGGTACGTCCTGCTCATGCATATCGTATGGGTCCACCATCCTTCGTTCCTTCCATATGCAGAACCCGTCAATACCTACGCTCCTGCAGAGTGTTAGCTGACCACCCCGCCCTCACAGCCCACGCACCTATCCCTCCCCTTCGCAGCACTTATCACCCGCGACAACATCCCGCATCCAACAACTCCCTCCATCTACAGCTCCGCCCACAAGGCACGAGGTTTGCTGGCTGGTGTGGCGGAGCATGATATCAGCGCCATAATCAACACCTTCCACGGGTCGAAAGATATCTTGATGTTGATCGAGTTGGCGCATAGTGGGATCCCAGTGGGGAGGGTCTTGTGGTCGTTGATGAGGAGGAACAGGAGGAGGTGTGGAGGGAAAGTGATGGGTGGCGTGTTGTAGCATAGGGGGTTCAAGATAGGCAGGTCAGGAGCAAGATAACCCCCATTTCGCAGATGTCATGTAGGTTGTTCACTTCTCCTGCAGTGCTGCGTCATGCCAGATCTTTTCTCACGCGATAAAGCCGCATCGTGCACCCCTAGTACAGGGATCTCCGTCGAATTGTGAACTAGTTCCGCAACTTGTATGAAGCCTTGCTACTTTTCGATGATACCAGCAGCAGTGTCACCGGCTTTTAAGAGCAGGGAACAGGATTCTCGACTCTGTGACTACAAAGCCTGGACCTGGCGTTATCATCGTGGTGAATCTGCTTCATTCATTCGTTCTTACATCTCCACTACCAGGCAACTAACGAAAAGCCCTCTCCCCCATTAACCTCCCTCCTACAGCTCAAGCTTATGCCCCGTCTTCTCCACCGCGCGCAGATACGCCCCGTTCGCTTCCACACGCCCCAACCATTCCTGAATCTTCGGCCACTCCTTGCCCTCCGGAACCAGCCCGAACTTCAAGATGAACTGGATCGAGAAAGCCATCATCGTGTCAGCGGCCGTCACGGTGCTGCCAACGAGGTAGCGCCCGCCGTTGGCGGTGAGGTCGGCGTCTAGGTGGTCGAGATCGTGGCCGATGTCGGCGGTGAGGGCGGCGTGGTGGGTGGTGGCGGCGGTGGGGGAGGCGCGGCGGACGTAGAAGGGGATGAGGCCGTGCTGGGGGCGGGGGAGGGGGTGTTAGTGGGGGTGAGGATGGGGATGTGGAGTGGATACGTACGAGGAGGAAGGTGGCCTCGGCGGCGTGAATGTAGGTGAGGACTTTGATGCGCTGTTCCTCGTCGGCGGGGATGAGCTGATGAAGGGGATCGTAAGTCTCGCAGAGGTATCTGCTTTCTCATTAGCTACCACCCTGCCTACAGCTCCCATCCCTGATTCAGTTCCCAACATTGAAGATCCGGCGTGACCTGTTCGGCTAGGAGCTGGACAGATGCTGTGGCAAGTGCTCAGGCCAGGAAAGGACTTACTCAGTGATAGCACCGCTCTCCTCGATGATGATCTCCCCATCCCTCAGCACCGGCGCTTTGCCCATCAGCATCATGCCCATGCCCTTTCCGACCTCGTTGCGGAACTCCTCCGGGATACTGCCATCGGCATTGCGGTCATAGCATTTGGCAGTGTAGGGGAGCGCGAGCATCTCCAGTAGGAAGGCGATGCGGATCGAACGCGAGCATTGCAGGTGGTAAAGGATGATCTTGGGGAGTTTGCGATCAGGATCGTATTCAGTGAGAATGCCGTGTGTCAAGGTCCCGTTGGTGATAGGGACACCCCCCATCTCGTTCTCATCCTTTGCTTTGGTCATGGTGCCCGTAGCTTCTGTAGTGTTTACGCTGGACAGTGTGGTGTTTGGAGAGGAGTATTATGCGTGGCAGAAGGGCGATACGATGCGAGAGGAACTTGAAATTGGGGAGGTGAGTGGAACAGATTTATCGCGACATGTGAACGCGACGGATTTGTCATTGTGGGTCTTTGTCTCGCTTATTTCAAATATATGCTGGCAATTCGGGCTTTGCAGACCTTCGTTTGGCATTCATGCGGCCTTCTGTCACTTCTCTTCACAAGATTCGCATTTTCATAATCGTGCAAATTGGCAAAACCTGGGCTCTTGGCTTGATTGTGGAGGCAGCTGGCTTTGGTACAGTAGAGATGTGTTGACAGATCCTCTGGGCTCAAGACTGTATGTTACAATAATGGTGAGTGGTCTATCTCCTGTTCACAGTCTGCGTACTGGGATTGTCTCCGTTTTAGGTCCACAGCATTGTCTGCATGCATCTGATATAAGACGGAATGCCTACACAGGGCAAAGAAGCGCTTCGATGGTTCTCCAAACCTTTCATGTAGGTTTCCACCACTGTTCTGCAAACCTTCCACAGACCATGCGCTTCCTAACTTCTTTGCTCTCTAAACCCCTTTTTTTCCCCCTTCCTCCATATCTATCCAAATCTCCTCCCTATATGCGCACCCTATCAATCTCCCGGCTCCGTTTCCAACACGGACCTTTCCCGCAGCCACCATGCCCGAAATCCGTATCCAAACCGACCACGATAGCCGCAGCGTCCTCGAAAACGCGATCCAAGATTCCAACTTCAATACAGCTCTTCGCGCCTTTCCGTCAGCTATTCTCGGCCCTCGCGGTGCTTTCTTGGCTCAACCCTATGATCACCGTCGCCACCGCCATCGTTGTCGCCTTCGGAATGGGTACATGTATGTGGCTCAGGAACGAAGGTCAGCAAGTTGGCGCTCAGCAGACAGCCCCCACAGCACCAACTCCTTTGCAGCCGCCGCCTCCGCCTCCGCCTCCGCCTTCGCCCTCATCTGGTCGGGGTGTTTTTCCAGTTGATCAACCCGCCCTGCTCTATCAGGGTCCTCCATCCAACCATAGCCTTCCATTTAACCCCGATCATCCGTCCGATCAAACCCCTCCGTACAACCATCTTCGTCCAATGGCCTACTCTCCACCACCGCCCTCTCCCCTCAGGACCCGAGTTGCAATCAGCTCCCGAGTCGCCACCACCACATCCCCACTGCGGCCGCCCCTGCCCTCCTTGACATTGTCAGCGGTCCAAACTAAACACGAGACGAACGCATGGACATCCAGAGAACGATGCATGGGACGAGTGATCGATGGCGCATTAGCGAGGCTTCAAGTGCAGCACCCTGTACGAAGAGGTGCCAACAAGGGGATGGAGAAAGAATTTCCTACCGGACTTTTGTTCGCGTCGAGCTACCTCATTGGATTCGTTCATGAAGAGATTTGGAGGTCACGAACAGGGAGTGACCATCGTTTGTGCTCTCTTCATCCTTCAGTGCCAACCTTTTGACGAAATCGGTTGGCCCGTATACTCGGATGTTCATAACGAATGAAGCACAGATTTCCTACTCCCTTCTTTCCTCTTGGCATGACTGGCTTACAGCATACACATGCCTGCTATCGTTCCTTCCGCTCACCTTCTCAGTACCTTACACCACCATTCTTTCTTTCATAAGATACGGCCCAGTCTGAAGTAGACCGACGAAGCGTTCCGCAACCAGATGTCAGGTTCTCATGAATAGTGGGTTTCTACAACGGTAAATGGAGGGAACTCTGATTGCTTTTGGTGATGCCTAATGATACTACATCTCGTTGAATGATTCACTGATATACTTATCGCAAACGCCCTCAATGATTTGGCCTGCCACTCAGGTTCTGAGCATCTTCGCTTACCTCACCCAGCCTTACCTTTATTCCTTCCATAAAAATGCCCAGTCAGAGGTTGATATAAACTACCCAGACAAGCTCACATCCGAAAGTACCTCTTTGTCAACGTTTGCGATGATTGTGAGATCCTACCATCTTAGCTGGGGATGGCTTTGTGCGCTGGTTTGTTGGTTAGTGATAGTAGTTTTCGCTGACTGTTACGACGTGTGCCCCTTACAAACAGGAGAGAGTGATAAACGGGAGATGGTGGAAGGGGGAAGGAGTAAGGAGGGCTAGGGCCGGGGAAAGCGTGACGCGGGAGAAAAAAGGGAGCGGAGAAATCGAATGGAGATGGGAATATTGATCAAAGGGGGAGGGGGGGTGGAGAAGAAGCATCCTTGAGAGCGCTCTCGAATAGTGAATTTTGGAATTATGGTTTGGGCAATGTCTGATAATGTGAGTGCAGATGGTAGTAGGGATCAACAATGGCCGTGCTGGGAGGGAGGTAACTATTTGGTGGCTTGGTGAATTGACTCGGTTGAGTTGTCTCGCTCTGGAAACAAATGTGGGTAGAGAGCAGGTTAGTGAAATGGATGGAAAACGGCTCCATAGTTGTGTGTCTGATGGTTACTATAGCTCTATAGTTATGTATCGGATGGTTACTGTAAGATCGTGAGAGCGGTTCAGGCGGAGAGATATAACAAGTTAGAAAAGAATTTTGTGATTCAATCCCCTGATTAACATGTCTACTACATCCTCACCCGCCCAACACCCATACCAACTTTTCCCTCAAGCCGGTCACATGACTTGCCATCACTAGCCCATCTGATTCAAGCGCTCCTGCGCACTATCCTTTGCCTCCTGGCTAACCTGAGGGTTCTTGACAGTCCTGGAAGCCTATCAGTGAAAGAATCGGAAAATAGGAATGGTATAGGAAGACGTACGCCTTCAATCCACCGGCCACATTATTGGGGTTCTTTTCGCCGCCGCTGGAGGTGTCGATGTCGCCGCCGTTAAACTCTTGGTCGAGGACATCCTTCGAGTGCTGCTTGGATTCGTCGGAGGTGTCTGAATTTGTCAGCGATACTACGTGTAAGGGAGTCCAGGCGGAGATGGGGTAAGAAGGGTGTGAGGTGGATGTGGTGTTGGAGAGGGGCCAAGGGGTGTGTACTTGGGTTGTTAAGGTTGGCTTTGTGGCCGCCTAAGACGGAAGTCAGTAATACTCTGGAAAACGGGGCTCGTTGGAAAGAGTTGACGTACCGACGACGTTGCCTGGGTTGGACATATTGGAAGTACTGACGATTAGAATTTGGGAATTTGGGATTTGTGTGGGGAATAGGATGAGGATGTGGATTGAAGCAGTGAATATTGTTGCACGTGGGGTGATGGGGGTTCTTATAGACTTTGGGCCTCAGTATTCACCAGGGGACCGTGAGGTCATTGCTGCCTGCAAGCAAGCGAAGTGGGACCCCCCACCTACAGAGTCAAACAGCTCCACCGTTGGTTTCACTAGTACCACTAGGAATTGAAGCTACTATTGGGTCATCCGAAAAGCACATACGCGTGATCGGCCCCCAACAAGCAGGCAAACACATCCAGACATGGGCGTTCACCGAGGAATGTGACGTTCAACGACTGAACAGGACTCGCAAGCTTGGAGATCAAGGCCGAAACCACGCTGTGATATCATAGAACGAGCGAGGGGTTGACGCAGAAACTTCCATAGAGAGAAATGTGGAGGTAGGGCAAGCAGGGCAGGCGATGAGTCGTGGTAAGAGTTGCTTCCCTCAGCATTGCGGGGATGACAATCCCTGTGAATGCATAGATCATTCCGTCAATTGAAGGATCGAGATCCAGATTCCCCATCCCACGCTGCTCCCGAACGAGTCACTGATGATGCTCCTCTACGGGGAGTAGCATGTCTGAGGAACGGTGAGCATGGTGAAGCTGCAGAACAAGGCAGGAGGAACATCGGAGAGCTTGTGCTAGTCTTTCAGCTCCACGCATTAGTGCTCCTCGCTAATCTGACTGCTCGATAATGGTCACGTCGGATCTGCCATCTGGCCTGGTCAAGGTGACAGCTGCAGGCGCACTGCAGTACTTCCTATCCGGGGGTTAAATTCTATTTTGGACAGGGTTTATTAAGGTGAGGGCGAGGCAAAATAATCCCTGTCCAAAATAGCATTTAACCCCCCGGATCGGAAGTAGGATAGCCCAATGGCATATGGTGAGGCAAGACGGTGTTTGCCATACTTTCCCAAGTGGTGAAGTCATGAAAACCTTATGGCGCATACCCCTGAAGCGCCATGACGCGAAAACCCGTGATCCGCGATCAATTAGCGCTCGACTAGGAAGGGGCTGGTCTTTGTTTGCAAGTCGGGCCAGGCTGCTGGCTCACCGCCGGCTTTGCTGGTGTCGCTTGCCTCGTCGTGATGTGCTAGTCCAATGCCAGTTCGCGAATGGATCAAAGATCGTCGTGACAGAGAACGAGTGTTTCGCTGGCACCGACCAGGAACGAAGTCAAAGCGCACCGTCGGACCCGAGAGAAGGAAGGGGGCAGATGGCAGTTCGAAAACGAACAAAAGCTACGCGCCCAACAATTCCTGCGATCGAGCTCGCATCGCGGTTAATGCACCCTCAAACCTGCCTAGTAGGTTGGGCCATAGTCAAACCATTCAACGATGACGCATAGCAGAGAGCAAGGCTTCTTTAAAGGCCAGTCCAAATCAGACGAGCGTGGAGTCATGGTGCTTTTGAGTCCAAGCTGAAGACTCTGCAGTACTCTGTTTGATCTCAAGCCAACGGTCTGGGGTAGCTCTTTGCCCACGTCCAGTCGGCAACTAATCGCTATGTATGCCGTCAGCTCTACCATTTCTCCTTCTATTAGGCAACCCTCCAGGTTATACGCTGCACCTCCACCAGTGGCAGTTTCACTCCCTACTCGTCTCTTGTTAGGCGACTGTTCGCATCGAACGCGGCTTCATCTTCGTCCGCTGCAGCCATCACGAACGGTGGATAGAGGAGCAAGCCATTCTCTCTGCTGCCCGGTGGACATACTGTCTCGAAGACCATGACCGAACATTGCAGAGCCAGATCCAGAAGGCTTCAATGATGGGCAAAGCGAAGCGCGACCAGTTTCCGCTGCTTCTCCTCTTGAGTCTCACTGTTGGCTCACAGTTCCGATATTGTAGCTCTCGCGGGCTGGCAAACTTAATTTTTTGGCGCCTGTCATGTCGGTAGAATTCTGAGGCACGAGAGGGTCGAGATGAGGTGCAAAGGGGTTTCGAGAGATCTTTAGGATACCGGAACAAAACAATCTGGCACGGATACTGGCAACCGTGTAAGCGGGAGTCATCCAATGATCGTACGTCGGAGCACCGTTTTGAACACCTAATGAGGATGCTCAACTAAATTACGATCAGGTTGGCGTTTCATGAGATACTTTACGCATCAACGCAAAGGCAAGGCTTATCTCCCAACGCTTTATAGCAAGTGACCCGCCTCCATGTGCTATACCACCAGAAGTCATCACCCCAACAATACCTACACCAAGGCAGCGACTCGCTCATCAATATTTTGAACACGCGACCCAAAGTCTCGAAATCTCAGGCAAGCGGAGAATGCCTCCTCGGTAGCTGCAAATTGTACTGAAATCCATGTTCATCGATCCGAGCACATGCATGTTGGATGGGTCTCGTAGAAGTATTAAAATGCAACCGTCCAAGGCGCGACGCCGATACTCTAGTGCGCGAAACACCAGCCTGGATCGGGCAACTTCGGGGTCGCCGTGCCTCGAGCATCATCCCGATTTGGTTGGTCTTGGCATGCCATCCTTCTTGTTCGTGCATTCATATTCACCACGATTCTTCCTTCCAGACGTCTGGAGCCGGCTCGTCGCACCACTTGGCACTACACTTCTTCAGGTACGAAGAGATGAAACGAACACTGTTGCTGACGAGTCCTGAGTACAACGTCGATCGATCGGATATTGGCCGATTAGGCAGCACTGTTGAATATCATTTTCCCTCCCGCTGCTTGCTCTACTATCTCTGCAAGATATCATGCGCATAAGGAACCGAGTCTTGTTCAGAATGTATATATAGGTTCTCAATCATTGTCACGCCGTTGTTGTTACCACCCATCATGGCCGAGCCGCCGATATCAGCAGATGTGTCGCCGCCCTTACCAATATCCGAAAAGCAGGCCATCCGCTTCAAGTCGCTTTCGCCCTCAGCAGACGATGTTGCAGATACTGTGGTCCACATTGATGATGCTGCAGGATCGACTTCTTCAGCGTCAAGCGACGGCAAGCAGGCACTCACACCAGAGCCGACGCCTGGCATTGGCAACTTCTGGCGCGTCTTAAGCTATGGAACGACTCTGGATAGATGCCTCATGACCGTTGGAGTCATAACATCTGGGGGCGGCGGCGTCGCTCTCCCACTCATGAATATCGTGTTCGGCCAGCTGGTCGGTGACTTCAACAACTATTTCATCCCAGGGACGAGCACCACGAAAGATCAATTCCTGGCAAGTGTGAACCGCAACGCTTTGTATATATTCTATCTGTTTCTCGGAAAGTTTATACTAAGTTACATTTCCATCTACTGTTTCCGCATGAGTGGGATCCGGATCTCCGCCGCTATTCGCATGGCCTACTTGACTGCGCTGTTCAAGCAGCCCATCAGCGTCATCGACAAGCTCCCGCCCGGTGCAGCCACAGACTCGCTGACGACCGTCGCCAACACGATTCAAATTGGTATTTCCGACAAGCTGGCCATCTTAGTGCAGTCTATCGCGCTTATCTTATCAGCATATGTAGTTGCGTTCAAGTACTCTTGGGCGCTTACTTTGGCGTCGAGCTCGGTCATTGTCTTTGTGTTTATCGTCTACGGCAGCCTCATTCCCTCTTTAATCGAGATCGAACACTCTGTCAACGAAAGCAACTCAGCAGCCGCCGCCGTTGCCGGCGAAGTGCTCAAGTCAGTCCGCACAGTCAAGTCTTTATGCGCGGAGAACGCCGTCACGGAGAGATATGCACGATTCGTTGCAGAGGCGAGGAGAAGAGGGCTGAGCAGATCTCCCTATACCGCTGGAATGTTTGCACCGGCCTACTTTGCAATCTATGCCAACATGGCACTAACATTCTGGTTTGGCGTCAGACTCTACAGCCAGGGCGATATCTCGAATGTTGGTACCGTGGTCACCGTACTCTTCTCGGTTCTGCTGGTTGTAACGGCGTTGGGCGGTGTGATGATCCCAGTCCAGGGCATCAGCAAGGCCGCGACAGCCTCGTTCACGTGTTTCAAAATCATGGATGCCCCACAGCTACCAACCGGGGGCTTCAAAGCGCCGGACGCGCAAGCCACATCCGATATTCGCTTCGAGGATGTCAGATTCACCTACCCCAGTCGTCCACGTACCGAGATCCTTAAGGGCTTGAACCTCTCGATTCCTGCCGGGAAAATCACAGCCTTGGTGGGACCTTCCGGCTCTGGCAAGTCTACGATAGTTGGTTTGCTTGAGCGGTGGTATCAGGTCTCCGACATCAACAAGAGCTATTCCCTCGTCGCGGAGCAAAAGGACGACAATCCCATGATGAAGACAAAGGAAGAGCGTAAAGCTGAGCAAAAGGCAAAGAAAGAAGCCAAGAAGGCGAGGGAAAGAGGAGAGAAGACCGCTGCAGAGCTTGAACAGGAAGCGCGTGATGCCGAAGCCGGTCCTGTCATCCAGAACTCCGGTTCTATATTCGTTGGACAGCATAATATTGACGTCTTGGATCGCAAGTGGTGGCGTGCGCAGATCGGGCTTGTGCAGCAAGAGCCATTCCTGTTCAACGAGACTATCTTCGAAAATGTGTGCAAAGGTCTCAGAGGCTCACAGTGGGAGGATGCTCCAGCTGAGGAGAAGAAGAAGCTTGTCGAGGCAGCTTGCGAGGAGGCTTTTGCAGTCGAATTCATCCGCAGGCTACCAGAGGGATACCAGACAATGATGGGCGAGAGTGGCATCAAGCTCTCTGGCGGTCAACGCCAGCGTCTTGCGATTGCTCGAAGTATCATTAAGAGGCCTGTTGTTCTCATCCTCGACGAAGCGACGAGTTCTATCGATGTCCGCGGAGAAAGAATCGTCCAGGCGGCATTGGACCGGGTTTCCAAGAACAGGACCACAGTCACCATCGCACATCGACTGTCTACGATTAAAAAAGCCGACCATATTGTGGTGCTCAAGGAAGGCTCCGCTGTGGAAGAGGGTACCCATGACGAGTTGCTGGCCAATGAGGACGGTGTCTATTCGGTTCTGGTTCGAGCGCAACATCTCGAACTCGGCGCTCATGAGAACGAGCAAGCCGAGACATTCGAACAAGCTGCCAACATCGAAGCCGACGACCTTGCGCTTGCGACGACACGGAGCACGGGTTCGAAGCTCGACGACGAAGAAACAGCACTTGCGTCCGACACTGATGGCTACAAGAACCGCGGCTTCTTCCGCTCCGTTGGCGTCTTTCTCTATGAGCAGCGCCGCCACAGCCTTATCTATCTGTGCATCCTCTTGGGTGCGCTAGGCGGAGGCGCTGTCTTCTCTACTCAGGCATACCTGTTCTCCCACCTTATTGTCGTCTTCCAGTACGTTGGCGACCAGCTCGTATCGGCCGGCAACTTCTGGTCCCTCATGTTCTTTATCATGTCCGTTGCCGCTGGCGCCTTCTATGCCTTTATCGGTTACAGCACCAACTCGCTCTCCGTCCACGTCAGCACCACCTACCGCCAGGAATACTTCGAGAGCATCTTAAACAAGCCGATCCCCTGGTTCGATGGCGAGGCCAACTCGAGCGGCACGCTGACCACGCGGCTGAGCAACGATCCGCAGCAGCTCCAAGAGATCCTGGGGCCGAATATGGCGCTCCCGCTGATCGCCGTCTTCAACGTCATCGGCTGCACCATCATCAGCTTCGTCTTCGGGTGGAAGCTCACACTTGTCACCTTCTTCGCCGCGTTGCCCGTCATCCTCGCCGCGCAATTCCTGCGAATGCGCTACGAGCTCCAGTTCGAGGCCTTCAACGCCACCGTCTTCGCCGAGTCCAGCAAGTTCGCCGCCGAGAGCATCGGCGCCTTCCGCACCGTCGCCGCCCTGACGCTCGAAGACCCAATCACAGGCCGCTACCAAGCTCTTCTAGACAGCCACGTCAGGAAGGCGTTCAAGAAGGCGCGATTCGCAGTCCTCGTCTTTGCGCTCGGCGACTCCGTCGAGCTCTGTTGCATGGCGCTGACATTCTGGTACGGCGGCCAGCTGCTCGGCAGCCACGAGTACGACGTCATGCAGTTCTTCATCATCTACATCGCCATCGTGCAAGGCGGCCAAGCAGCCGGCGCGTTCCTCGCCTTCGGCCCCAACATGGCACAGGCGACCGCCGCCTCCAACCGCATCCTCGCCTACCGCAGCGAGCCCGAAGTGCGCTACTCCCCCACCACCACCACTACCAACAGCCTAAGACTCCCTGCAAACAACTCGAACGGCATGGCGATCGAATTCCGCAACGTCTCCTTCACCTACCCCACGCGCGCCACGCCCGTCTACAAGCACCTCTCCCTCACCCTCCCCGCAGCCTCCTACACCGCCTTCGTCGGCCCCTCCGGCTGCGGCAAAACAACCATCATCTCGCTCCTCGCCCGCTTCTACGCCCCCTCTGCCGGCACCCTCCTCATCGACCACCACCCCCTCTCCGCCCTGCCCCTCGCCCAATACCGCACCGCCTGCGCGCTCGTCAGCCAGGAACCAACCCTCTTCTCCGGCACCGTGCGCGAGAACCTCATCCTCGGCCTCCCCCACGGGGCTGACGACGCCGCCATCGAGGCCGCGTGCCGCGCCGCGGAGATCCACGACTTTATTGTCTCGCTGCCGCAGGGCTATGGCACGCCCCTGGCGGCGGGCACGCATGCGAGCTTGTCAGGGGGCCAGAAGCAGAGGCTGTGCATTGCGCGCGCCCTCCTGCGGAAGCCGCGGCTGCTGCTGCTGGACGAGGCGACGAGCAGTTTGGACAGCGCGAGCGAGAGGATGGTGCAGCGCGCGATTGAGAGGGTGGCGGGCAGTGGGGAGGTGACGGTTGTGGTGGTGGCGCATCGGCTGGCGACGGTGCAGGGGGCGGGGAGGATTGTGGTTTTGGGGGAGAGGGGGCGGGGGGGTGATGGTGGAGGAGGGGAAAGGGGGGCGGGGATAGTGGAGGAGGGGACGCATGGGGAGTTGGTGGCGAGGAGGGGGGTGTATTGGGGTATGTGTCGGGCGCAGGCGCTGGATCGGTAGGTGGTGAGGGGGATTGGGATGGAGGGAGGAGACATCTGAGGCGAATCTCAGCTTCATACTTACGCATTTTCAGCTCCGTTATATAGTAGCGAAGGAGTTTGGCGAAGGTGGATAGGCATATATATCGTATGTATATAATAACTCTTCCGTCCGAAGGAATTTACCGCGATGTCAAGCGCGACATGGTCACTTTTATCGAATTCGGGCCTCCATCAGCCTGCTGTTGGCGAGAAAGAGAAAGTCGCAAGCCCGAGTCCTGGCCACTGCCAGTGCTGTACCAGTAGCCAGTGACGAGCTTCACACACGCACACACACACAGAAGCACCGTACTCGCGACATTGCAGCGTTTTCTCAGCCCGGCCTCTCGGCGTAGAGACTCTGACGGCCCGTGTTTTGCTCTGCGATGAACGGCGGGAGGGCGGACCTGCGCTCCAGTATCGAGATAGGATATGGATAGATCGGAGGTGGACTTGAGTAGATCCTGCGATGTATTTCTAGGCATGGAGTAGACACAACCACCACCTTGTCCCAGGTTCTCGAAGCATTTCGTAGGTCCACAACTACCGCCTGATCTTCACATCTACCTCAGCTTGTTTATATGGATCGTCCGGGGTCCATTCGCAGTGTGCTCGCTGGGCATTTATGGCGTGGTAGGGAATCGCCTTCTCAGTCGTCTTTCTTGGGGCTTGGTCTGAAGGTGGAGATCTCGCAGCCTGTTTGAATGGGCTTCGTGCTTGAGCATCGTCGTCCTTCAGAGATATCTGGATGCGACAGCGCTCCTGGTGGACGGAGCCGAAGTCGAATTATATCATGTGGGACCCTGTATCGGTACGACTTCGCGAGCGATCCAAGCTTCGGAGCTGTGCTTGTTCGATTTCTCTGGATTGTGTATGACGGGTTGAAAGATCTCCAGCGTTGCCATCGCGGTCTACATTCCCTCCGGAGTCTCTGTTTCGTGCTAGCTAACATCGTTAGGTTTGAAGGGAGACTGAGGGGACGTTGTTGGAGCTGCTGATCTCTTTGGCGAAGTGCGGGCTGATGGTCTGATGAAGCAAGAAACTCTGCTTGACGGTTTTATAGCTGCGGCTCTGTGAGTTGGCTCTGTTGGGTTGTGGAAAGGGAGGATTGCTTTTAGCAGTCTGGAAAGGAGGAAAGCGGCATAGCTGCACTGTGGTTGCTGGAGGGAAGGATTTAGCCAAAGCCGCAGCATGAATTGACGTTTGTGACTGGGCTTCGAGCTAGGCCATGTTGCGGCCAATTGATGTATAGGTATCCAAAATCTCACTGACTCCAACGCTATGCCTGACGAGAATGCAAGTACATATCACAATCCCTGACCGTTACCACTGGCGCACATCGATACTTGATACATGCTGTATCTTGATAATGATTAACCGCCCGGCGTCCGATACACCCCAGTCCTATTAGCAAGCCTTGCCGGCGCTGAAGGTCCAGCCACATACGGAGGCGGGGCATCTGGAAATGAATCATACTGAGAATCAAGATATTGATGAGGAGGGGACAATTGCTGGATGAGGGCTGGATCGTTCTGCGGCGACGGGGAACCGGTAATATAATTGAACCCAGGGACTTGCTGCGTTGTTGCCCCGTTTTGTTGGTTCTGCTGCTGTTGTTGCCGAGCCTTCAAAAGCCTTATATTTCGGATCTCAGAGTACCACGTACGCATAGCCTGCTGCTTGTTGACATCACCACATCGGTTGGCGTATTCTTCGGGTATACGCACATCCGTTGTACGGACATGGACGTTTGCCCCCGATTGGTATAGCTTCTGTAAGGTCTCAAGATTCCCCTTCAGGCTGGCAATGTGTAGTGCCGTCCACATGTTACTCGGTATCGTAGCGTTGACCTTGGCACCACGAGCAATGAGTAAATAAACAAGATTGGTATCGTCAGCCTCTGTGGCGAGAATGAGGGGCGATTTGCCATCGCAGTTGGGCACGTTGACCAAGGCTTGGTGGTCGAGGAGTAAGGCAGCCATCTCGTACCAACCAGCAAAGCAGGCAAAATGCAAAGGCGTTGTCGAGGGAGGCTGACTGCGGTCGCTTGGTTGCTTGACCACGATTGTGCCGTCGGCACTCATTTTGGTGGGGCCAAATCGTGAAAAGGGACTCGCATTCGCGCTCTGCTGCAGCAGGTATTCGGCAATCTTAATCTGATTGGAAATTGTCGCGGCGAGTAGCAATGTGTCGCCTTTGGAGGTTTTAGCCTCGACGTCGGTACCGTGGAACATGAGGTCCTGGACGGCAGCAAGCTGACCTTGCCGGATTGCGACATGTATGGGCAGATCGCCATTCTTTTCGTGAGATGATTTGGCCCCACCTTTGATCAGTAGATTGAGTGCATCAATGTGACCAAGTTTCGCAGCCCAATGCAGGGGAGACATGCCATTAGCGTCGACAACATCTACGTTAGCCGATCTAGATAGCAGCACACGCGCAGTGTCCAGACTGTTGGTGACAATGGCCGCATGAAGGGGCGTTCCGCCCCAGTTGTTCCGGGCTTCGATGAGGGCACCGTCCGTGATGAGGACATTTAGTAGCTCCGTCAGGTTCTGGCTCGTAGCAACATGAAGAGGCCTAAAGCCCTCTTTATCGGAAGTCTCGCGTAGGTTTTTGGAAGATCGGAGTGACAGCGAGCTTGGAGATCGTGAAAGCCTCCAGGATTTCGCATTGGGGGCTGGGGTATCGCTGCCATGATAGGCCTCTAATAACCACTGAACCGAGTACATCTGCTCGGTTGCGATAGCCATATGAAGAACTGTCTGGCCTATACCGTTCACCGCAAACTCATCAGCTCCCATGTGCTTCAGAATTTCTAACGAACGTAGATTCCCATGTGTGGCCGCATGCATCAAGGGAGTTTCAAACCCCTCGGATCTGACGTTGACGCTTACGCCTTGACTTAGATAGTCCTTGATCGTGGGGACATCGTCACACCGTACTGCGTTAAACAAAGCTTGGACTTGTGGTCTTTTACCACGATTAGTAAATTGAGCTAGCGATGGCAATCGCAACAACCCTCCTCGATTCGACGCTTTAGCAATAGGTGGCCCTGTAACGGGAGGCCGGGAAGTAGCATTTGGCAGATACGTCTGATGGGTGATCTGGATGGATTGTTCCAGGGATTGCTGAGCTCCTTTACTATCACCTTTCGCTTTGGCTTCCGCAAGCTGAAGCTGTAGCCCTTGCAACTTTAGTTGTGCCCTCTCCCGAGGCGAAGTGGGAGAGGACGTGGAGGATGCGACAATCTCCGGCAACGCAACGATTGCGGTATGTGAATAACTCTGTTCTGAACAAGCCAACGACGACCCATCATTCGACGAAGTACTTCGTCGATGTCGATGATCTGTGAAACCGTTACTGGATGTCGGAAAAGAATTCCCGTCTGAATGCGGTGCAGATTCATCTGACTCGGAGGGGGTAGCATTGAGAGATAGCTGTGGTATGGGCGGGGCCGGACGCTTGGGAAATGGAGGAGCCCCGTCATTGTCAGGGCCGGCAGATTTTGACAAAGGTAATTCTGGAACGATGTGGTCCAGATCGTCAAGATGCCACTGAAAGGGCCCAGAAAGGCTTGCGCTGAAATGCTCCTTACTTGGCTCGAGGTCTGACAACGAGCTTGCAGTGTCCTCAAAAGAACCGGAGGCTTTTGCACCTAGCACAGGCTCCTTTTCGTCTAGTGCTGACTCTTTGGCCTCTCCTACCGAGGGGGCCTGAATACTGACACCATAGAATGAATCGAACGAAAGAGGCCTTGACGAATTCTTCGCTACGACTTCGGTGACAGACGATGGAATATTCAGTTTCTGCGAGCTATCAATTGGTGCTGAAACATCACCATTCGCTTGTTCTTCATATACTAAATTATCGTCAACATCTGCTGTGACGTCATTGTCTTGGGCCTTGGTCTCGTCCAACTGTTGTCTCTCTCGAACCTCATTAAAGTTGGCTCTGCTAAGTCCCTCGGAAGTTATCACAAGACCAAAGTCTTTCTCGTCGGAACCCAGGTCAAGAGATAATGGTCGGAAAGGAGGCGCCGCACCCGGCCAAGTCGCTTTACTCTCATCACTGGATTCAGGCCTGCTCTGAGCTGACCTCGCGCGTGAAGTTTCTTGTTCGGTCTGTGGGGGTAATTTCTGGTTTTCAAGCAGATGCTCAGCGCTACTATCCTTATTGCTTGAGGGTGGACGCTTCGGGTCCTCAACTAGCGATTCCACGCCTTCGTCATCTTTGACTACGCCAGCGGCTGTGTAGTCTGGTACAAGTCTCTCGGCCTTCGCGGTCATGCCTGGAGATAGAAGAGTGTCTCTGTGTTCAGACTGAGTGTCGGGCTTAGTCGATTGGTCGCGATGGTTTATCCGATTCTGTAAGGTGTTTGTCAATTCTAGTCCTAGTTGGACGGAGATTTCCCACCTTTCCATATGCCTCGATATACCTAGGATGTTTCATCAAGATTGAGTCTACTTCAAGGTTCACTGAAGGGTTGAGCGAGAAGATCGAAACAGCGTCGGAGTCGACATTCAACGATATCGTATCGATTCGAAGTCGTTCTATGATCGTTCGGCTTTCCTCCTTGTCAAGCTTTTGTGTTTGCTCGGATGTTGTTCGACTGCATAGTGATTAGTCCTTTCTCTCTTATCGTAAGCTCAGGCAGACAAATTGGCGACGCGGGCAAATGTACGCTTCCACCAATTCAGGGTTTGGCACAGAGCAGTGGCCAAGCCCGATCACGACAGTGATGTAAGGAACATACCATTGGAAGATGGTCAACAACAGCTGAAGAGACCTGACCTGACCCTCGAGATTCGAAAGATATTCCTTGAGTGTGTCCTCCAACCACAAATGCCTTATCTTCTGCTTTATCCCGGGCGTGTAACCAGCTTCACCCAATTTCGAATGGATGACGGTGACGAGGATGGCGCAACAATTGAGAGACACCGCCAGATCCTCGTCCAGCTGCTGCGAGGAGCGCGAGGTGTCTTGCGTTGTCATCCTCCAGTCGGCGATGGCTTCGAGGGCAGCTCGGATGGAGTTGAGCTGACTAGAAACGAGAGTGGTTGTGAGGGCGACATTGTTGTAGCGATCCCTGACCTCGTTGAGGCCTTTCGCAAGTTTTGTGACTGCTGCTGCGACTGTGAGAACAGCGCTCAGGGAGCCGACGACGTCCATGTTCCGCACAAACCACTGGGATCGACTCCGCTGGTGAGGTGGAAACGCGCAAGTGTTTGTGTATTCATGGCGGCCTCATGCTCGACGTCTTGCAGGCCTGCTCCTCTGTCATTACCTCGACTTCGGATTCAGCCTGTCGGTGACGATTCATGAGAGCAACGAGGCTCAGAGCCTCGAGGGCCGGTCGCGAAGCGGCTGAAGGAGGCTTGGCGCATCTCTCTGATGTGCAACAGGGATTCCAATCCTACCGATGCTTTAGTGTTTGCACAACAGAGGTGCTCGAGAACAAGAACGTCTGTCTTTCCGTCATCAAGCCTGATCCAGCTCTCCGAAGAGTACCTTGTAGCATTGATGATATGGGAAGGATAGAAGAGTATTCTTACATGTAAGCATCCGAAGACTTGCAAGGAACAGTGTTTCTACAGGTAGGTCGTTTAGGATGTGGAGGATTGAAGGTTACGACCAGTAAACTAAGTCCATCTTCTCCTCGCGCGTTCAGGTCTCTCGTTCTCTCGGGTTGTCCCGTTATCGCTTCTACGGAAGACCGCGCAACCGTTGTACGCATCATCTGGGCGTGACATGCTGATATAAATGCGAACATTCGAACGAGTGCTAAAGCACAGGATTCCATTGAGTCCGACTATCTCCGAGCTGCTTGACGATGACGTAGTCGTTAATGCGGGTCAAAGGGCCAATAACACAGCAGCAAATCTGCCCATCCTCAATTGCTTCACGTAGACCCCTTTAAATGCTACGTTTATTATATGACTTCGCTGACTCGGCGTCGATACCACTGCCTCAATCGCTTGTTGTATAGCCCCAAAGTCCCGCGTTGGCCGTCCCGATTGCGCCGTCTGCTTTACGCAACGACGAGTATGCCAGCCAATTTCTCCGATGCGGAGCAAAAAATCCAAGACCCTACTGCTCACGAACAGCGTTTCGACGGTGAAAAGCACGTCCAGCGCAATCCCCACCCAGACTTCGGCAAGGTGCAAGCGTCCAGACCGGCCTGGGAAGAGCATCCAGAATGGCAATTCACCAAGACGCGCAATCCGGATTGGAAGCTTGGCGACGGTGCAAATGACGGCGGAGAAAGCCTGAGGAAAGATCACGTGGAGATCGATCCCTACGAAGAGGGGAGGCCAGCGGTTTTCAACTATAAGCTGTTGATCTCCGGCATCATACCCAGACCGATAGGCTTCATCGGCACCCAGTCGAAAGACGGTACGCTAGAGGCCGTGCTCTCCTTTCGTAGAAGATCCTCTGTGAGACTAAGGGAGCTGCGTAGGCTGATGGCAAGCAGGGACATCTTCCAACCTAGCCCCCATGTCCTACACTCAGGTAGTCAATCATGACCCTCCCATCTTCACCGTTGGATTTGTAGGCGGCTGGGAAAATGCCAAGGATAGTATACGAAACCTCTCGGAAAGTGGCGAGTGCACCATCAATCTTGTCTCTGAGCACATGCTCGAAGCCGCCAACGCTTGCTCGATCAACGCTCCCTATGGAGTCTCTGAGTGGGCTTTGTCTGGGCTGACTCCGGCTAAGTGCACCTCAGTCGCCTGCAGCCGGGTCAAGGAAAGCATATTCGCCATTGAAGGTAAGTTGATGGAGACAAGAGAATTCGAGAGTCGCGCAGTCAAAGGAAAGAAGACAGGAGTGTTGGCGATCATCGAGGGGGTTAGGTTTTGGGTTCGGGAAGACGCAATCAACGAAGATCGGAATCTCATTGATCCATCGATACTCCGACCCATGAGTCGGCTGGGAGGAATCACATACGGAAGGACGGTGACCGGAGTGGAGCTACCGCGGCCAGATTGGGACGAGAGACAGCAGCAGGGCGAGACGGAGGGCTTGGTAAAGAAGAAAACAGAAGGACAATGACGCTGGTGTTAGGATAGATCACTCACATAGATATATGCATTGTTGCAGAAGTCGGGACCTGCACGCGAGACATGGCTACACAATTAATGTCCTACCGATTTAGAGCCGGCTGGGATGACTGAAATCAAAGTCTGAACGACAATACCCATAGAAAGAACAGAAAGTGTCAGGCCTCATGATTGGCAGCTCTGCACTGGCTTGGAGGTGATTGATGAGCTGATAGAAGTGGAAAACCCCCAACTGAAGGAATTTCGACTTTTGGTGCCCCAAGTTTCCATGGTTGAGGTATTTCCTATTCTGGACTAGCGAGCTCCGAAGCACTAGTATCCAGTACCTTCACTTCGATTCTTCCATGTCACAGCCTTTGTCACAGCGTCTATATTCGGAAGCGCAACCTCGATGTTGTCCACGGCGTTCTGGGGTTTTCTCTGATGTATCTTTGCTACTGATAGTGGAGCTCGTCAGCGGCACTTCAATTCTCATGCATTGGAAGGGGCCGGCAATCTTTCCTTTCACCAACTGTTCCTTCCACATTACTGCCTTTCAACAACGTGGACTCTCCTGCCATTCTACAGCTCGCTGCATACTATGGCTACTCATCAGAAGCAGTGGGGCGTTACCCCGCCCATCTCCCAAAGTCTACCAACCGACTCCGAGCTCGCGGCCAACGACGCGCTCATAGCGGAACTGAAGAAACAGAACAACTTTGAGAGTCTTGAGGAGACAGAGAGGCGGTCGGTGGTGACCGTAGCACAGATGAGGTCCTTGCTAAACGGTGATTCCAGGAAAATGGCTTTACAGCTCCTACAGAAGATCACGGTCGAATTCGTAAGGCACATTAGCCGCGAAGTGAGAAAGCTACCCCAGAATGCTGTTGATGCCGCGGGCGGCAAGATTTTCACATACGGCAGTTATCGTCTTGGTGTCTATGGGCCTGGTGCGATTGCCTTATTCTGGCGCAAGGGCAACTGCTGACGGCATCCCAGGTTCGGATATTGATACCCTTGTCGTTGTTCCAAAGCATGTCTACCGGGAAGACTTCTTCGAGTACCTCCCCAAGATCCTTGTACAGATGGCTCCTCCTGGTGCAATCCAAGAGTTAATACCTGTTCCCGACGCCTTTGTACCCATCATCAAGCTCGAGCTTTCTGGCATTAGCATCGATCTCATCTTCGCACGCCTTGCCATTCCATCGGTACCAGTTACGCTACTTCTTAAGGATACCAGCTTGCTGCGGGGCCTAGAAGAGAGAGATCTCAGGTCATTGAACGGAACACGGGTCACAGACGAGATTTTGGAGCTAGTACCACAAAAGACTACCTTTAGGACAGCGCTCCGGGGAATTAAACTATGGGCTCAAAGTGAGTCTACGCCCACGAACAGCGTCTGGATCATTGACCATGGTATACAGGACGGGCAATCTATGCAAATGTGATAGGCTTTCCCGGTGGTGTGGCTTGGGCTATGCTCGTTGCTCGGGTCTGTCAACTCTACCCTCACGCTACTGGCTCAGTCGTCATAGGAAAGTTCTTTCGCATCATTGGCAAATGGGGCTGGCCACAACCTGTGCTTTTGAAGAACATCGAAGATGGTCCCTTGCAAGTGCGAGTGTGGAATCCAAAGGTATTGTACTCCTTTACGTTTATGGCACGTGCGCTGATCAGGTCCAGGTTTACAAGGGCGACATGTTCCATCTAATGCCGATTATCACTCCTGCCTATCCTTCCATGTGCGCGACCCATAATATCACCATGTCCACCAAGACGATCATCACGCGAGAGCTTGAACGAGGGGGAGATGTTACGGACAAGATTTTTACCGGACAGTTGAAATGGGACGACCTTTTCACGAAGCACACCTTCTTTACCACGGATTACAAGTACTATCTAAGCATTGTTGCCGCCAGCCGGACCAAAGACGCCCAGCAGGTTTGGTCTGGTTTTGTTGAATCCAAGGTTCGCCTGTTAGTATCGAACCTTGATAACCAAAGCTCGATGGCGGTGGCACGCCCTTTTAACAAGGGGTTTGAGCGTGTGCATCGTTGCAAGGAGGAGCAAGTTGACGTAGCGACAAGTGGTGATCTGAGATACCAAGCTACAGATGTAAAAACCGAGACTACTGATGCGGTGAAAGATCCCAAGCATGATGCTGCTGCCGAAGGCGGCGGTGAGGACATGAAGATGCCAAATGGGGGCGCCGAGTTGACGGAAACAACGACCAATGGCGAAGAAATACAGACCATCTACACCACAACTTACTATATCGGCATCGAACTTCATCAAGGTCTGTTCTGTTCCTCGCTCTAGGAGTATTCTGATGGTCAGCAGATGGAAACAAGCGTCTCGATATCTCCTACCAGACGGAGGAGTTTAAAACCCTTTGCAAGAACTGGCAAAACTACAGTCTGGAGCAGAATTCACTGAACATTGTGCATACCCGGAAGTAAGTGGCCCTTTTCACCATACTCGGCTATGACTTACGTTCGTATTTGTAGCTATGACCTTCCCATTGACGTTTTCGAACCCGGCGAGACAAAGCCTACAAGACCGAAGAAGAAGCCTATCATAAGGAAGAGAAGCCTCGAGCAGGAGGTATGCCCTGACCCCAGTCAATATTGTGTAATGATATTCGAGGATAGGCCCTCTGGTAGAAATCACTTACTACAGGATCTAGCATCGCTAATCACTATCGCTCGTGACGCATAGGGAAACCCTCACCCACCCAACGGAGTCAAGAGGAAGAAGTCGAACGAAGCCCCGAACGGCGCATGAGCCCTTGAAGCCCCTTGCAAGAGAAACAAACCCTATCCCGGTATGAGGGAGACTTGTCTAAGGCATCGCCTAGAGTACCTCCTCCAGTGACAGGACGATCGCTTGATCATAACGCAAGCCTACAGGCCTCCAGACTACATACTAACACCTGACATACAGTACGGACTAGTCTTCCGGCCCTACAATCCATCCAGAATACCACCGTACAGCAGCATTAGCCGACCGGTAACAGGAGGGACATCGACAATACGAGCTCCATGCTCACATCTAGCAAGCCTACTTCTCCATCGTGGCTTCTTTGCTGACACCATACTACCCACAGGTCTCTCACACAGCACAACATGGATGGAGTGTTTAATTCAGAGATTGCCATAAGGCATGTTGATACACGTAGATACGTAACACATGTGAATAGACCATTAAATCAATACCACTTCGAAGCCTCCGGGCTTCACAACAGACCTCTGGCTTCCACCATGCCATACCTCGTGAAGCGCTTGTCTTCGATTCTTATTTGTTGTAAGCACCCCAGACTTCACTTCGGCTGATGAGAGTAGCAAACAATACCACGGTGCGGAATTCTCGTGTGTAGCAGAGAGATTGAAGGAGAGAGAATAGATGGATTAAACTTCAATTCGTTCGGCACGTCTCTGCCCTCGATGGCAAGCAGCTATGTCGGGAGACTTATCAGCGGCTCTGGGTCCCCAGCGCTCAACTCAGCCTCGATGAGCTGCGAGACGCATTTCCTTCTTCGCGCTCACGGCGCTCGTCTCCCTCTGCCCTCGTGATCATGGCTTCGCCTCCTTCCGCCCATGCACGCCCGGCTGGTCCCCAAATCATTCTTTGCCAGAAGTCGAGAGGAGAGCTCAGTCGCTGCGCAATTCGTACGGGCTCTAAGCATGCGCCGTCGAGTCCTCGATCTCTGCGTCTCTATATTCCTGCGGCAACGAGCTCTCCGGCGCGGCTTCGGGACCGAGCAAGGCCTCTTGCTCATCTCCAGCGTTTTCGGGATTCAGGCCTGGAGGATGGTGCGCGCAATCCGCACGGGAGTTCCGAGGCTTTGAGCGGTGGGTTATGCACTGCGCTATGGTTATCGCGTGTACGATCCTACAGCGGAAGTTCTCGTCAGTAGCTGTGTAGATATGAGTCTGCTGTGGTGCCGCGCCAAGGTGTGTCCTCTTGCATTTCCCCAACCCCTAACCCCTAACCTCCACTACCTTAGAACTCCCCTGCATCCAATTGATATCCGGTGCAGAAAGCCCAACCTGAACCTCTAAATGACACGAGGAAATAATTTTGGGGGGATTCACAAACACACAACCCACACCCCAGAGTCGTAAGCCAGCAGCACGGCGGCTTCGCTGCGATAGTAAGGGCCGAGCATCTGGGCGATGGCGGCGACGTTGAAGCCGAAGAGGGTGCCGAAGAGGAGGAAACTGAGGATTTCGGGGGTGGGGAGGAGATAGGTGGGGAGTGTGTGGGGGAGGAGGGAGGGATTGCCTAGTCCAGGATGAAAAGCTTCGCCAGTCTCAATGCTGAGACTGCACAATACGTGTTATCCCGAAGGCAATATGAAGTTACAAATCATCACAGGCAATCATGTACGCTGACCATCAAACAATTAGAAGATCACTTGTTATTGAAATATGCGACGCCACTTACGGCAAGCAGGGTCGCTTTGCATAGATCGTCAAAGAAATATAAAATTAGAGGAATAGATGTAAGATTCCGACTTATGTTCCGCTCTGCTCTAACAAATCGAAAGGCGTTTATCCTGATTTTGCGTGTGACCGTTCTGAACTGACATTAGGGGCAAGTCTTGTTGATGTTGCCAAAGAAAACAACCAAGATTGCGCAATATCTGTTATAATATCATATAGTCAGTAAACCTAAAACCAACAACAAGCATGCACTTACCCTGCAGAAGCCGCCACAATTTCATGTCTTTTTGCCTTAGTGAAAGCAGAGACCGCGGCACAAAAGATCAGTGTGAACGCAAAAACCAGAACTATCATGGATCCCCTTGAGATGGTCCCTGCAATCGAAGCTTCGAAAAGCAACCAGACAGGGACCACCAAGAGGACCAGAACAGCGATAGTAATGATCATCGTTACGCAATTCGAAATGCGAGTGCGGTCATAGTAGTTTATGGCACGATCGTCCGTCTTCTCCCGTGTCTCCTGCTTTGCGTAAGACTTACATTTGAATGGTTTCCAGGATCAATTTATACCTTGCTGGTGAAGAGATACTAATGTAAGCGTTTAGCTCTTTTCCCAGACTCTTTGCTCACTCTCAAGTACAGGGAAAGGGCAACAACGCACTCTTAGAAGCCTACATCGACAAACTCTTAGCATACGTTCCAAAAACCCGTCAAGCCAAGCGTGTTCTCGCCCTGGTCTCAGAGTAATGAGATCCTCTTTATTATATATCCACCCGGATTCTTCTTCATAAAGTTGACCTCCGTCATTCTCCATGAAGTGTAGAACGCTTCGATAATCTCTGGCAGAAGGCTTCTCAAGGTTTTTGAGTCCCTGTGCTTTGAGCACCAGTTCCGCTGTTATATTACCAGTCAGCAGAGCCGAGTATCTCTGCAGTGGTGCACTCACCGTATTCAAGCGCCTTTTTCTCCAACCTTTCCAGCAATTGAGGTCGCGTTTCTGACCATGAGGGCGGAACGCTGTCTCCATCTCGGCTGACGTCCGCGGTACGCGACATGAGATATCCTTCATTACCACCTTTTACATCCATGCGGTCCATAGCCAGCAGTATTCCCTCCAGTTCTTGTATTTCATCTTGCTTATTCAGCAGTAGACGCGAAAAGACGAGGCCGAAACGTCTGTATGTCATGAATGCATCATCGCTGTCTAGGAAGCATGCGAGTCTTGGAAATCCTCTCGGATAATCCTGCACTGGTGAGGTTAACAGACCACGTCCCAGAAATCAACCAACCAGCAGCTCACGCCTATGCACCCTGATCTGGCCCATAGATCCATCAACACGGAAGCCCGGACCACTCTCTTCTTTTTTTACTAGAAAGATTGATTTGATCGAGGCGAACAGCTTGTTGATAGCCCGAAAATCTGTCCAAATTGATGCCTGTCAGCAGAAGTCTTCGAAACCTTGGGAAACCGATGCTGCACAAGGCTATTGTTACATTTTGCGGGAATTGCGCCTGTGATTGTGCTGACTTCACTCTGTGCTACCGGTGTTGATTGCGATATAGAAGACGGAGACAAGACAACTCCCTTCTCCAGATCACTTGAAATCGTATCACGAGCCATTCGGAAAATCCGGTCTACGGACAAATGCTATGGTAGATACACAGGGGCTATATACAAAGGCCCTAGAGGCTGAAGAAAGCTCGAGAAAAAGCGATCATGGCAATCTTCGCAGCCTGCTGTGATCGGGCTGATCTGAGGCAAGCTGTTCGACACTCGGGCAAGCAGGCAAGGGAGCTACGTGTCCAGGCATTGAAACAGCTACCCGAGATCCTTCTCCTCGGTAGTGCCATCAATTCGTCGGTCATGGCAATCAACCAGAGTGTACAACCAGTGATGCGAGCTCCTATCATATTCGGCTGATTCTATCGTGACATCGTACTCAAGTAGCCCCTGAGAGTTTTTTTTCCTCAGCCGCTTGCCGTCTTTATATTTCCGGGCGCGCTAGATTTCCAAGTCAGCTTGGATTGGACAAAAAGATCTCCCCATGGTTTGGACCCTACCTGCTGGCTAGCGGTGGCTTTCTTGTCAACGTCTGCTCTATCAGCGGGGTGATAAGCCTCCTCCTGCATCGTCATCAGCAATAGCTATTCTGCCTTGAGGTCTGTCTTACAGTGTTCTCATCCACCATTGTGTCGACTGTCGGACAGCCCCCGGCGCAGCAAGCGATGACGGCTGTCGGCAGCCCAAGGCTGAGGCCCAGTAAATTTTTGGAGTATGCAAGTTGCCTTCGAACCCCTACCGCAGCCCTCGCTGGGTAGTTGCAATCGTCTGGGAAATATGAGGCAGGTTCGAAGTCTATCAGTTACGCAAACCTTGCCTGGTGGTAAACCAAGAAAAAGTTGTTTGGGCGAGCGAAGTCATAAAGACCGCCTGCAATCTTATCATTTCCCAGTTTCCGGCTCCCGCAAGTCTGGTTCTACCCATGGCTGTAGATAGAAGACCGTCTGCCATGAGGCTCTGCTGGCCTCTTTGGGCGCGGACCGGACAACGCAATCTGCCCTAGGCAAACAGAACCCAATCAAGCGTACCAGGGGTGTGGGCGGGGTTTCTCGCGGAGTGGGGACAGCATGAAACTGATTGGCGAGGATATAAGTCGACATGCATTCTTGTACAACGCTGACGCCCGACAGTTGGTGGGGTGCCCAATAGGTGCATCCCGCGTGTATCACAGGCCTGCCTCCTACATAAATCATTCTCAGTATCAAGGCGCAGCATACGGCAAGGCTTCTCGAGCGGAAGAAATAAGCAAACAGCTTCCACGCTTCACCGGGCGCATTCTGTCTTTCTGAAGGTTCTCAAAGGATCTTAAGGGAAGCAGCTTCCCCTATGACTAGGATGCATATCTTAGGCGGTCTCAGCAGACCTCCTCGCACAGCGCTCAGGATCACCGTTTGATATCATCTTCAGTTGGGCTCGCCGCGACTTGTTCTCATGGAGCATCCGACCCGGCCCTCCAAGACATGGAATCCGAATATACAATTACACGATTCTCTAACCGTGGATTATGACTCTCCAGATGAGAAAGACGCCTCAAAGTACCAAGTGCTCTGGTCGAACATCATTAATAAAGGCAACTACTTGGAGTCCACTGGCTACCACAGTGTTGAAGTACTACTGTTGTGCTGGGATGAGAAGTGCGTCGACATGGCGACACAAGACGAGGTAGACAAACTTAAAACCATTTTTGAGGACAAGTTTGGATACCATGCGACTATTGCAAAGTTGTCACACGAAAAATTGGGAGCGGAGGGGCGAAGATTACAAGTGCAAGTCAATTTTGAGGTGGCCAAATTCGTCAAGGATCACGATGGGCCAAACAATTTGCTCATAGTCTACTATGCCGGACACGGCAAGCCGGGCAATCGCTTTGGTGATTTGGAGCTTTTTGGGTTCGTACTGCGGCTCGATATGATGATCATACCTCTCACAGTCTTTCGTCCACAGACAGACCTCACCGAATGATCGGAGGGACAGCCACCAACGCGGGCTGGACAGATTAGTATGGAATCAGACCGAGGAACTTTTGAAATCTGCAGAAGCGGACATGTTGGAGATATTTGACTGGTAATTCGCATCGTCGTGTTCCAGTTACTGACTAACGGAACATGAAGCTGCTATGCTGGAACACTAGGGCTGACCAGGGGAGACGGCCGGTCAGTTCGCTTCTACTAAGCCAAGCCACTGTGCACCTCGCTGACGACGTCAGGTTATTCGAATTCCTTGCAGCGGCCAAACCGAATGCCACAACCGGTGTCCCTGGAAAAGAGTCCTTTACCTCAGCTCTTATCTACGCTTTGGTGAAATTAGTGGATCAAAAGCCGGAAGGGCGCTTTACCACAGTGGAGCTCCTGAACACAATCAAGGACCATGCTCCCCATTTTCCCAAGAACCAAGAGCCTATGCTTGTTGAACGGGGTGATTCGCACACTCAAGCTGGCCGAATTATGCTCCACCCAATCCAGCGGGACGGAACAGCATTGCCAATCCCAAAACAAAAACTCAACATCGTTCAGACCAAGAACCACACGGTGACAATACATATCGACTTCGCCTCACAACCTTCAAAACACAGTGTGCAGACTCTTGGAGAAGGGATGAATGAACTGTTTAAGCGCAATAATCTTAAAGTGCTTCCGCCACGGTGGGGAGGGATGAGAGCATCGGCGACCATACGTGCGCTCAAAGCGTTTCAAGCGTCCTTGCAGAGACGTCGCTCGAGCCAAGGAGAGGAGCGTTCCACAATCCGAAAACACTTGAGTCCAGATCTCCACTTCGTATCGTTGCAAGATCCGGATCTACTTTCACCAATAACACCACCAGGGACTGGATACCATAGCCATGACTCTCCAGGTACCACGGATTTTGCTGCGTCGGGGTCGGCAGATTCGAGTGGTGGCATGGAGAGCAGACCAAGAAGCAAACTGAAAAGGCGAAGAATTGCGCAGAGCGGCGACACTTCCTGATAAGATTATAATCAACTTCACCTCGGTGCTGATCGCCCTGTTTCTACAGCGATGATGTGTCCAGGAGAGCTGCTCAATGTACATCGGCTGAAAGTTATGGTCAACTTCATATCAGAGAGGACGCATCACTTGATGAGGTTGGTAATGCCATCTGAAAGTCTAGTACTATTAGTTGTTCTTCGCATGGATTCGAATCAAGCCCTCGATTTGCTCTCGGTCGCTCTTTGATCAGTATCTCAATCAATATAAATGAAGGTGGATAAAGTCCAATGGCACTTTACGACTCAGGATAAAGCACAAGAACAAGAATGCTAGCGCGAATTTTGATCCACAGCCCAATGACGGACTCGAGGCATGTCTTGGTCGGCCCTCTAAAGTCGCGTAATCGAATGGCCCGCCTCTGGGCAGGAAGACTACGTCTGGAGATAAATGGTGCTTGTTCTTGGGAGCAGTATGTCCGGCAACGTGACGGCTGGCTCTCCGGTTTCTGTTGCAAAGACTGGTCCTGCATTGACCACGGGTTATGTACATCCTGGGGACTCTCACTGTTGCGGATGATAGTATTCGTGGATTCGTGATGATCGAAAGCCATGGAGCCCATCGAAGGGCCCTAGGCTGTCGATCTTGTCACTGAAGAGCGTACAACAAGGCGATGGTTGATTGTTGGGATAATCACCATTATCAACACCATTGTAAAGTGTGGGACACGTAGCTCACGGCGACGGTGAGGGAATTCTTTCTTGATGATTGCGATATGGGGGGCGGCGGTATGCTGTCCTGTGACATCGAGATCGAAACCACGTTTACTGAAACGGGTGCAAGATTTCTTGGGGAGGGCTTGCAAGATTAGTCGGGCATGGCATGTTGACTGGCTAGCAGGGGTGTTTCTATTGGACTGTAATTTGGGTACTTGATATGTGAGTACTGGATGGGATGGAGATTGGATTGAGATTGAATATATAGCATATATGGGACTGGCAACTCACAGAATCCAAAATAGATGATCCCTTACCTAAAAGATAACCGATGCACCTCTTCCTTTCTCAGATGCGCCAAGGTTCGCCACCCCAAGATTCTTTCCATTCCGTTCGAGTCACAGTCCTCGGACGCCCACATCCTCAATCACTGCACAGCTCATCCTCCACCCCCATCCACGGATCCCTCTCAATCAGCTTCCTCAACCGCCCCACCACTTCCCACACCACAGTGCTCTTCTTCCTCTTCCGACACTCATTCTCAACCGCCCCACTTAACCCCTCCGCCGCATAATCAAACAGCTCCTGCATCTCAAACATCTGCGCCAGCGCGCCCAGCTGCAGCCACTGTCTCTCCGTCCTGAGCCCGCAGCGCTCTATCTCTAGCATCGGCGACGTATGGACGAAGAGCACAAACGCCTGCACGACCGGCCACTTAAAAGCGCTGAGATCAAGCGGTCGGTAGTCCGGGGCGAAGTTGCGGATGATGCGGCGGTGCAGGGGGGTGGTGTGTTTGTAGATGAAGTACTCGGTGGGCGGGATGAATTCGTGGGTTAATTCGCGGCGAACGGTGGCGGAGAGGTGGTAGATGTGGGGGAAGTCGAGGAAGAGATTGAGGTCGTTGTAAGATAGGACGTAGAAGGTTGTGGGGTGGGGGGAGGGGGCGAAGTTGTAACGGCAGAAGGGGGAAGGGCTTGGGGGGGGAGGGCGTTAGGAGGTGCGAATAGAAAGGGGGAGGGATGCACTGGGGGAAGCGGGTGTTGGGCTGGGGGGACGCTTACTGTGATCCGTCGTTGTGGGTGAAGTGGTTTCCGGGGTAGACGTAGTTGTCGATCATGGTCCATGCGGGACAGAAGGCGTGGTGGAGTGGGATGCCGTCTTTGCTTGTCGATGGGGCGCCGGTATAAAAGGAGCAGCAGGTGCAGAACGTAACAGGCATGCTGCGATGGTTGATGTGATTGTGGTGGCAAGGTTCTGGGTGGGCGGGTGTATGTGGTGGAACTGATTTTGCAGGTTGTGGGTATGCCTTCAAATTGGTGGATCGATGAGAAAATCACAGGACAACTTATGATATAGGAACTTTTTATATCGCGCAGAGGTTACGAAGTTTTGAAAGCAGAATCTGGTTTAACTTTCGAGAACGAGATTCAAGAGTATCAGAACTGGCTCAAAATGACTTATCTGACCCTTGGTTGAGCAAAGTTGAGCCGGTATCGTCCCGTTTTTCCTATTGGGCAGTCTGTACGCTACATATGTCGTAGAGAACCAGCGTCATCTGGAAACCCTCTGCTAAACATAGCGATCCTGCTTCAGGTACCAAATCTCTGGTCAGCCTTTATACCCCAATCAGCACGACCGAGCAAGATGACACTGAGGTAAATGTCAACTGGGTTCCATCGATGCTGCGACGACTTCCAGCAATCAAGGGACTTCACAGCGCGTTGCTAACGTCCGACGCTCTGGCAAAAAAAGAGGCACGTTTCTTGATTTTACTCGAAAGAACGTGTTGACGTAATAACGATAAGTTGATTGACCAAGACTGGCCCATGGCAATAGAGGGCAACCGTTGATTGATTAGTCCACCGAACATAAAGACGTGATGGAATGTTGCAAGAGGACTGAGGAATCGGCCATTTGTTTCAGCCTCTCTTCAACGCACCACACCATGCATTGATATATACCTTAATCTCAGTACCAGACGCGGATCAGTCATGGGACCTCGGATCGAGCTGCTTCGAATCGTATGATCGCATTGTCTCATATAGCGCATTGTATTCTCCACAAACAATACAACTGACGAGGCCTCAGCTAAAGATAGCGAGTCAGTCTTGGAATTCCTGGACTTTGACCAGTCATGTTCCCTCCGGTTTAGCATGGTCGCGCAAGCTAACACACCATTACCGACCTATGGAACCAGGGCATTGAGTCCTTCTACGAACTCTGACCCGATGTGCAAACTTCGCACAACCTGGGGACTCGATTCTCTACAGGGATGGTCGCTTGCCCCAATTTCGCGAACTTGACGCTTTAGAATGTCTGATCTTGGGTTTGCAGTGGGGCTCATTTGACTTCTTCGATCTGAGGACCCAATGCACCGCATTTCTCCACGAACGCCGCGGCCACTTGAAGATTCTCTGCTCCACTCAGAGACTTCACAATCATCGCTTCGTTCTTCTCACTATTGATTCGTCGAAATGCACTGACGAGAAACCCCGAGACTAGCTCGACCGACCAATTCTCTGGGATAAGCTCTAGAACTTGGCGAACATCGTACCAAGAACCAAAACGTTCCAGGAGCTCACTCGTCCGCTCCAGCCGATCACCAAAGTCTTCGATGCGGAGAAATTCCAATAGTAAGTAGCCGAACAGGGTACTCTGCTCATCTCTTGACTGCGCATCTGCAAGCGCCACAGAGCCAGACATCGGATGGAAGATACTAGCGCCACCTAGTAGGCAGTAGTTAATTGCCGTATGATAGTCACCAAGGCCATGGACCAGAAGCCGGACAGCTTGCTGATGTCGTCCTTGCCGTCCATCTAAGATGATAGACTCGGGCACTAGTTCTTTCTCAAATGGTTCAATCCGTGCCAGTATACCGGCAACGTCGTATGAGAAGTCTGATCCATGGCTTCCTCCAAGTAGCCCAAGTAATCGCAAACGATCATGCCACCAAGACTCAGGCACGGCGTTGTCGATGACAAATTGACGATACGTCGGCTTCGGCGGATGGAGGGCGCGGTATGACTGGTAGGATTGCGAAAGAATAGAACGAGCTTCATCCGACGTCTCGAGAATGGCCAGAACACTATCGAGGTAGTAAGATATCAGATCATTGGCGTATTGATAGCTCTTCTTGCCGAAAACCAAATGCTCGAGGTAGACCTTTACGGCCTCGGGGGCTCTTTGTCGCAGGAGGTGGACTACTTCCGTAGGCTGCATTCTGACCTTTCGATTATCGTCGGTGAAGACTTGAACGCCCAGCGAGGGATTTCTTTGAGCCAGCCATATGCCGTATTCGTCGACTAAGCTTGGGTCGCGAATCCTGACAAGATACTTCCGCACCTCATTCTCACCATCAACAAGCTCGCCACCATCATCCCGAGCGCCTTCGATGATCCTTCTCCAAGTCTCTAAAACTTTCTGAGCCATCTTCCGTTGCTGGTAAAGTCTGCTGAGGACATATAGCCGGTTGTAGCTTTCTAAGAGGGTGACTGCTCGGTTGAAGCAGTCGATGCCGGAGTCCACAACAGAGTAGAGCTCGGCTCTTGTTGATGGTACTCGCGCGGGATGGGTCCGGTCTAAATGCAAAAGTATGTGCAACAAGGCCGCGTCTACTGACTGAAAAACCTCAACCTCATCAGCTGTGCTACCGAAGCCTTTGCGTTGACGCCAAGCTTGAAGATATCGCTTGACAAGGTTTGCAGCTTCCGGTTCATCAAGTACATCTCTCGTGGAACCCAGCTCCTCTTTCTGAGCCTGGAGCGACAGGGTGTACTTTGTGACCGTCTCGATCAAGCCTGTGTGTATCCATATACCTGTCGCGCCCTCGAAAATATCATAGTAGAAGAAGGGCAAAATACAGAGCACCGAGCGGGGATCTACAGCACCCTCCATCATTAGCTGCTCAACCGTTTGTCCGTTGCCGCTTTGATCAGCAGCTCGACCTGGCGCTCGTGACACGAGGTCCGCAAACAAAAGAAGGCTGACTTTTTGCCGGATATATCCTAGGCTAAGGAATTCGGTCTCTGTAGTCGCTTCCTGACCTCGGATACCATTGACAATCATGAGGAGCTGGCTGCTATTGAACTCGTTGCCTACCTCCGTAGAGTCTCGTAGAACTTGGTCGATCGAAGAGTCAAGCTTCAGTATCAGAGGATTACGGACAGCCCACCAGATCGTAGACCCGGACCATACAACAATATGAGCGGACCCTACTCCAAGCCGGCGCCCAAACATCAGCTCTTCCTCGTTTCGCTTGTGTTCCAAGTCACTGGGCACGCTTGTCTTCCCCTGGTCGTCTGCTGCCCCGCCCCGATCTGGATTTTCTTTCAGCAGTTGGAGCCGCTCTGCACGCAATTTGATGCCAACCTCTGGTGAGTTGACATCCGCTGCTGTATGGACTTCTCGAATGCCAAGATCCATCGCCGAACGATTCTCCGCCTGGCTGCTGTTTGGCAGTGGTGGTGTCAACCATTCCCTCATTGCATTGTCGGTATCCCATCGCTGCACTTCAACCGCAGCAGTTTTTTTGCCGTCCTCTGACCGCGTCACAGTAGCAAGTACGTAGCCCTCGCCTTCGTAGGCGACCCCTTCTGGGTTAGACTCTACGTTAGCATTTCGCCTGTCAGTGACGACAGCGCTGGGATAGACACTAAATTGCAGCGTGCCGCGAACTACGTCTCCATTTAAATTGACAAAGATACCGACCCCGGGCTCTGCTGGGCCGGTGCCCGTGGTGAGTAGGAATTCGTTTCGCGTTGGAGAGCAGATATGAGGGGGTAACATCATGGTTTGACTCGTGGCTTTCGGTGTCTCTTGTTGTGCTGATGGACCATCCGGAGGCGTTGGTAGTGGTTTATCAGCATTCGATTTCCGTCCGGCTGGGCTCGCTGTTGCAGATGTTGATCGATCATGCGAAAATCTCACTGCCGACGTAGGGCCTTCAGGAGGCTCTGGGGTAGTCAAAGCCGATCTATCCTGCTCTCGTGGCTGTGGGCTCGCTTGCCTTCTCGCTAGGCCTCCAACAAATGCCCCCAAGCTTGAATTTCTAGCATGACCTCGGCCATCTGCACTTCCATCCCTTGATATAGGTCGTAGCGAAGAACTTCTCGCCGGCAACGATAACTCTTCAATTCGCCCGCCAGCGATATTCTCGCTCAATGATGAAATCGGAAACAAGGAAATTTTCTGCTGGTTCTCCACATCGAGCAATGCATACAACTGTGGATCAGCAACGCAGGCATACTGATCACGCCGAGCAGACACTAAACAGCCTGGGTACTCGATGTTTCTTATGAGTCGTATCTCTTCACCGATCCGAACAAGGCGTATCCGCTTCTGGACGCAGATCGTCAAGACCACGCCTTCCTCAAAATTTTCGTTGCTAGCATTGAGATCCGTACCTCCCACCCAGCTGCAATTGGAAACGACCGCATTCCGGAGCGCTGGACTCAACTCTGGTAAACTATAGAAACTGAGAGTACCATTGGCTAACAAGCAAGCCTTACCGATGCTCGGTAGGACTATAATCTGTTGCACTCCCGGCTTGGACTGCGAGGCATTGCTTGGCGTATAAGTTGGCTGGAGTCTGGAAGCGAAGATGTATGTCGGCGCTTGGTCTTCATCTCCGGATGCCGGGGCAATGGCCACAAAATGCAGTACTTCCGCTGCAGAGGTGCCGACGTATAAATTGCTTTCCCAAAGCTCAACGCATGTTATCTTGACGCTCTCATCTTCGCCTTCGGATAATGGAATATCTTGGACCAGAGGTCTCAACACATAAGAGCCGGAACTAGTAGTTTTACCACTGCGCGCAAAAGCTTCTTGCGAAGCCATACATCCATCTCAGATCATCGAAGGGTCTTGGCAAATAGTCCGAAGAAATCAGAGCATACGAAGCCAGAAGAAACAGCATAGGCATGAAATAGACCTAAGGTAGCCCTAAAACAGATAAGCGCGCAAGCCGCGCCGCCAAGAGCTTCTTTTCTTAGATACAACATGAAGCTTCGTAGTGGAGGAGCCACATCGCGCAGCTGACTGACACGGTATATGTAATGCTCTTCACTCGCAAACACTACGGAGGTGGCCTTTTGCGTATTCCTCTCTGATCCCTCCAGCCCTGCCAATGCATTATGGACGTCTCCGCTGCTGATCTGGACACGATTTCAAACCATGACAGCGACCAAGACATCCTTACGGAAAGCACACTTCCTTCGCTAGCCACGAGCAATGGGACATCGCGACCTTCGAACGAAGACACTAACAAATTTCAAAGTGCTATCTCCGCTTGGAGGAGTGGGTACCTCAAAGCGCGCATCTTGAAATCTGACTAAATGCATTTGCAGACATCGATCTCACGAGGCTTGTACCCGGGCTGGACAACACTGCCTCGGAAATAGTCACGAATCAAAGAGACGCATTGGTTTCACGGAAGGATTTGGCGCAGAAGACGAAGGACTTCCGCAAACTCGATGATGCCTCAAAGCTTGCCGAATGGAAGGGCTTGCTGAAAGGCATGTCCAAGCAGACCGATGCAAACAGTCTATGTTAACGACGGGTAGCATACCAAACGTTTATCGATCTTCTTACAACTCATGGCAAGACAACCTCTTCCGCCTTCCTTCAACTATACTCCTCTGTTTCCGAAGCACCGGACCCCTACCCTCTCCTCGAAGCCTCCATTGATGCCCTTTTGGTGTCGGAAGACACCTTACCGAAAATCGCTGCTGAAAATGAACATCTGCAGAAGAATGTGGCTTCGTTGACCCAACAATTAGAGAACGTGGAGCGGCAATTAGAGGAGGAACGGGCAGCTCGGAAGCAGTTGGAGGATACTAAGGATGCAAAGATTTCAGAGGTGGAGAGTTCCTGGAGTGCTGTCCTCGAAGAGAAGCGAGACAACTGGGAAGCCAAGGAAAGAAGTCTCGAAGAGAAGGTCGAGAGCCAGGACCGCTTGTTGAACGAGCTCAAAGCGAGCTACGAAGTCAACCAACGTTTGGGTCAGGGCTCTGACACGGAAGGAGACGTCCGGCAAGCCTCGGCGAGCGCTGCCGAGCTTGAAATCATGAGCTCTGATTTGGATCGCACAAGCCAACGATTGGCCGAAGTTGAAGCTCGTAATGAACAGCTGCGGGTTGATCTGGCACAAAGTACATCAAACGCCCAACGCAGGCCGGTAGCTGAGGAGGATCCTACCAACACAAGGCTGAGGTCCGAGAACAGCTCGTTATTGAGGAAATTAGACAACATGAAGCTAGGGAAGGACTCCGAGACGCGGAAGCACGATTTGCGTATTCGCACGCTTGAAAGAGATATGCAGACACTCCGCAATGACAAAGAAAGCCTGCGAGAGCGGGTCGATGCATGGCGTGACTATCCAGACATCAAACGGGAGCTCGAGATTTTCAAGGTTTGTCAAGACCGTAATGGCATCGTCAGATGGTAGCTGATATTAGCAGTCTATCGAATTTGCGACGTTGGAGGACGATGACGGGAGTAACACCGTGAATTTTGAGCGGGAAGCAACCGGAGACGTGGGATCCAAAGGCGACAAGGAAACCCTTGAGCAGCTGCTACTCGCAAGGAACAAGAAGCTCAGTAACGAAATGGCTATTCTGCGAGTCTCCCATCAAGACCTACAGCGGCAGCTTGATATCGTTCAGGAAACGATGTCGAGCACAAATGCGGAGCTAGAGCGGACCCAAAATCTCAACACTACGCTTGAATCAGACCTGGTCCGGGTTCAGCAGGAGGCATCGAACGGGTTTCCTTCGTCAGCCATGTCTATGGCCGGAACCTACACCTCAAGATACCCGAGTGCCGGCGCTCTTGGCAGTCGTCGGGGCAGGGCTTCTCCGACATCGTCAATCATCTCGGGCATCGACCCAACGAGTACCTCGCGTACCATGGAAGCAATCCGTGCTGGCGAGCCCGTTGGTGGGGGATCGGGTATTATGCCCATGATTCAAGCTCAACGAGATCGCTTCAAGCAAAAGAACTCAGAGCTCGAGCAGGAGCTGTCCAAACAGTACAGTACCGTGTCATCCTTACGGCAGGAGATCGCCTCCCTTCAGAAGGACAATCTCAATCTGTACGAGAAGTCTCGATACATCTCCACCTACAGCCGCAATCAGCCATCACCTTCCGCGTCGCAGTACGTCTCTAGCTCTCCTGCTACCACATCAATCCAAATCTCGTCCGACACACCGTCCGGCCTTTCTGTCGATCGATATCGATCTGCTTATGAGGCCAACATCTCTCCGTTCGCTGCATTTCGAGGGCGCGAGTCGACACGAGCGTACAAGCGAATGAGCCTGCCGGAGCGCATCATCTTCTCCGTCACCCGAATGGTCCTTGCTAACCGGACCAGTAGAAATCTATTTGCGGGATACTGTCTCGCGTTACACGTTCTGATCTTTGTCATGCTCTATTGGATGCAGACGGTTGATATCGAAAAGCACGCGAGCAACTTGGGGGAGACAGCGGCTGCTGTCATGGGAGGGGCAGCAGCCACTGGAGGGGACATTAAAGCCAGTGCGCACGGAGATTGGCAGCAGGAGCCTTTCCAGGCCGGCTCTACATAACAATGCCTTGCGCTGTATCTGCCACTGCAAGTTTTATCATCTGAAAACTGGTTCAGCGACGCTTATACGTCCTTGCATACATGGATCATTGGTGCATCCAACTATATAGCTTTTGGAGCGCCACGCCCGCCCCTCCACTCCTTCGTTCGGCTTCCATTACCGGTTGGCCGTTCTTGGACCACCACACCCGCGGAGCCTCGAGGACTGGGGTCCTACGATCCCGTTTTAGGTGGTGCACGCGCGAGCTTTGGTGGTCTCGATTGGATGTGAAAGCTTCGACTTATGCATACATAGCGTCTTTCCAGGCTCCACGCCTCCCGTCGAACGAACGATCGTCTGATCTCCCCGAAGCGCCAGAGTGGATCGCTGACCACGTTAGTCTGCATCATCCAGAAGCCCGACATCTTACTGATTGGCCGACTGAAGACCACGCTAGGCAAGAACCTTGTGGTTGCATCAACCTTCAAGTAGGCCCCACGTTCGAAGCTCCAATCGCGAAGGTGTGACTGACAGGGACAAAAGAGCTTGGAGGCTACACCCAGAACCTTACTCTCAACTTGAAAAGAATCTATCGTCTTCTACACAGCATCATTCCCCAGTCCCCACAGCAAAAGGCCCGGGTCGTGAGTTCCTCTTTTACTTGCAGCCAATCCGCAACCCTTGAGCGGGAGGTCCAGTCAAATCCTGGAGCCGCTACGCTAAGAACCCGTCCTTAACCGAAGCTGGCATGGCTGCCGCTGCGGGCTAACCGCTGGCTATTTCGAGCTGCTGCCATTGCCAATTCCTGCCTCGACCCACTTCCCCAACCTCGCGCGACGAGACGAGAATAGCAGTGCGGTCGAATATACTTAAGTTACACTTCCTCAATCATGTCTGCTTCCTTACTGTCGACTGTTTGCAACAATTCTTACCAAGCTCGTATTCATCTGCTTGCCCATCTTGGGCCTTTCCATCCCCACAACTTCCTGCTACCGCACCATCATCCGCCATAATGCAGCTCTCCCCCCTGCTTCTTGCATCCCTCGCCTGCGTTGCAGCCTCCAACCCCATAGAAAGGCGGCACAACACTCCCTGGCCTTCACCAGTACGGTCATTTCTGGAAGCCTGCTCTGAACGCATAAATACCATCCGATCATCGGCCACAACCCCTCAACCACCCTCATGCACCATCTCCTCTGCTACTCTTCCCACTTCGTCGCTCCCTCCGCCATCCACAGGCCTAGTACCGTATCACATCGCCGTCGGCCGCGGTACCCAGAATTACACATGCGACACTACCAACCCCGCCGGCGCGCCAATCGCTATCGGTGCCTTGGCCACACTCTTCAACACGTCGTGCCTCGCTGCCATAAACCCTTTCATGCTTTCTCTCGTTCCTGCCGCCGCCGTCACAGCTCCTAAGCCTGGGAATGACAAGAAGCTGTTCCCCGCCCAGAGCATCACGTCAGGGCATCACTACTTCACCGACGCAGTGCCCACATTCAATTTGCACACGAAGGATGCGAATTATGGTATCAGCTTCTCTAAGAAGGTCGCCAACGTAGCTGCGCCTGCGACGAACCCGTCAGGCGAGAGTAATCTCGGCCCCGACGGCTCGAAGCCTGTGGCATGGCTAAAGCTACAAGTCAACACTCCCAACGGGGATGTCGATGTTGCAGATGCGGTTGGAGGGGTGAAGGAGATCTATCGTGTCAATACGGCAGGTGGCGGCGCACCAGCGACATGTGATGGGATGGATGCGAAGTTTGAAGTGCAATATGCAGCCGAGTACTGGTTTTTTGCATGAGATGGTTGGCATGAAAGCTTGAGGGGACATTTCGCTTCTAGATACCACTTTCGCTACGCGGCCCCTTGATGGCCCAGCTGCTCATAGGGATCCCGGAATTTGGGCGTTTGGGAAGGGTTTGGGACTCCATACAATGAGATGAGTGGAGTGGAGTGGATGGATGGGAGACGGACGACCTAGGAGACGATTTTCGGAATAGTACATATTATGAGAAAAATCCAAACACAGTCCAAATATTACTTCAAAGCGAGCAGCTCCGTTCCAACTGTTGTTCGATCTTTCGTTATGGGGGTAGGAATACTCGAACTTCTGCTCCATCCGATTCCAGGTATTCCACGGAGACTGCCCTAAAGTAGGCTGCGGCAATCATATTCGGCGGGCCCCGGGAAAGCTAGCCTAGCCAATTCTCTTATCAGAAGACAACCACCTCAACAATTCACCCTTCGACATACCTTAGCGGGCCTTGGCCAGTACAGAATAGCGTCCAAAAATTGTTGTGCAGCTGTTGTCTTTCGAAAGTAGTAGTTCTCTTACAATCAAGTTGTCGCGATCGTTAGCTTAAGAATGTTGTAAATATACTATTCTATTGCAGAAGAACATAGATTTATCTGTAAAATTATAGTAGTAATACTATTATGTGGTAGTAGTTGTAAAGCGATAATTGCAGTTTAATAAATGCAGTTGTAAAAGCAAACTCCGAAGTGTATTTCGAGAATATTCCGTAATTAGGGGTCCAAGAGAATCAGCAAGAGTTTGTGTCCACTTATTATGTCCTACAGTATCTTGAGTACTTCCACTACCACTATCTGTATAATATGTGGGGTCGTTCGCCTACGCGTAGACTTTGTCTCAATCGTGCGATTCCAAGCTTCAAAACCAAGTTGCGTTAACGTACGTACAACAGTGCAAGTAGCGAGCAACTGCAAACGTCCGTGCATTGCGCGAACATCAAAATTTAAACTTTTGCTTGTCGCAACAATCTTTGATCAAGAACAATATACATATTAAGAGCGTTGTTTCGCAAAAATTGTTGTACAAGCGTCTTTAAATATCAACACTCTAGAATGCTTGACGCTTGTTACTAAACATTTATTGCTACTAGACAATTGTTGACAAGCTATGCTTAGTCTACAATACGTAGAAGAGCAAGATTATGCTTAAAAGAGCTCTGTCATTATAGAACAAACTACATAAAACCGTTTTTTACGGCAAAACCATCTAGAGTCAATCCTGGGAGGAACACCAATAGACAACCCTATCCCAAAACCTAAGGGGCCCGCTAAGGTAATCTTTCGAACCCATTACGCCTGTCGAATAATGGAGCTGCGAGAGAGATGTCGATTTCGATCGTAATCGCGCAAGTATTATCTCCAATGGCTTCCAAGCAAGCAACTTCCCAAACCACATTGTGCCCGATTGGAGCTCTTGCTTGACTCCTCAACGTTTACGGGCAAGTAACACGACCCTGCAACACAGTCTAGCAGAATTACTCAGACGATGGCATCTCCATCGAACATGCCCACCTTCCTTCCCATGCTCGAAAACCCACAGCATTCCCACTCCCAGTCCCAACCAGACCGCCGAGACTCCACCCATCTCTCATCCTCCGCGGGCACCTCCAAGCGCGCCATCAGCACTTCTTACGAACCCATGACCCCTCCCTCCGACGACAATGATCCAGTCTCTCGGCATCCCGCTCATCACTCCTCCAGCTCCTCGACCGACATCGAGAACACCCCAACGACACCCAATTCCAATGACCCTTACCAACTTCGACCTTGTCTTAAAACAGCTTCCGAGTTGAACCTCATCCGTGCGAACACCTCTCGAAAGCGCGACGGCTTCGGCAACATTACCACCAACAGAGCCGCTACCAAAGCCCGCCGCCTACAGACCTTCTATGAGACTCAGAACGAAAACATCGAGCGCTGGCTCAAGCCTGTGGACGAGCATGTCGATGACGCAAAGAAGCTCGAAGGGGACAACCACCTCAAATACAAGATTGCTATACACGGCTCTTTCGCCGCGAATCTCCTTCTCGCAGCCCTGCAAATCTTCGGCGCCGTCTCCTCGGGCTCTCTGTCCCTTTTCACAACCATGGTCGACGCAGTCTTCGACCCTCTATCGAATATCACCCTGATAGTATGCAATCGCGCAGTTCGCAAAGTTGACTCGCGGCGGTTTCCCTCGGGAAAGGCCCGGATCGAAACAGTCGGCAACATCATGTTCTGCTTCCTGATGACCGCCGTTTCCTTCCTCATCATTGTGCTCTCCATCATGGAACTTGGTTCAGGAAACTACGAACCCTACAAATGCGACTCTGGTGGCAAACTACAGCGCCCACCCCTTCAGCTCAAGGAGTTCCACCTTGCCTCCTCTATCGCAGTCGGAGTAGCCTGCGTAGTGAAAACCGTTCTCTTCTTCTACTGCTGGAGCCTGCGGAACACCTACTCTCAGATCCGCATTCTCTGGGAAGACCACCGCAACGACATCATCATCAACTCCCTCGGCCTCCTCACCTCCCTCGGCGGTTCTTTCGTCGATTGGAGGATCGACCCCATCGGCGCCATCCTCCTCTCCTGCCTTATCTCCAGCCTGTGGCTACGCACCGCCTACGGCCAATTCCTCCTCCTCATCGGCGTCTCCGCGAGCACCAGCCTCCAGCAGTGGATCACGTACATCTGCCTTACGCACGACCCGGAATTCATCACAGGGATCGACACCGTGCGGGCGTACCATTCGGGGCCGAGGATTATCGTGGAGGTGGATGTGGTGATGGACGAGGGGCGGAGAATGGGCGAGTGCCATGATGTGGCGGAGGGGCTGCAGATGAAGCTGGAGCGGCTGCCGGATGTGGAGAGAGCGTATGTGCATGTTGATTGGGAGGTCAGTCATCGGCCGGAGCACTTTGTCAAGAAGGAGCTGTGAGGTGCTTAAAGGGGAAACACTGCACGAGAGTCCAATCACGGAACGAAGCGAGTATAGCGGGATAGACACGTTTGGGACATTGGCGTCTGGGTCTTATTGTTATTCACATTGTTCGAGATACCCCAGACTTGCGGAGGCGTCACATTAGGTTGGGGTTGACCAGGGATGGGTCAGAGGTTACGGCGACTGGAATTCCAAAAAAATGCAGACCATTCAAGCTTTGACCGGCTCTTCTCACCTCCTCATCTTCCCTGACTTGTTGCCTAGTAGCTCTGCTCCATATCAGTAAATCCACCCTCCATCCCCTCCCCTTTCCCTTTCGCTAAGCGTCTCCGAAAACACATTTCTAAAATTATATTTAATATTAGCGGCAAATTGTATCGAAGACACTTTGGCCGAGTGGTTAAGGCGATTGACTAGAAATCAATTCCGTTCGCGGGCACAGGTTCGAGTCCTGTAGGTGTCGACATCCCAATTAAATTTTATTTCCCCTTTTGGACACAATAAATAGTTGAGATGATGCGCGGCTCAATGCTGTTTTTAATTTTCAAGGCGGTGGTAATTATTATCATACATTATTGGGATGTGCGATGTGTAAATTGATACTAGCGCCCCGTTCAGGGTGGCTATTTCCCGGGGCGGTTCCGGGATTCTATTCTAGCAAAGAACACGGATCACCGATATCACGACCCCAACATGACACTTGGCGTCTTCTTCCAAGCAAGTAATAACTATAACGAAGGCACCGTGAGTAGATTATCCTCCCAACTAATAGTCCTAAAGCTGCTATACATCTTCCTCAACCTCCTTGAGTAAGCCTTCGACTCAGCAGCGTTTTCAACCAACATTTAAATCAGAAAGACGAGCACATCTCCCAGTCCATCTTAACTCTAGCACATGGGACAGCATGGGGAAGTATGGATGGAGGAATGTATAGATGGTTTTTGATGCGAAAGACTGGGTAGATTCTTCTCCTTGTGTACATCCATTTCCCTTTCTTCAGCCTTCTCTCCTATGGGCCCCAAACCGGATGTATCCGAGAGCGGTTTAGGTTGCTTGGGGGAGTTGTAGGTCTGGAGTGCGTTTCTTTGAGCTAGGTTCATGCGGAGAGAGCAGTGGAGGTTCTTAGGTGCACAGGTAGGGCTTGTGGTCCAGAGTTGGCTCGTTGCTGGGGAGTTGCCTACGCCTTGTGGAACTGTGCCTGGCTGGTTTTGCTTGAGGGTTTGAGGCAGGCCTGGGGGGTGGAAGAGGAAGAGAGTCTAAGCCGAGAAGTCGAAGGGCTTGGTTGGTCGATCAAGGGCTTCTGCACGCGTTGCAGAGCTGTGCCTGGCTGTCTCGGCTTGAGAGCCTGACCCTGACCTACTATCCAAAGAAGGAGTCAGAACGTCTAAAGCAAGAACATGAAGGAGTTCCTCGGCTGATCAGGGCCGCAGTGTCAGGTCTCCTGGAGAACAGTAGGTGCTGGACGTCGCATAGCAAACGGTAGGAAGCATTTCTCCATCTGCGCAAACCATTAGCTTGTCCTACTGCTCCTCCGCCTCTGTTTATTAATACCTCGCCCATCAACACCAAGCCAGCGCGCTCCTTATCGATAAGCGTCAACAAACACCAGGCGCGATTTTTCTTTTCTCATCCCGAATCCCAAAAATCTCCATCGTCTGTCGCCGTTGTCCAACTTGTATAGTTATCTTCTGTGTACTGCCGCAGTCTGTATCGTGGTCCATAGGTCTTGGCATTTCAGTATTCACATACTCTACGGTGCATCATGACGTCCGAAGGCCGGAAACGAAAGCGCAGTGAATCGCTAGACGCCGCACTCTCCCCTGCTCAGCTGTCAACTGCACAACCAGAACATCCAGAGCAACCAGAACGAGCAGAACAACCAGGTTACACGGACTTTGATCGAGCTGCTACTGCACAAGATTACACGGACGCTGATCTACCTGCTACTGCACAACCATACAGGGACGTTGATCACCCTACTACTCGACAAGCATACGAGGACGTTGATCTACCCACCACACCACCAGATATCCCTTTGGTGCATATACGAGCACGTTCTACTCTTTCACTGATTGACGAACCTACATTTCCGTTGAATGAAGAACCTACACTTCCATTGACTGAAGAATCTTACCTGCAACGGAGTGCACTTTCACCTGCTCAGCTATCACTTGCACGTCCAGAACCAGCAGAACAACCAGGATTAACGGCCGTTCAAGGATACACGGACGTTGATCAACCTACTACTCCACCAGCTGACTCTTCTGTGCACACACCAGCACCCCCTACACTTCCATTGACTGAAGATCCTCTTTTGCAACCGAGCGCACTCTCACCTGCTCAGCTGTCACCTACACAACTAGCATACACGGACGTTGATCTACCTGCTACTCCACCGGCATTGTCTCCTGTGCATACTCCAGTACGCTCTACACTTCCTTTGACAGAAGCCAACTTGCAACGGATAGATCCAGACATGGCACCAGCTCCCAGCACACCTGGCAAGAGTACATCCACCAGCAAGTCGGGTCCAGAGAACAATAACAACGTATCGGAGATGCAGCGAATACTAGCCAATCGTGGTTATCTAATTAATGATCCAGACGCCGCAGATCAACAAGAATATTTCCTCTCGGAGATCAAGACCATGGTCGTTGGTGAGAGACATTCCGCCATGGCACCAGCTTCAATGGAGAAAGTCAAACTGGCCTACCGCAACTACAAGAGCTGTAATGAACCAACATTCTTATCACACTACTTACCTCCCCTGTTGAAGGAAGGACGCATACCGGTCACCAACGAGGGTGAGATACAAGAATCGAAGCTTTGGTCTGAGGATAGAGTAGCAGTCATTCTAGACCAGATCTTCCACTCTCGTTGTCTCCCAGCCATCGAAGCCAAGGATAAGCTACAGCAAAAACTCTTTGACGAGATTCCGAAAGTCCCAACGCCCAAACCGGACTTCTGCTATGGCTTCTTCACAAACGGATGGTGCTCGGCTGACCAGCATTCTGTCATTCAACGCTTCTCCGGATGCACGATGGTCTGCCCTGATATGGTCTTACCATGGTTCGTGTTTGAAGGAAAGTCAGCGAGTGGCAGCCCAGCGAAAGCGTTAGTTCAAGCAACCCGGGCTGGTGCGACGCTTGTTGCAGCATTCCGCGCGCTCGACGAAGAGGCTGGAACCACCCCTAAGGGCGATGGCCCAGATCGTCGGTCCATTGCCTTTTCCTTTACTATCACCCCCGTTTACGCGTCACTCAACGTTCACTGGGCGGACGTCAAAGATGGCAAGGTTCGCAATTACCATGTGCACGGGCTACGTCAATATCTTATTGAGCAATCCGAGCAATGGGCAGATCTGCGGCGCGACTTGCACAACGTCCTGGATTGGGGAGTGCTCACGAGGAAGAGAATGATATTCGAAGCAGTCGACGAGATCGTGAAACGGGACCTGGGGCTGGCTGAGGGTGCGGAGAAGAAGGGCAAGGGGAAGGAGAAGGGGAAGAAGGGGACGGGCAAGGGTGGAGCAGAGCCGGAGGAGTCGGCTAGCAGCAGTGCACCAGAAGGGCGGAGATACAGCGAGAGGCTCCAAAACAAGAAGTAGACCCACGAGGTGGGTAGCTTCGATATGTACAATAGTAAACGGCCCAAGGGCCAGGCAGCAAAGTAGACGGACCTCACCACTCAGCTCAGCGATGGCACCAGCATCCTCACAATTGCTCACCTCTAACTCCACAACTGATAAAATCCCCACACCCCAGCACTCATTCCCCTCTCAAAGCCTTCTCACACCCATCTCACCCCATCCCTCGCCCCATCACTCACTCCACCCTCAAAACCCTCTCACACCCATCTCACCCCACCACTCATTGCCCTCCGACCACATCGCTCACATCCATCAACGCTTTGCCCTAATACCCATATCCTATCACCGCCCGACCAGCCAATTCCCAACACGTCATTACGCTATTAAGGATTTTCACTCACTCTCCTCCGACCACATCCTTCAACGCTTTGCCTCAATACCCGTATCCCACCATCGGCCGCCCAGCCGATTGTCAACCCGTCAATGCCCTATTGAGTGTTTCTACATCCATAGTGATTTTCAAGTGTGTCTCTTGAGGGCAATGGGCAATGCGTCAAAGCGTTGATCAGTTCTACAAACCAACAGGTTTTTTCACAATCTTTCCCTTCCCCTTCGCCCTCAAACCCCCACTCCCCCCCTAAGCCGGCGGACTAATATCCAGCCCCTGCACTCTAAGCTCAAAAACATCCCCCCTTGAATAACTCCCCGCCACATCGAGATCCAAACGCCCGCGCTCGCAGTCCTCGAAATCTACCTCTATTGAGAGGAGGGTGCCCTCTCCCGCGTCCTCCTCCTCCGTCTCCCATATCGGTCCCGCAAGGACACTCCCATCAGGGCTGATGATGCAGGACCCACCGCGGGAGAGGTACTCCTCGCCATCCTCCCCATTCGCTGCTTGGGCTGGGGTAGACGAGGGTTCGTTTGTAGGCGCTGAGGTTGTAGGAGGAGGGGAAGAGGTTATCCACTCGGGCAGATGTTTGCGTTTCTGGCATTGGTTGGCGCTGAGGACGTAGGCGCGGGATTCGAATGCGATGGTGCGGAGGAGGGGGAGCCAGGTTGCGCGGGCGTCGGCCTGTGTGGGGGGTCAATTGGTGACGAATGAGGGTTCGAGAAGATTTTGGGACGGAGATGCTGTGACCACGGAAAAAGAAAAGGATGCGATGGCGGACGCAGGTCACCGAGGAAAGCAGGGTTGGGCGTAGAGGAAAGGGGGAGCCTACCGTTGGAGCGAGATAGAGGTTGACATTCTGGGAGTACAGCGAGAAGCGCAGGAGCGGCATATAATTCTCCCAGCAGATCGCAGCCGCGAGCGTTAGCTTCACGCCTGCGATGGTAGTCGTGATGGCTCGGAGGGTGGATGGGGAGCCTTGGGCCCAGATGAGGCGTTCGGAACCTGTCTGCATTGTAACACCCAACTATCAGCCTCTGAATCTCCTTCCACGAACACACACGCATCCCACGGCAAGCATCTTGCTGAATAGAATTTTTGACGGAGGAGAAAAGAAATATCTTGTTGTGGCATACAGGCATCACCTTCCTCCTCTTCCCCCTCATCCCCTCCCTCGGACACACATACACAACGGCACAATACAGGCTTCCACCCGCCCGTTCCACCACCCCCACAATCAGAAACACCCCGCTCTCCCGCGCCACCTCCTCCAGCCGCTCCCTCGTCCCATCACCCCTCTTCCCTCCCTCCAATCTCCGCTCCACCCAGTCCTCCCCCGCCCCCGCAGGCGTATCCCCCAGATCAACAGCACCCTGGAAATACCGCAGGAACTGTTCGCGGCCCTCAGGGGAGCGTGCGCCCACGGAAGCGCCGAAGTTGCAGGTGCGTGGGTACCCGCCGAGGTAGGCTTCGGGGAAGAGGAGGAGGTGGATGCCGAGGTGGGAGGCGCGGTGGGCGGTGGCGGAGAGGGCGGCGAGAGTGGAGGCGGTGGTGGGGAGGGTGCGGGATTGGGAGACGGCGAGGTGGAGGGTTTTGGGGGCCATGGTGGTGGTGGGGTTGTTGAGCGGTGGCTAGGGATGGAGGTTTGGGAGGAGGGAGAGGGATGCTGAGATTGGTTTGCTTAGAGGAGCGCAATATAAAAGAGCTTTCAAGATAGAAGTACTCTCACGGTGCTTTCGAGAGGCTCCTAGGATGCTCCCAGGATAGGCCCCGGATCGTCATCTCTCCACCACAGGCTCGACGTGATGGATGGGAAACCCCGAAATGGCTTAATGCCTAGTGCGGAATGAGCTCCGCGCTAGGACAATCCTTTTTCGCAATTGTCTGGGATTGCCGTGTCACAATGCAAGCGCAGTACGACCGACAGGCATGATTTTGATCTCTCGGTCAATGTATGGCGAAGCTGCTCTCCATTACAAATCCACAGGCTCAACAGTCACTGGCGCTTCTACAACCAATCAAAGCGGTTGACGGGTGCCGAGCACAGAAACACGCCAGCGTGAAGATATCCTGGGGCACGGGTCTTGGCCACTCGACTGCAGTCCTTTCTAAGAATATGCGATCTCATCTTGTTGTTTCGGGCTGTCTTCCTTTGTAGTCCATTCATCGGGCCTTTACATAGGTGCTGATATAACCTCTTGAGCTTCCGACAAAGAATCCATCGCAATGAAGGAAAGCCTGGGTATTCTCCACCACTCGAACGCTTCAAGTGCGAGTCCCAATCAAACACCCCCTGAGTCCTGACCGGTCCGAGGCATGGGCTCGTTTCCTTGACCTACAATGTCAGCATAGTGGAGTGTTTCCTAAACCTGATCATGCCTCGCCCTCTCCTTTCTGTGTGAAGCTGCTGATGTGAAGCTTTGCCATCACTCTATTCGCGTCCTTATGGTCCGCGCCCTTGCCCAACAACAATCAGGACGCTCAGATGTCACTCTAACCCACGCTGAAACCGAGGCGATACTAATCGTTATTCTTTCGTGCTGCATCATCATCTACAGACCCCCCCAATATCCACCTCCTTGACCTAGTCGACTCACACGCCTGCTGTGAACCTCATTTTCCCCCAGCTTGTGGGTTGATTGCAGTGTCGACAACAAAGCTTACAATTTTCTCATTCTCATCATGCGACACTTCTGGTGATTCTCGACTCTGGGTGTACCCGATGGTGGCGAATGAAACAATGAAATCGACAGAAGAAGGGCATTGTCACTCCAGGGACAAAGAATCATTATTCCAGTATATTGACCTATTGCTGCCCACTTCCCTTGACCCCACTTTACGTTCCTTATCATTATTTCCATTTGTCAGATCGAGCTAGTGCCACCATTTACCGTCGTGTGCTCCTCGACTTCCAACAACCACCATCGTTCTCAAGCTCAAAACATACCTGTGCCGGTCACAGCCCACGTGCTGGACACTCGGGAACCAACTAATTATATTCAAGACGCTGTGCCCGTGGCGATGGCAAGTCATCTCGCGGCAATGGCGCAAATACTAAAGCGTACAACCAACACCACGACCACATCGAATCCCCACTCCACGATCACCCCTTACACTCATGGGCTGGAAGGCGTTAACCTGGACGTGGACAACTCCTTGTCAACCGCCATATCCACCGGAATGGGCATTCTCGTTATCATCATATTCGTCATACGTATCGGTCAATGGACGAACGCTCATCTTCGCAAATGTCTGAACCTCAGTACGGATCCTGTGCAGCAGAACTACTGGTCAATAGACCGGACAATGTACTGGCCATGGATTAAGAGGAACGTCTTTTACGCTCCCCTCAATCGAAAGAGGCACAACAGGGAGTTCCAGATCACAAGAGCATACAACGTGGGAACGCTTCCTTCGCGCCTACACACGATCCTATTAGGAGGTTACTTCTTCTTCAATATTGTAGCGACCTGTTATCTCGACTTCACGGTTCCCAATAAGGCAAAGCTTATTGCCGAGCTCAGAGGAAGATCTGGCCATCTCTCGGTCCTTAACATGCTGCCTCTATTCCTCTTCGCTGGCAGGAACAACATCTTCATCCAACTCCTCAGAGTCAGCTTCGACACCTGGAATCTCTTCCATCGCTGGATTGGTAGGATCGTTGTCGTCGAAGCAGTCGTACATACGATTACTTGGGCCATCAACGAGTTCGCAGATGTTGGTGCGCACAAGGCAGATCAAAGGTTGACCCACAACGCATTCTTGCAATGGGGACTAGCTGCGATGATTGCCATGTCCATCATCATGGTGCAGTCAATATCTATCATCCGACATGCTGCATACGAAACCTTCCTGCACCTCCACCAACTTCTCGCCTTCGTAGCTCTACTCGGCGTCTGGTACCACGCTCAATTAGGCGTCTTACCACAATTCGTCTACATCAAGTGGATTCTCGCCATCTGGGTAGTAGAGCGTTTTGCCCGACTAGCAAGGATCGTTTACCGCAACCTCGGATGGCGAAGCAATACAAGGGTAATCGTCGAAGCACTTCCCTCCGACGCCTGCAGGGTTACCTTTGAGCTTGTACGACCATGGCGTTACACACCCGGCTGCCATGTCTACGCCTACATTCCGGGCGTCTCGCTCTGGATGTCCCACCCCTTCTCCATTGCATGGCACGAACAGCGACCAACGCCCTACCTCAGCCTCGAGGACGGAAAGCTTCCCAGTACAAATTCCGACCTTGACATCCCTCTTCCGGGCCGCACGACTACATCCATCTCACTCATTATGGCCAAACGGAGCGGCATGACGGAGAAGCTCTACAACAAAGCTCGCGCCTCTCCAACCGGCATTATAACGCTGCGTGGTGCTGTCGAAGGGCCCTACGGCGGGCTCGAGTCACTGCATTCCTACGGCACCGTCATCTTATTTGCAGGCGGCGTCGGAATCACGCATCAGCTCTCCCACGTCCGCGACTTGCTCGAGGGCTACGAAACGGGTACCGTTGCGACCCGCAAGATCGTCCTGATATGGTCCGTTCGCCAGACGGAGCAGCTGGACTGGGTTCGCCCTTGGATGGACGAAATCCTGAGCATGGAGAGCCGGCGTGAGGTGCTGAAGGTGCTAATTCACGTCACTCAGCCGAGAAACCCGCAGGAGGTTCGCAGCCGAAGTGAGAAGGTGCTCATGTTTCCAGGACGGGCGAACGCGAGATCTATCATAGCGGCGGAGATGGATTTCAGGGTAGGGGCTGCTGTTGCTACTGTCTGTGGCCCCGGAGCTTTTGCAGACGAGGTCCGAGCAGCGGCGCGCGACAATATGTATAAGGGCACGCTGGACTTTGTAGAAGAAAGCTTTACGTGGTAGGAAAGGCGGTTGAGAAACAGCTTTGGGCCACCAGATTTTGATTCATTGTATAGCACGCCTCGGGGTCATTTTGGTATATAGCATGACACACGAAACGAAACGAATAAAAATTTCTCATCGAAGCTCTCTCGCATAAATTGCCGAGCGACATGAATTCTAATGTCCGCCGTAGACTCAAGTGACTGCCATTTCTCTCGTAGTCATAACACGTCGGTGGTATTTTGGAGCGAAAATCTCATCGAGATGCCCCAACAGCACTGTCCCGTGCGTGAAGCCACACACGCTTGCCTGGGATCGATTGGTTTAATGGATCAAACGATCATGCAAGCTCTCAATGCTTAGTGTGATCACTCGTCAGCCACATTGAAGGGGTTCTCGATCTGCTCGCTACCATCGCGAGGAGAGATCAAGACCAGCAGCGTCCCACGAGCGACAATAAGGCCCAGCGAGCGAGTCGACTGGTTGCCTTCGTCATCTGTAGTCATATTACTATTTTATCCCTTTTCTTGAATCGCGCATGCTCTGCTCACCTCTCAAGGTCTCCTTGACATCATCGAGCACCAGGTTCATAAGCTGGTCATACCCCTTCAGAGTCCCCACCACTGATCCCGACCAGGCTTGTCAGCGGCGCCCTTCCTTTTCCGATGCAGAAGACTCACCCTCTCGTCCGCCGTTAAATTTGACCGTGATCTCCTTGTCCATGTACTTGGTTAAGTCGAGGATATTTTCCTTCTTGGGCTTCTCGGCACTGGCCTGCGCACCACCCCTGCCGGCCCCGCCACCCCTACCTCCACGGGGATCGCCGCGGTTGCCCCGTCCCCCTCTGAAGTTACCTCGGTCTGACATTCATTCGGCGGATGGAGGATGAAGGGGGAGTGGAAATGGTCTGGTGTGGGCGAAAGCGGGAGGGGGGCGGAGGTAATGGGTGGTCGACGGAGATGGGTGGCTTCGCGGCAGGGCGGCGGCGGAGTTCCTTGTTCGCCGGCTTTAAAGTACGACGGCTGGCCCGTTTCCCCTCTTCAACTTCTTCCCTCCCTACCCTTTACCCTTCCTCTTCTCCTTTCGTCGCCGAGGACATCTGACCACACGATGCATATTGCTTCCGAACCTCTGCCATCGCTTCTGTCGGATCCCCATCATTACTTCCGCTGACCACTTTACACCCTCCTCCTTTGCCTAACCACACCCCCACCCTCACCGGTTGAGCGCCGTTTCCCCATCTCTTTTAGCACCGTTGGCTTCCATAGACAGCATGAGTGTCTCCAGCTTGGTCATGGCCGACACCACAAACCCCTCGTTCAAGAGAAAGAGGAGCCCCTCGCCCGCTCTACCACCTCCCATCAAGGTCGCAAAGACCCATTCTAGTCACCTACAAATCAACTATCTCACCAGACAATATTCCGACATTCTTCCACTCATCGCTTCAGACGATTCGTTGCCATCTTTGCTGTCGCTGGTCCAAGACTACGACGGCGTACTCCACCGGCATGAAAGCATGGCAGGCAATCTTGGGGCAAGACCTTTGGGGCCCATCCTCATCAAGCGGTTCGAGCGACTGTTCGATGGACCGCCAAAGGTGTTGAAGACGCATGGAAAGGAAGGAACGACAGTGGGATGGTTAGATGTGGTGGATTTTGCGCGCAACAAGCCCGAGCAGTTCAATCTGGAGAAGACGCGAGACGGCCACCCCGTCTGCCAGTTCTATACCAAGCAGAGCCGCGTAGAGATTACGGAGGAAGACCATGAACTCATAGCGTCTGGCATGCCCCAAAGGCTTATACCCCCACAGCCGATCCTCGAAGACGAAGAGAAAGAGCTGGGTACACTGGAGATACTGGAAAAGAATCTTGGTCATATTGTCCAGCTCGCGGATCAAGGTATGTAGCTTCCGCTTCCTACACACAATCTCCTTCTGACACCGCCTCTCAGTCTCCGCCCGCGCGCGCCAGCTCAACCACCGCCTCAAAAACCGCAAGAATGCCATTATCGCCCGCCGCGAGTCCGAAGCCCTATCCTCGAACAGCCCTTACTCACCCCATTCAATAAATGGTACGCGCGCCTCTGTGTCGCCCTCTTCTGGCTTCGTCGCCGTAAATGCGCGCACGTCCGAAACAAACGGCATACCCGCCCACACTGCCAGCGCTGCTACTCGAGCCGAGCTTCTCTCGAAATTCTTCACCACCAGCGAGCGCGCTCGCGCATCCGCCGCAGAAGACGCCCTTAATTCTAATCCGGGTTCCCGTCCCCTAACAGGCACAAACGAGATGATGAGCCCATCGAAACCAAAAGTTGGTCCAGGGTCCGTCCCTGAAGGCTCTGAACATGCAAATGCCACTCTCTTCGCTAGTACCTCGCCCAACCCAGTGTCCAATACGCCGTCCTCCCTCTTGCCGTACACCAAGACAACACCCGCAGAGCGCTTCGACGATGCTGGCCCCTATAAAGCGGAAATGGTATCTCGGATGGAGCAGTTGCAGAGAGGAGACAGGATCGTTCCACCTTGCGACCGCTGTAGAAGACTACACATGGATTGCTGCAAGAACTTAACGGCGTGCTTGGGTTGTACGAGAAAACATGCCAAGTGCAGCTGGAAAGATGTCGAGGACGATGAATTGAAGAACTACGAGCCACCTACTGCAAGACACCACTTAGAGGAAGAACTAAGAAGCGAACGATCCGCGTCCACAGGACCTCGAAAGAGAGACTACAGGCGTGATGGACAGGGTGTAGCGGACGAGGAACTGCTTGGAGAAGAAGTCTCCTCCTCCGACGAGGACGAACCTCATCAGAGGCACTTGACCCCGCGCTCGCAAGAGCCTATCCAAGTGCACGTCGCGGGTACAGTCGCTACCCGAGCCTCTCCCTCCTCACAGGCCAGGACCGAATCTCCGCCCGAACAGCCCAGCATCATGAATCTCGATGGCGGAGTAGAACCACTCCCTCGACTTAGCGAGAGGCTTCCGTCTCCACCCCCAGCGCCCGTGCCAGCACATGCCGAGCTTGCGAAGATGCCTTCGGAGATCCAAATGGTGGAGGAAGTGCAGTCTTCGCGCGTTCCCGATAATATGGAAGTGCAGCCAACGGTCGAAGGTTTTGCCAGCATCAACGGTTCGAGCGTGCTACAGAATGGCCTTGGCGTCGGCCATGCCAACAGTGATGGTTATCTGGATGAGGCAGCGGCTGCGATGTGGACCCAAGCACCACTCACGCCGCCGACACCGCCTACTGCTCCTGTGGTGGCTCCAATGTTGTTTTCGGACCAACCGAGCAAGGGGATTGAAAGCTTGACAGTCGTGGCTCCCATAGCGGACATGAGTGGGAAGACGGAGATCTAGAGATACTTTATGCCGCTTTGACGAACCCGATGGTCAGGGTCTCGATGCATGTAAGATTTACTTTGAGCGACGGCACTTTGGGGGAGGGGAGCTATTGTGCTGAATACATGTACCCTATGTCTCGTATAACGATGCATACAGCTGGTGGCTGATCCGCTACCATAGGAGAATGATGACGTAGCTAGCTACTTTAGACTTCATTCATATAGCGATGCTGAAAGTGTTGTTGGTCAAGAATCGCTTATTGACGTTTCTTGAAAGCTTGGGCTCGGCATGACTGCTTGGTCTCTGTTTGTGTGTCACCGCTGCTCCTGGGACCAAGGCTCTCTACGTTATTTGCTGCCATCGACAAGTCGGGCGTTATGGCAGTACGGATAGATCTGAGCTAAAGATCCATGTAGAAATAAGGTACTTCTAGGTGATGTACCCCACAAATGCCTAACAGTTCGAAGGATCGGGCAGGGGGCTCCGGGCAGATCCCCTCAGGAACGCGGCCTGGACCTGCCCCGCCAGCCTGTAAAAATAACGCTTGGCGGCTTCATGATCTCATACATCGAAACCGCCTTCGAGATGTTCTGATCAACAAACCACGAGCACGCCGTCGATCGAGAATGTCCGACGCACAGCCTGGGAGGTAACAACTACGAGCCCCATTACATCCTTTGTACATGCATACTAATGAGACATCTGTCAGCCATAAACGCTCCAAATCCGCCCTTGCCTTTTCACTGTTGCAACGCGACAAACCCAAGAACGACAGCGGAGACGATGACCCAAGTACGACAGGCTCAGACGCCGACTCAGAGATCGGATCAACCGCTGGAAAGTCCTTGCATCACCGGACCTTGAGCAATCTACATTCTTCGCGCCACAAACAGCTAGCTATGGAACCCTTAACTACGCAGACGTCAAATACGAGTGTGCCAGCTTTCGGCCAGGATAGTGGACCAAGCCCGCAGGATTTTGGTGAGACTATCGAGCAGTCAGTCAGGAAGTTCAAGATGTTCGAGATCCTGAGAAGCGGAGACGAAGCTGCAGTTGCCCAGGCGGTCAAAGAGTCCTCAGGGGTCCCTCGGGCCAGTGAAGGCGAGCAGAAGGACATGACAGAGAAAACCCCACTTGGAGCATTGGAAGGAACTACCATACTTCATTTGGCTGTTCAGTGCGCCGATCCTTCCGTGATAGAGCAGATTCTCTCGGTAGCCAAGGCCACGCCAGGTGTAGCACTCGACATCAATGCACGCGATCGAGAAGGGAATACGGCCTTGCATCTGGCTGCGACTCTTGGCCGGCCGAGTACTGTTCGATTGCTGCTTGAACAGAAAGGTATCAACGATGCCCTTGTCAACTACCAGGGTCGCTTCCCGCTCGACCTGGCCCGAACAGCTGAGATCTTCCAGCAATTGCAGCTCTTCCGATCCCTCTACGTGGACTCCTTAGTGAAGGAAACAAAGGGGTTAGTCAGCAATGGCAATTACCGTGGGCTCGAAAGGCTACTCGAGGACTCACGGGTCGAAAGCGTGCTTGATATGAATACTACAGAGTTAGCCACTGAGCCGATGACAGTACAGAGTGGAGGCACTCTGCTCCACCAGGCAGCGCGCAACAAGGATCTTCGATTGATCCAACTCCTTCTGATGCACGGAGCTGATCCTTTTAGGCGAGATCGAAAAGGTAAGCTACCACAGGATGTTACGAAGGATGATAAGACCCGCAACATTCTCAAGCGATCTCCGGCGGCGGCAGCTGCACAGCGAGGTATACAGGAGAAGACTGTTCTGGGGACGACTCCTTCGCCTGGAGGTGAAAGTACGCCAGGCGGCAAGGAGGCTCGAGAAATGAAAGGCTATCTAAAGAAATGGACCAATTATACCAGCGGATATAAGCTTCGATGGTTCGTACTTGAGGATGGCGTTCTCAGCTACTACAAGCTTCAAGATGATGCTGGTTCTGCCTGCCGAGGCGCGATCAATATGAAGATCACCACACTACACATGGATCCACAGGACAAAACGAGGTTCGAGATCCAGGGCAAGTCATCAGTCAAGTATCATCTCAAAGCAAATCATGCGGTCGAAGCCAAGCGCTGGTTTTGGACGTTGACCAATGCTATCCAATGGACAAAGGACGAGGTCAGGGAAGAGCTGAGACAGAAGCAACGTGATGCCGAGCAATTGCGAATGGCAAAGCTTGGAGAGAGCTCTTTACCTGTTGACGCAAAGCCCTCTTCAAAAGGCTTGAATGCTATGACGGCAGGTGAACTATCACTTACCACAACAACCTCTCGTGTCTCCTTTCAAGACACCATGACTGGACCTGCTAGCTTGGCTGGAGACGATGAAGTTTCCATAATGTCTTGTGGAGAAAGCGTAACTGCCAATGAAGCCACCCGAGCCGTAAAGGAAAAACGCACCGCAAATGACCTTAGACAACCAAACGATGAAGAGGAAGAAGAAGAAGACACGAGCAGTCAAGAAATGAAGCCAGTGAGAAAAGACGCATTCAATATTACTGCTCACTCCGCAAACTTGCAGCTCAGTCTACTCGCTCAAGTATCTACAGTACTACAAGCCGAATGTTCTAAAGGCTCCACCACTCCAATATCTGATCCAACCATAGCGCAAGCAATATCCACGTACGAGTCGGCTGTTCGAAGTCTACGGGATCTTGTTGGTGATCTGCTCAAGATCTCACGAGATCGAGATGCCTACTGGCAGTTCCGGCTTGATCGAGAAGCGGACGCTCGAAGAATGTGGGAAGAGAGTATGGCACAGGTTGCAAGAGAACAGGAGGCACTTCAAGGCCGCATAGGCGAGTCTGAGGACAAGCGTAAGCGCACGAAAAGGGCACTTCGCGAAGCTTTGGAAAGTACTTCGTTACCTCCAAGCAGAACTAGCATTCAACGAGAATCGGAGGACCAGAAGGGCTTCCAAGGGGTAGCGGACAAGCTGCAAGATAACAAAGTTAGGGCAGTACCGTTCAGAAGAAAGTCAAGCGGTATTCCAGAAAGTGGAAGGCGTAAATCGACAATCGCGAGCTTGACCAACCTTTCTGATTCTGATTCTGAGGAAGATGAAGAGTTCTTCGATGCCGTCGATGCAGGTGAGGTTGAGGTCACTGAATTGCCACCAGCACTAGCAAGCCCACCCCATGGCTCCCAGAAAGCGGAAGAGAAAGCCGTCAAGGACTTGCGAGAGGTCAAGAAGGCCGAAATTTCCCCTTCTTTCAAAGGCTACGAGGATCCTATAAGGCAGCAATTGAAATTGGACCCAAATAATCGCCCACCGAGGTCCCTATGGGTATTACTCTTTTGCTACGATCCCTCTTCCCATGCTAATAGCGAACAGAATACCCTGAAAAGCATGATCGGCAAGGACCTGAGTAAAATGGCCTTGCCTGTTGCCCTGAACGAACCCACATCTCTCCTGCACCGTGTAGCAGAAGACATGGAGTATACCGAGCTCCTGGACACAGCAGCTGCCCGCACAGACTCTACCGAACGTATGCTCTACGTCGCCGCTTTCGCTGGAAGTTATAACGCCTCCATGATCGACCGGATCGCGAAGCCCTTTAACCCTTTACTAGGGGAAACCTGCGAATATGTCCGCCCAGACAAAGGCTACCGCTTTTTGATCGAGCAAGTTAGCCACCATCCGCCCGTTGCAGCTGCGTGGGCGGAGTCGGCGAGATGGGAGTATTTCGTGCGCTTCCTCCAATCCTTCCTCTACCTGTCCCACTTCGGGTCATCTGGCTAATCTATCATCTGCCTCAGGGTGAATCCGCAGTGAAGTCCAAATTTTACGGCAAATCATTCGACATCCACCCCCTGGGCACCTGGTTCCTTCGCCTTCACCCTCTCTCCGCCCCCGGCACGATCGAAACTTATACTTGGAAGAAAATCACCTCCTCCGTCATTGGCATAATAACAGGCAACCCGACCGTCGACAACTACGGCCCCATGGAGATCAAAAACCACACCACTGGCGAAGTCTGCCTCATGAACTTCAAGCCCCGCGGCTGGAGTGAAAGCTCCGCTTATCATGTTACCGGGAAGGTATTGGGTAAAGATGGGAAGATCAAGTGGAGTATCGGCGGCAAATGGAACAGCCAGATGTTTGCGCGCCTCACGCCTGGGAGACAGGAGGAGCTTTCGCTGTCATCGACGAAAGCTGGGACGGATCAGGCGTTCCTGCTCTGGCAAGCTAATCACCGCCCTAAGAACATCCCCTTCAACCTCACTACCTTCGCCGTGTCCTTCCAATCCCTTCCCGACCGCCTTCGCCCGCTCCTCCCACCCACAGATACCAGGTTCAGACCGGATCAGCGGGCAATGGAGGAAGGGGAGTGGGATCGGGCGGCGACGGAGAAGACGCGAGTGGAGGAAGGGCAGAGGGCGAGGAAGAGGGAGATGGATGCGAAAGGGGAGGTATGGAAGCCGAGGTGGTTCCAGTGGGGGAGGGAGGATGTTACGGGGGATGAGTGCTGGATCAGTAAGGGCGAGTACTGGAGGACGAGGGAGAGAGTGGCGGAAGGGGGAAGATGGGAGGGAATCGGGGAGATTTTCTGAGCGTGGAGTCGCATAGCAACGGGGAACGAACCTGCAGAGCATGGAGCGAGCTACCTTAGCTGGCTGACAATCGTCCTAGTAGAAGATCCGTCTTTACGACTGACTGCAAGTTGTGTTTCGAACTTACGGTTCCCTAGAGTGAGTGTAATGAACGACGGATCGGAATTCGTTGCGGATTGCCGGGCGCTTGTTGGCTGGGCTTTGCCGCGTTGCAGCCAGACCCAAGTTGGCAATGGATCTACCAACAGGATTGGGGCGTCGTGTCTCGACCCTTGAAAGACGACGCCTCGAAGAGGATCGGGGAGCAGTGCTGCCTATGATTCCAGTTTCGGGCTGATGTCAGGAAAGAGCATCCTTAGCTAATCACAAGCTCCTTTCTTCCAACTCGATATCTACCTTTTGGATTCCATTATCCCTCAATGGCCTTCGCCCCTTACAAACAACGCTGGCTCCTCGTTGTTGCTGTTGCTGCCGTGTCTATCTTTCTTCTTCTATTCAATAGCACCTCGCGCGGATGGGTTCTTCCAGAGAATGTTCCTGAGCTGGAAAAGGAGACATCATTAAATACACCGGCGTCCTCAACCAGCGCCACTGTCGCCCAAACCACTTCAGCAAAGAAATCTGATTCAACTTGGGCCAGCCTGCCACAGCACTTCCCAGTACATTCAATAACTACGCTGCCGCCAGGCAAGCCAGGCAAGGTCTTCACGATCCAGCACGCATTTTCGGATGGCCAAACTTCCGAAACCAAGAACCTTCAACAGCGACGTCGCGATGCTGTCAAGGATGTCTTCCAGCACGCTTGGTTGGGCTACAAGACTTATGCGTGGCTCAAAGACGAAGTCGCTCCCATCTCAGGCGGTTCACGCAACAGCTTTGGCGGTCTCGCTGCCACGCTCGTCGATGCACTCGACTCGCTGTGGATCATGGGCTTACAGGAGGACTTTGAGGAGGCTGTGAGAGCGGTAGCTCAAATCGACTTCGGCAGATCAGAAGAGACAGTCGTGAATGTATTCGAGTACACCATCCGGTATCTAGGAGGTCTTCTAGGCGCTTTCGAGATCTCCGAGAGGAAATACCCGGTCTTGCTTGATAAAGCAATCGAAGTGGGAGAAATGCTTTACGCTGCTTTCGACACGCCCAATCGCATGCCGGTAACGCGATGGGATTGGAAATCATCTGTTGAAGGCCAAGCGATGCAAGCATCTGACGGGCAACTCGTGGCCGAGCTCGCCTCATTATCGCTGGAGTTCACTACCTTGTCACGGCTTTCTAAAGATGACAAGTATTATGATGCAATACAGAGAATTACGGACGAACTCCAGAAGGCGCAGAATCATACCAAACTCCCGGGCATGTGGCCGGTAGTCGTTGACGCGCGTACACCATCGTTTTCTGGGGACAATACTTTCACACTTGGCGCTATGTCAGATTCTCTGTACGAGTACCTTCCCAAGGTGAGGGTCCATAGCGTTATACCATTCACCACAAACTAACCTTATCACAGCAGCACCTACTATTAAATGGTGCCACCTCTCAATACCGCGAGATGTACGAAGGATCACTTGGTCCCATCAAAAACCACCTACTATTCCGGCCTATGACCAAGCAAAATGATGACATCCTCTTATCAGGCGATACGCATGTGGAAGACTCTGGAAAAGCGAATATGGAGCCACGAGTGCAACATCTAGGGTGCTTTGCTGGCGGGATGCTCGCACTGGGTGCGAAAATAATGCAAAGCGATGAGGACCTAGCCCTGGCTCGCAAGTTGACCGATGGTTGCATCTGGGCTTACAACAGCACCCAGTCAGGAGTCATGCCCGAGATCTTCCACATGACCCCTTGCGCCGATCCTTGCCTATGGCAGGAGGACAAATGGTTTTCGGGTGTCGCAGAACGCCTGGAAGATAGTCAAGATGACACTCGCTCAAAAGACGAGCGCGTCAAGTCGAAGATACATGATGAGCGACTGGTGTCAGGCTACACGAGTATCGAAGACAAACGATACATTCTTCGGTAAGTTCTTGTCTTGTGGTCACGATCGTCATTGACTATAATCGGATGCTGAAATTCCTCCTGTAGGCCAGAAGCCATCGAGTCGGTCTTTTACCTCTATCGTATCACTGGGGATCCTGTCCTCCTCGACAAGGCATGGGACATGTTCAGCGCCATTCGCGCAATCTCTCACACGGATGTTGCTAATGCAGCAGTTGATGACGTTACCGTCCCGAACCCACCGCAGGCAGATCGAATGGAGAGCTTTTGGCTGGCAGAAACGCTGAAATACTTCTTTCTGATCTTCAGCGATCCGACTGTTGTCAGCTTGGATAAATACGTTCTGTAAGCCCCAATCGATTCTCGACCACGCAGTGTGTTAACCTTTGAGCTTATCACTGATGTTGCATTGGCCAGAAATACGGAAGCTCATCCCTTCAGAATCGGTGCTACGTGAGCCGAATGCAAGACGCGAATTACGGCGTCAGCTACGATCACGGACCATCACCCTTCTCATCTTGTGAAAATTCGCCGCTTCAGGGATCCATTTAAACTAAACTTCACGGGATATCCATACTTCTGCTATTACACACAAGCATTTTACTATTTATACAGTGTATTCTACTAACGATGCTCAATTGCAGGACATGATCAACGGAACGTAAACATGACTGGTATGCTGGGCCGAAAACCAAGTTTTCTTGCCCCTTTACACCGATGCCAGACTGTTGTCTTCGCTTGAGACATCTTTGGCGAAGACGCTCATATCATCGCAATATCTCATGGCACTGGCAATTCTCTTCGCTCGACCGCCGCTAATTCTCTTGACTCGTTATCCCACGCCAGCTCCTGCAAAGGTGTCTGATGAGTCGGCGGCAGCGGTTCCTGGTAGTCCTTGTCCTGATATGTAGAAGGCTCACTCTGTTGTGTAAGCCGGCTATGGTGCTTAGCCTGCTGTTTTCGCTTTCGGAAGATGAGGTATGCAGTAAGGACGAGGACAAGGGCTCCAAGTGGAATCCCAACGCCTAAACCAACCTTTAACGCCGAATTTGACGAAGACGATGATGGTAGTCTTGCGCTTGCAGCGGATGTTGGAGACGTCAAGAGAGACGTCGGGTTTGAAGTAGATGCCGATGTATTGGGTCCTGTGGAAGCACTGCTCCGGCTGGTATTCGATGCGGCGGCCGTCTTTGACGTAGTTGAGGCAGAAGAACTTGACGCTGACGTAACTCCAATGGTGGTGAGGACGCTCGGCGTGCCTTGAAATCGAAGTGTGCTCGTACCATTCCCACAGTCGCAACCTCCACCATCGATGCAGCAGTACGAGTCCACACCGCTATTGGCGCACTTTTGAACTCCCTCACCGCCGGAAACGTTATCTAAAGGAATTCATCAGTATCCGATCTTCTGTCAATGGATCTTGGCGAGAGAAGGAGGATTCGTCTTCTCGTAACGTACCTAATTGTGGGTTAATGCAGAATGCTGGACACGCAGCCGCACGCCATTGCTGATCGGTGCAACTGCCTCGCACATATGTATCCGAGGACTGGGTATCATGAGTGGCATTCGTTGACATGCAAAGGCCATTCGAGAGGCACGCGTAGCCCGCCCCACAGCAGGCACTCTCATCTGTACCACCGAGGCAAGGGACGTCTTGGGGAGCAACGGTCTGGAGATCCGGATAATAGCATATCGCGTCGCATAGAGGGTATATCGAGATGAGAAGAAGAAGAATCAACTGGAAGGCTGGAGGAGGAGACACGAACATGAGGATATTCTTGCTGAGAGCTCACCACAACATTCCAGGATGAAGCATGACACAATGATGGGGAAGCCCAAATCTTGCGTTCCCAACTGCAGAATATGTGTAGAGTACCAACAGCATAGCCTCATCCCACATTCTTAGCCCATGCCGAGGCGTGAGGCACAGCAAAAAGATAGGTACCGACTGCAGATGCAGGAGCGTATTGATTCGCCCAAGATCGTGACGGCTTTGGAAGCATCCTTCATGTACAGGCTTTGAAACACGATGGATTGATCCTGAAACTTTCTCTAATCTATTTTAGCGTTCATGTAATTTCAGTCCTGGAGTGATCTGAGCTACAGGCTGACAGCAAGGCGCAGGAAACAACGTACACGACTAAGAATATGCCCATTTACCGGCAATCCCCAACAAACGCTCTCTGCCATCTCCGACGTTCAGGTTGCCTACACACACATACAACTGACGAGCCTCCACCTTGGTGATCGGCTCCGATGTGCCTACCGTCAAAAGCTAGGCAATCAAGGTAAGATGGGGCGTCGCAAGCGGCTTGAGTATTCAGTCTGCCCGGGGGAACTTTCAATTGCTCCAACCATTTATTGAGGGTGGCAATAGCTTTCTCAACCTTTCTCAACTACCATGAAGGGTAGATCGATACATGCACCAAAATCTACCTTGAACTAAAACTAGAAACGACGGACGTGACACCGACAAGCAGATAACGCAGCCCTACAATAGAAGTGGTGCATTCTACCCTTTGACGATCCACCAAAGATTTGCTAGGCTATCCTAAGGACTCACCATCGTATGTATGAAAGGGTGACATGCATGTAAGAGTTGAACAGAGTAGTCGCTTCGGCGCTTCCTGCGTTCGGGGCGCCTTGTGAGTTGCCTAATACATAAGACTCCTTTCTTGGAATCTTCCGCGTGCAACAACGAAGTACCCATTCCGACTATCTCACATAGTGTGGTGTCTTGCTGTGACGAAGTGGTTTGACAAAGCTAAGCTATGAGATACCTCACAAGGTATGCTATTGAATTTCTCTTACCGCATTACTTGCATGAGCCATTGTACGAGCGCGTTGAACGGGCACATTACTTGCTCAATCGATTGCTTGCTTGGTCGTTTGCTTGAGCGATTGCTTGTTTAATCGATTGCTTGCCTATAAGTTTATTTGCTTGCTTGCTTGCTTGTACAAATAGATTGAACAAATACTGCACGGGCAGAATATTTGCAAGCACGTGTTGTTTCTTATATTCAACAACAAGATTGTTTGATCTCCGTGCAAGCAAATTCTGCTGCTAGAGAATCTTTATATTAGGCGACGAAAATTGTTGCTTTTTCTTAATTGTAACATACTGGCGTGTCAAGCATAGTTGAGAATACACAGTGCCAACTCTAACCATGGCACCGACTCAGACTACACCCACTACCCTAGCCGAGATCTCTCGCGCAGATCTTCTAAACCTCAGTATTCCTCCTTCGGCATCAATCACCGACGTCAAGCACCTCTCCTCATACAATTGGATTGAGGCTCCCACACCCACCATCGCCGTCCCAGGCAGCCCCCCTCTCTGGTCCCCCCCAAGCGCTCCTCAACAGCTAAAAAAAGACTCCGGTCTCATCTACATCGCCCAAAACGCAGCCCGCCATCCAGACAGTCCGCTCGAACCCCTCTTTCGCGCGTTGTACATCGCAAAACCCTCATTCGACATCCGCACGATTGATGTCGTAACCGACCGCAACATCATCCGTAAACTCCTCTCGTTCATCAACCCCAGCTCGACGAGAAACGGACTCGAAGCATTTACTTTCAATATCGAGATCGCGAAAAACACCGCAATCTTCTCTCGCGTTGAGACTGCGACCCATGAGTTCATCAAGCCACATGAATTCAGGGGCTTCGGCCACGAATTCGAAAAGGTGTACACTACCACCCAAATCAACGGCAGCACAGGCCATCACCGAATTATCTCCTACCGCTTCGGCGACCTGAATTTCATGGTCCGCCATGAAACGGACGGATACGTGGACGCTATACCTTCATCCAACAGCAAAGCGCCGGAAAGCGACAGTAGTCTCTCCCGCATGCTGGGGTCCTTGTCTCTATCGCCCCCCGAAACCACTTTCCCGGCGTCAAAATTATCTATCAAACCATCAGGCCAGCCCATCCCCCTCGCCTCAACCCTCGAAATCAAAACCCGAGTCCGCCACAGACCTCTCAACATCGACGAAATCGCGCCTCAGCTGTGGGTTTCTCAAACCCCGAAGCTCGTGCGCGCTTATCACCGTAACGGTACATTTCAGACCCCGGAGGTTGAGGATGTAGTGGCTCTGATTGGGGAATGGGAAGGGCGCAATCAGATGGATTTGAGGAAATTGGCTGCATTGACTAGGAGGATTGTTGGGGTGGTGAGGGGAGTGGGGGGGAGTGCGGTTGTTCGATATGATGTTGGGCGTGATAAACTGGTTGTTTCGAAGGCGGATGGAAAAAAGATGTTGCCGGGGGACTTGTATTCCAAATGGAACGATAAGGACGAGTATAGGGAGCATGATGCAGGAGCTGGGAGTGCTGGCGATGGAGTGGAGACCGAGAAAGAGGGGAAGAGCACTGCGTTTGGGCCGGGAGATGGGAAGGGTGAGGAAGACGGGAAGCCAGCGGGAACAGGAGCGCGAATATTGCCTGGCGATGGGAATCCCGAATCCATGGCTGGAGGAAAAAACGGAATGAGGGTCGCAGGGGAGGAGAGCGTCTGACCGCTGGTTTGAGAGAGACTTCTTATGCATGAGGTGGTGATTGACTCGGCGCTCTGGGTATAGCGCGAGGTAGGATTTCGGCCAATACGATAATTTTCATTGATGATAATGATGACGGTCTTCATGGTTATAATAATAACGCGGAGTCATCAAGAGACCAAGTACGCAGCGAGCAGCCCCTATGAATTCGGTTGTTATAGAAATTGCCCATATAGGCCTTTGCATTTCAAATCTTTCAGATCCTATTCACCCAAGATAGTCTATCCCACCCCCCTTCAACCACTCCAAAACCTCTCCCTATCGAATCAAAGTATATTACAGCCATGGACCCAGAACACTTCTCATCTGTCACGGTAGTAGTTTTCAATACCCATCCACGACTTTCGGCAAGAAGTTAGTCAAGCCAGACTATCCAACGGAAGCATGGTCCTGCCCAAGATCTTCAATTCCCGCAAGTACAGCCAGCACAGCACGGTTTAGCTTCAGCTTGCTATCCCTTCCGAACATCCGCATGACCAGTAGAAATATGGTGACAAAGGAACGGGCACCATCAAGAATAGGTGTCGTGGTGGAGGCACGCCATGGCCTCCAACTCGGAAAACCACTATCATGGCACTCTTGACATGGGGGGGTTCAGATCAAAATCCCCAAAGAGCAACGACCACTATTAGCGCTTTGACAACGCTTGCCCGTGTTTGATCTTATTTCTGGATCTTATCCCCCCAAATCTTTCCAGACAACTTTTTCAACTTCCGCATTTCTTCGATGATTGTTGTCAATACTTTATAAGATTTCTATCGACAAGACCAATACAAAGAAAGATGTGGGGAGATAAGCTTTAAAAAATAAGGCCAAGCATGGGCAATAGTTGTGAAAGCGCTAATAGCATCCCATTTTCCCCCCAAAAAATCCATCTCTAATAGATAATATAGTCTCGACTGTTCCTTAAACTGACCCATACGTAGGCATTACTTGCGGCAAAGGAAACTGCTGTCCTATATTGAAAATACGGCTCAAGATCGAAGTCCTCAACGGCCTAGAATACCCGACCCCGTTGGCAGCGAACTAGTATACCCCAAAATCCGAGGACCGCACGTTCGCTGTTGTTGGACCACTCCATTTTTCTTCCTCAGTATCTTACGGCGGCGGTAAAACCCCTGCTGTATCCCCTAAACCATTCGTGCGTAGCTTTTGTTCCAGCTCTTGCATAACACACTACTCCAATATCCGAGAATTGATCAATCATACACATATTGATAGTCGAAGGAAGAGATCACCAAACATCTACGTTAGAAAGGGATCGGTAATCCGGCTTCGCGGCAAAGTCGGGAGCACGGACGTAGTCGAGTGAATTGCCAAGACCGTCGCTGCACAGACTCTTTGCGCTGATCCTTCTCTTCTCCTTCAAGAAAGGTTTCTTCGGCGTTTGACCTACGACCGTAAGACCTTTACTGTGGGAGAAAGGTAAGGAAGTAGAGAAGCATGGACTCGAGGCACTCCAGAAAATTGCAGCTCGGTTGGGCGTGGGGCTTTGCCATCGCGGGGACTGAATGTTGGACTCCATATCATGCGAAACCAACAAGGAGCCAGCTAGCTGGTTGTCGAGCAGCAAGATGGTCTCTCGAGCGAACCATCTTGCAGACTGGATCCTAGAAAGATATAAACCGCGGTTTTCTTGTACCCCGATCTTGTCTCATCATGATGCACGCCCGTGGCACCAGATAGCGTATCAAAAAAACCATCAACCTGACATTTCATCGATAGACACCCACTCGTCGATACGTTCTGGTGCGTCGTAAACCCCTTAGTAGCAGCGGCGATCATCGTTCTAACCTACACGTCGCCGAAGCCGGCCCCACCGAAGGATTGGCGATACCTTTATCTCTAGCATTCACAACCTATCAGAAGTCTGGTGGAGAGGACTGCGAAGCGAGAGGGGGGGGGGCGGCTGCGGTGGGAAGCGTGGAGGTTGAGGGGATTAATATAGTGACTGGGGGGGATGGATTGGTGGGGGTATTGAGGGGGGAGAGGTTGTGGATATGTATCGGAGTTGAGATGGGGTAGGCGTTGGGGAGAGGGATTGGAGAGGAGTATGACTCGCTGGTGCGGAAGTATAGCACAGAAGGATCGAGTAGAGAGATATGGGTTCATTATTTGTGGTTTCTATTTTGTATTCGCACATACATGCGCAATAGTATAAAGATTCTTTTGTAAGCAGAATGACACGAAGCACGCACCAAACATCCACCTTCCCTATCCCGCCCCCCTCCGCCTGATAATCTCCCCCCACGCCCCCTCTACCAACCCCCTAACCTCCCTCCAGCTCACCAAGATCTGCGTCTCCTCATCCCTCCCCACCATCATCACCCTCTCCTCAAGCCCCACATCCAACTTATTCAAACACCCAATCACATGTCCCAGATCCAGCACCGGCCGGCCCTGCGCATCGACGGGGTGGAAGATATAGTCCCTTGCCAATAGCAAGGGGTAGTACTTCCCTTGCTCACTCCAGTTGCGGTCGCGGTCGTGCTCGGGCCTTTCGAGGACGGTGTTGAGTTTCGTGACGAGGCGCACGAGGCGGGAGTTTTCGAGCTCGCGGTTGAGGTGCGAGGTCAGGGTGTCGGATGCGTGCAGCGAGGCGTCGAAGGCGGAGGCGAGGTTGGAGGCGGTGAGGGCGAGGAAGGTGGTGATCGGGTCGGTGTTGCTGCCGGTTGGGGAATGGTCAAGGAGCCAGGTGAGGGTTGTGTAGAGGGTGGGCGTATAGGAGCGGCGGAAGAGGTCGAGGGCTTTGGGCTGGGCGGCTTTGAGGGTGGTGGTGGAGGCGTTGAGGGTGCCAAGGGAGAGGAGGAGGGTGCCGAAGAGGTAGAGATCCTGGGTCTGGTGGGTGGAGATGGGAGTGCTGGCGGAGGTTTGGCCTTGCACGACGTCGAGGACGGCGCAGGCGGAGAGGCGGATGCGGTTCTCGGAGGTGAGGGTTGTTTTGGTGGGGTCGAGGACTCGGGCGGCGAGGCCGGCGTCGTGGATGGCTTTGAGGGCGTTGCTGATTTGGGAGATGTAGTTCCAGAGCGTGGTTTCGGGGATTTGGGATGCGTTGTGGCGGTTCGAGTAGCGGTTCTGTTGGGTAAAGTGTTTTTGGGCGAGGCTTTCGGAGAGAGGGTGATAATCGGTCACGAAGAAAAGGGAGGGATTGCCGAAGCGGGAGTTGGCGAATGCAAGATGGACGGTTACTACGTTGGCGTTGCGGACCCGTTTCCAATTCTGGGCAACGGACTTGACGTCGTTGTGCGATTGGTTTGTGGAGACGAAGCCTGGCGTATTTGTGGTGAGCCTGTATCTCTCCCTATGGTAGTAGATACAGCTAGCCTACCTTCGAGCCGTCTCAAGCAGTATACCAGACCATCATGGCTAGAGACTGCCTTGTAGAGCCAATTCGTATACTCGAGTAGATTGTCGGTTTTCGTACTCGGAACCTTTATGGTCGTCAGGCTATGGAATTGCTCAACATCAGGTATATTGAGACCTGTACTGTAAATCAGTCGAGTAGATAAACCCATTTCTTGACTCCGTACCTGTGAAGGTTCTCAAAGTCGCTTCTGTTCTCTTCTGTAGTTGCTGACGTAGATCTTCAGGTATGAAGAAGTCTTTGGCTGCTCTCTGATTGGGTTGCAAGTTCTCTCGATGCGGGCCCCAAGCGGCGTAGAGATGATGTTGCAGCTTGGAAATCAGTTAGCGTGAACTGCGTGAGGATGTATGTGTGTACTACCGGCTGAGTGTAGTTGCCTTGATTTTGAAAATATGCGGACCCCCCATAATTGCTGGTGTCTTGCGCATAAGGATTCATTTGCGATGGCTGGTTTGTATGATTCGACGCAGCCGGAGGTTGCGTATTGTCGTTGAAGGTGTCGGTATTACTGCTGAAGGGGTCGGTATCGCAGGGGGTATTATGGGAGAATTCAAAATCCTAAGTAATCGTGCCCATTAGTCTTGCATCCAATATCCTCAAGCATTCCAACTATGGTCTATATGAGGAGAGCTGATTCGAGTCAAAGTCATTGTGTGTGTGTCTCTTTCGTTCAGAAGAAAGATCAGAAATATTGTTAGTCTCTTAACCTGTCCAACAAAATTGAAGATCATACAGTGCATTCATGCCGCCCACATCATCCATTGTAACTATGTCGATCCTATGTCCTAATTTATATCCTGTATACGAGCAGACTCGAGGTCCTTGCCTGTGAACACAACGGAAAACACGGTGTAGCTGGACCTCTTGCGTAACGTAACAATCAACTTGTCTTACATATCTAAGGATATGCATGTGGGGTATAGAGCTTTCGCGAGGCCATATACGAGACTTCCAAGAGCGAGAGAGCAGGTATTACCTGACTTAGGACAATTATACAAGCAGCAAGAGGAGTAACTACTTACAGATTCTAGGTTCCCGAAATTTGATGGCACAAATTCAGGAATGTCTCGAGTAGGTGCGACCCAATCAGGTGCGTTAGGATTATATTGCTTCTCTTGAGACATAGGAAGCGGCGTCGAATTTGCTTGGTACTTGTCAGGCTTCAGGCTTTACATTCTCTGAAAGTTCTACCTGGTGTTGCGTTCTTTGGTCTGAAAGGCGCAGCACTTGCGGCCTTTGGAGAGAGTCCCCTAGATTTCTGCCCAGAGCTGCTCACAGAAAGAGACGAGGGCGTAAAGCTGGGCGAGTCAACATTGAGCTTCTTCTTGGCGCTATCACATTGCTCAGCCATGCTCGTTGTAGCAAAGAAGTAAGTATACCTCTCTGGCTGCGGCGGGACCGCTTGAGTTTTCTTCGAGTCATGATTGAAGGCACATCCTTGACCTGATGTTAGCTCCATCTTCTCCACCAGCTTGATCGTTCACCTTTGTCTTCGTAACGACAATGGCCATAGATTGTCACATTTCTACATAGTGTGTCCTTGGCAGTCTCTATCTCCCCATGTCTCTATTAGTAATCGCCCCTATTCTCGAATCTGCATTGTCCTAGAGCGACTGAAGGTAAGTAGGCACGAGGGACAGTTTCCAACTTACCACGCCCTTTCGGCCGTGGAGACAGCCCTGATCGCCGCACCTCCTCCCCAATGCCCGGCATCGAGGTCATGATATCATGCTAGATTCACATGCTGGAAAAGCGAAGTATATTACTTCATGGATCCACCACTCTGAGTCAGAGTCGGTGCAGAGGCTTATAAAACTTTTTGAGATTGAATGCCCTACAAGGTAGAGGGATTATGAACGATCTTCTCGGAAATGGTGTTCTAAGAAATTGCCATTACGGGACTCATCAAAACACTCAAGCGGCTAGCCTAACAGCTCCGTGAAAAAGAGCGCGAAGAGCGATTAGAACTACAGCAAGAAGATATCAACGGAGGACGAAGAGAATCAGCGAATGTTGTAAGCACGTAAAGTAGATGCCACATGTTGAAGCATAAATAGCGCTGGCTAAACCTCGGCACCGCTGCCGGTCAGATTCGGCGATCAACAACAGTCCGGTTGCCTTTTGGTAGGACGCAGCAGTGAAGCCTGCCTCCCTGCAAACACACAAGTCTTGCGACATAACCCTCCCCCGTCGCTAAAGCCATCAGGCCACACTCTGCATCTCCGGCTCCCCACATACTCAAGTCCACAATGACCGATCCATCATTCGATCTAGCTCGGCTGAGCGAAAGCCAGCAGCTTGCCCTTGGGACCTACACATCTATGACAAATCAAGAACCTTTGGCCGCTATTCCCCTGCTCCAAAGATCAGAGTGGAACGTTCAGGTGCAGGAAGCTTCTGCATTGCATGGAGGTCTAGAAGTCGGAGACTGATCATTCTGCAGATCGCGATTGCCAAATTCTTTGACGGTGAAGCCCCCGATCCTGTCGAAGAAGCCCGCGCTGCCTTAGCCTCCTCTCCCGCACCTGCTCAACAATCGCGGCGTGAGAACCTGCAGAATGGTCTTGCATCTCGCCCTAGGTCGAGTGCCTCATCAGACCCGGACCGAGAGGTTGCGCCGAGGATAGTACCACAACCGCTGAATTCGACATCATACCGACCGCCATTGATCCTCTCATTCCTCTTCACCCCCTTCAACCTTCTCTACCGCGTCCTCTCCGGACCATTCAGCTTCATCGGCTATGTCTTTCCATTTCTTCCGCGACTACTTTCAGGTCTGCTAAATCGAAATACACCGTCGGGCTCAAGACAGAACCTAAGCGGACGAAGACCTCTGAACGCTCGAGATACTGCGGCGAGGTTTTTACGGGAATTTGAAGAGGAGTACGGCACTCATGCACTGCAATTCTTCGAGGATGGATATGCCAGGGCGCACGACCTAGCCAAGAAAGAGCTGAGATTTCTTCTGGTGGTGCTCGTATCACCAGAACACGATGACACATCAAGCTTCGTTCGGGGGACGTTACTCTCGCAGGAGGTGGTAAATTTCATCAACAACCCGCAGAACAACGTTCTACTGTGGGCAGGTACCGTGCAAGACTCGGAGGCTTATCAGATCTCTACTGCACTGAATTGCAGCAAATTCCCTTTCGCCGCACTGGTTGCGCATACCCCACAAGACTCCTCGTCATCGATGTCTGTCATTGCGCGCATTAGTGGTCTTCTACCTCCGTCCGCCTTTGTCGCTCGTTTACGGACAGCGATATCGCAGGAATCGGCGGCGTTGGAAAGGGTAAGAGCGACCCAGAATGAGCAACAGGCTTCGCGTAACCTGCGGGAAGAGCAAAACAGTGCATACGAGAGGTCATTGGCCCAGGACCGCGAACGTGCACGTCAGCGGCGGGAGGTTGAAGCGGCCCGGGTACGTGCAGAGCAGGAAGAACAAGCCAAGATTGCAGCAGTGGACAAAGAAAAGCGGGATCTCGAGCAGTGGAGGGCTTGGAGGGTGCAATCCATAGCTCCGGAACCCGGGGCGAACGTGAAAGACGTATCGAGACTCAGTATCCGCATGCCATCAGGCGAACGAATCATACGCAAGTTTGTCGCCAATGCGCGGATGGAAGAGGTGTATGCCTTTGTCGAATGCCACGATATTCTGGGCTCAGATGTCGACCCAACACCAAAACCAGAGGCATACGAGCACAGTTACTCATTTCAGCTCGTTTCGCCCATGCCGCGACAAGTCTTTGAAGTCGGCAGCGGCTCAATAGGCGACAGCGTTGGTCGCAGCGCAAACCTCATCGTGGAGTCTGTTGGTGAAGTTGACGACGAAGAATAGAGAGCCTCTATGCATGGGGGATAGCATCTGTGGGGCAGGTATTGGTCTTGCGATTCAGCGAACCATTGGATCGGCGTTGGTAGCGTGACCTGGGGATGGACCTAAGGTAAACCACGCTTGTTTGGGGGAACAATTGAGAGCTATTTCGAGAACTTGAGGGCCATACGCATATGGTGCGCGGGCTTGTACATGGAGATATGCATGGGAAGATCCGTCGATATAGCCCATGGCGGAGGCTTAGAGAGATACTCTCAGCATGAAACGTTAGTCAAGCGCAATGGATAGCTGAGCCTCCGAATGTTGTTGATCTTTGCGACAAGCTCCTTAGTTCGATCCTTACCATAGTCTGGGATTGTATCACCGAAGAGGCTTTGTCATGGAAGTTTCGTGCAAGAAGAGATCCCAATGCCACTTCTTGATGCGTGGTTCCAGTTGGGGCTGTGCAAACATGTAATAATGCTGTCTACCCACTTTTAGTCATCGGTTCCCGATCATCCTCAAGAGTTCTCAACGTAAAGAGTGATTCCTTTTCCATTGAGATAACAATTCGAACGAAGACGCTTGGCCAGGAAAACGGTGCTTGACAACTCAAATAGGGTTCCAGGGGCATTTTACGCCAAGCGTCGGCATTAAGCGCGGACATAGCTCACAAGGCTACAGCTTGCTGCTTTTATTCCGGCCTCCTGTACACATTGGAATAAATAATCATGGCGACTGTGAAGCGGTTCCTCGGATCGATGGGTCGGCGCGCAAGTATGTTGTTTACGGAATGCCGACGCAACTCCATGCAACCACGGCGCATCTGCGCGCCTGACTGACAGTTGATAGGTGTGGAACGAGATGGTATCATTCCAAACGGCGATACCCCAGAAGCCAGTGTCGCCCGGGGCGTTGTAAGTCTTACTTCTTAGCGAATCTACTCCGGAATCAGCAGCGCTAAGATTGGATATAGAGGCTCTTTTGTGAGTCCGGCGGCCCCAACAACCAGGTCTGTACATGCCCACAGCAGTCCGAAGACACCGCCAGCTGACATCAACCGCCAGGGCGAAGAAGTGCTACACCTCCCCGTCATCGTCGAAGCCGCCGAGTCCAGCCCCGCCGCTGCCCGCGAAGCCGCCAGCGGCATCCGTAAATTCCTCGCGAAAGGAAACTTCCAGCGCGCTTACGTGCAATACAACGCTATTATGCTCGTCCGCATTCTGAGCGACAACCCCGGTAAAACCTTCACCAAAAACCTGGACTCAAGATTCGTGACGACGACCAAGGAGCTTCTGCGCGATGGGCGGGACATGAGTGTTCAGCAGATCCTCAGGGAGACATTGGATAATTTCGAGACGGAAAAGAAGAACGACGAGAACCTAGCGCCCATGCGCGAGATGTGGACGAAATACAAACAGAAGATGGAAAAGCGCGGAGGCGCCCCCAACGGTCAGGGAGGAGCCACCAGATCCGGCGCCGCGATCACAAACCAAACCTCATATGCCCATACCTCATACGCCCACTCTCAACCGCAACAAAATCACCACAGCCAGAACTACTTCGCCCGCACACACTCCAACCGCGCCCTACCCCCTCCTCAGGAACTCGCAGGCCGCATTGAAGAAGCCAGAACGAGCGCGAAACTGCTTCAGCAAGTCGTACAGTCTACGGCGCCCGCAGTTTTCGTTCACAACGACCTCATCAAGGAATTCGTCGATAGATGCCAGTCCGCATCGAGATCGATACAGGCGTATATACATGCTGACAATCCAGCGCCGGATGAAGATACACTTCTCACGCTAATCGAGACGAACGATCAGCTATCTGTCGCGCTGAGCCGGCATCAGCGCGCAATGCTGCAGGCACGAAAAGTTACTGGCGCCGGTACAAGCCCCGTTCCCCCTGCACCATCCAGCGCGCCTCCACCACAGACCAACGGGACGTCCGAGCCCTCACCCAATCCCGCACCTGCCCCGGGTCTGTTTTCGAGGAGGAAACAGCCAGCTTCACAAGCGCCTGCGCAGGCGCAGACACAGGAGAACCCATTTTCGGATCATCATGAGACGCAGGTTGAGCCGCATGATTACGGTCTCCCACCATCAAGCACACTGAGTCCAGAGCCTGAACACACTTCTACGATGGGGTATCACGCACGCTCGCAGAGCTATGATCGGAGCCCTGAGAACGGGCGAAGAGTGGACGACGAGGAAGATAGCCCCGTGAGCCCGGAGGATGTGAGGAGACCACCCGTGCAGTATAGATTTTGAAAGTTTGAAAGAAAACTCGAGAGTATGCGGAGGGCAGGCTTTCTGATATGGCTCTGAAAGCTACATCCGAATACATCAAGGAACGGCTGGATGCATGAACGTGGCTGGTGAACAATGAAGGTAGATGTCAGTTTGTGCTTTACTCGTGCTAAATACCCGGTCTTGAATATATACAACTCATCCAATCTGACTCGGTCGGACGGGGTGCGGCCTCGTGTCTGCAATTCACAACCTGAACATCGGCTTTCCCTTTGCTGGTTGATGTTTCCTAGCTAATCTCAACGACAGCAAGGTCGACAAAAGACTTCCGTAACTATCCCGCCGTTGCAATGGACCACAATCACAACCGGGCCGACGGAATCACGTATTGCCCTTGGCAGCGCAATCATGCGATGTACATCAATTGAGTACCAAACGCCATCATCAACGGTGTTCCTTGTTTCCCGAGTCTCTGCTTGCCTCTGTTGAATCGAAGGCACTCAGATTCTCCACCGTTGCCAGCAACAGCGAGACCTCTATAGCGTTGATCACATCCATTCTGGATAGCGACTATCACAGGCGATGTAATGCCTGTCTGCATAGCGTTCTCGATTTCTGGTTCGACGATAAGGGTATCCCGTCGTTTGCACAAGCGATGTTGAAGCTCAAATTGGACTTGTGATACATCTTCAGAAACGCTTAGAGAGGCAGCTAAGACAGTGCATAGAATTAATCGGTACACCCATGATGCGGTGTGTATCTCTCGTCGCCTCTCATCATCGAGGATACGGTACATGATCACTGGTGGCGACTATCGAGAACGCCACGTCCCTTCCTCAATCCGCGTTGAATTGCATGCAATACGTGATTCCGTCCGCCCGTTGGGTACTGTGGTCTTTACAGGGTGGCGGGATGATGATGGAAGTCCTTTTCCGAGGAACGCTGCACCTTACGTTCAGTAAGAAGGCAAGATGAAGTTTTCGCTCGAACCTACAGTACTAGGACAAAAGTACCCGCGAAACCCTACTTGTGATGGGGTGGGGCATAGTCTTTGAGCTTCTATTCATGGTTGCGTACTTTTTTGGTCCTTCAGTGCGGGCGAAATCTGGAATACAGCGTGCATACGGGGGGGGGGGGAGGTTTGGCGAAGAGGAGGGGAGGATTTGATGGGAGTTGCTGTTGGGAGAATGGGCGATGTTGTGTCCGGCTACAGGGGCAGGGGGTGAGCGGGGAGGGAAGTGTGGAAGTGTCGTTGGTGCGCGGCTTTGCGGTCAATCGGCCGATAAGCTCCGGGCTGCGTTTAATGGCGGTTGGGTTGGGAGGGCAGACGGGGCGGTGGAGGTGTGCTGAGCTTAGATGCCAGGGTGGCTTGGGCCATTGTATGATTCACTCCATACTTTATGTAAAGAAGGGAGAGGAGGAATTGGTATGGGTTTTGAGGGGAAGACGAGATGGAGATGCAGAGAAATTCGTAGGAAATATCTTACACGTAGTCTGGCCTTGGCATCAGATCGAGGGGAGAGAAGACATTACTTTACTCTCGACTCTCATTCCAACGACTCCCGCCCTCCCCTCTTCTCCAGCTCCTGCATATACACATCCTCGTCCTCGAGCTCCACCTCCAACGGCTTTGTCACCGGCTCAAACGGGATCCCCTTCTCCTCCATCATCTTCAACCTCCTCGCAGTCGCCGGCTTGAGCTTATTGACGCTAAACACCTTAATCCGATGACAGCTGCTCGTAACATGCAGATCCCAATTCCAAGCGCTCCTCACAAACGTCGGTTGCCTATTCAGGCAATTATCCCAGCACCGCACCACAAGCTCCAGCCAGCCCTCTGCGTCCACTGTGACTTCGACCTCCCAGGTACGCCACGCATGGTAGTACTTCTGCGATAGCTTCTCGTAGGGGGTTTCATACCAGACGCTGCCGCCGTCGGTGCTGACCTCGACGCGCTCGGGCCAGTTGCCGCCGGTGCCGCCCGAGTAGTCCCAGCCGGCCATGTGGATGGTGCCGGAGTGGATGACGACGGCTTGGTCGCGCGGGGCGACGATGGCGGAGGAGACGGGCATGGCTTGGATGGAGAAACCTGAGGAGTAGGCGGCGTTGTGCTTGCCGAGTTGGGGGCTGAAGTAGAGGTATTCTTTGCGTTGGACGGGGGCCGGGGAGGGGCCGGAGATGAGGTTGATGTGGGAGAGCCATTTGACGGAACTGGGTGGTGTATTAGTAGACGATGGTATTGAGTGGGGTGACCAGGGGTAGTGGTCTATGCGGGTTCGGAGAGGTTGTAGAATACATCAGGGGGCTTACCGTGCACCGATATACCCGAATACAAGGACGCGCACCGGGTAGCCGTGGATGCGTGGAAGCGGCTTGCCGTTCATCTCCCATGCTAGCATGACTTCATGGAAGCGGGCTTTGCGGTAGGGAACAGAAACGACGTAATTGAAGACTTGGCCCTTTTTGAAGTAGGTATCGACACCTTGGAATTCGACATCCGTGGCACCGTCTTTCGGACCACCGCAATACTTGAGAACCTTTTTCAGACTGACGCCGGTGTAGCGTGCTGTTCCGATGGCGCCTTCGCCCCCCAAATGTGCTGTCAAAATTAGATTCAAGGCGCCGAAGTGAGAGACTGACGGGAGCATTGATGAGTTCGTCTCCCTCTCCAGGATACTCGTGGATCTGCTCAATCCTCCTTGTCCCAGAACATTGCAGTGTTACCACTCTCGACATCCGTGGGAACAGGGCTTCGTTTTGGAGATCCCCCAGCGTCAACCGCTGGGGAGGTTTCACCATGCCACCGATGTCCACAAACCACTTATTTACATCAATGATTGGGATACCGCCATGGTTTCGAACGTAGTGGTCTTCATTCCTTGTTATCGCGGTCTCGATTAGGCGATCCTAGGTTGTAAGGCTATGAAACGCCAACATACGTGGCAAGGGAGGAACAACCTTCGGTGGTTCCCCATTATAGGGAAACTCGAGGATATGTAGCATGTCCTCGGCCTTCTCTTCCCTGACAATCTCCCAGCTTTCCGCCGGCAAGTTCTCTAGGGTTGATCCCATTGCTGCATGATACTGTTTCCATCGAGCACCTTCAAGCACCGGGTTCGTGCCTGGCAAAGGCTTCAATTGGAACTCGGGGGGCTGGACGAAAAAAGATGTCAACATGACGTGAAACAAAAGACTGATCGAATAAGCCCATATCACTGAAAGCATACTGCGACAAGATGTTGGCAGCTGCTGCTTTCTTCTCCGGGTATCTCTCCTACTCAATATAGCCATGCCAACCCTCTCGTTCCTCTGCGAAGTAGGCTTCAGGGTGATTTCTCTCTGGCAGCGGAATATCTAGCTTTGGAGCGTGCCTCGGAACCGACTTTGGGGGCATTACAAGCATACAATTGGCGCTGTCGCCGTCAAAAGCATGGCCGTCATGTATTGTAACGCCGACGATCAAGCGGTTTGTATCTACGCCCACAGCCATGATAGCGACGTGTAGAGGGGGCGAGGGCAGCCATAGCTCGCATGTGAAGGACGTTCCGGGCGGCTGGGCTAGGAAGGTAGTGTTGTAATGGTCTTGGCAGGCATCTTTGGGAACGACAGTGGTTTGAGTGCCCTCGAATGGTTGATCGGTGATGGCATGCCGTTGACAGATTGCTAAAGTACCTGCTTCGTGCGCGGTAGATGCAGCTTGGAAGGATTTGCCGATCCACTCTGCCGGCAACCCTGACACAGCCCTGTGGCATAGTCCTTCCTCCTTCCGGACAATGCCTAAGGTACTTCAAGGTCCTAGTAAGGTGCTATTGAGCGTCGGCCTGCGTTTCCTCCCTTCTTCCTTTCGATGGACCAAGCCTTTGAGTATATCTACTCTGGCCTCAGGTCACCGCGCAAAGATATACAGAAGAGTGCCGATGACCGATGACCGATGACCAATACTGCTGTTGTAGAGATTCAGCGACCAAATATCTTCATGCAGTCGATCGGCCATGAAGCTAGATACTCAGCGTGGCCGCTTTCAAAAGTTGTGCTATTTCGAACATTTGTATAGCATGATGACCCTCTCAGTCTAACATGTCAATCGGGACTGTCACCGGTCTGATCTTCAGTCTCCTCAACAACGATGGTTATTGTCTGTTTGACTATAAGATAAATGGCCTTCCCTGGAGTAAGCGTGCTGCTTCAGAAACAAGTTGCGGCCCTCGTCGTTAGTAGGGCCTTTGCATTCGATCGATTGTTATCCTGCCTATCCATCACTTCTTCGTCAGATATCGCTGGACTACAACCTATCAACAGTCCTATGTCGGCTATGCTCTAATATCTTTGCAACTTGTGGGCTATGGCATACGGCTACATAAAACGCAACCTGTTTAGACACTGGCGCGGAGATACTGTCTAGGCATCTTGGTCCTCGCGATCAGTACTGCCTCGTTCGTATGCGGACACATCAGCCTTTTCGGATAGCTTGCGCTCTCCTGTCGGTTTTTCTGGAATTAGAGATTTTTTCTTTTGATTGGCCCATACTCTTTGGCCCGATTATACCTCTGGTATCATCGAGGACTTGGTCCATTCCTCCTCCTCCATCCTCAGGGTCGAAAGTGGTCTCAAGAAGCTGTAAGAGTCTTGAATCTGCGTGCTGAATCGGTCGAGGAAGGGTTTCCCGATGAGGGTATCTTGAGGCAAAATCCACCCGTCGATACGTTTGCCAGTCGCGGTACGGACGGCAACCTTCTTGTTACTAGATTTGAGCTGATCATTGAATATGTCCAGCCACATGTTGCACCAGTAGCAGCTACCTCTGGAGACACCTATTCCGAAAGTCCCATATCGACCGGCAGACATTCGCTCTCTTAAGAAGTGTAGGGCGAGTGTCAATTCGGCATGCTGACTATGTTGGATTGTTATCATCCCTTCAGGGCCACGCTCAGCAGAAGGGAATGCATATGTATCCACCTGTCTGAAGGTCTCTATACGCTCTAATCCACGATGGTGATCGGCCCATGTATTTATCGCGTCAACGGCTGGACCGTTCAACAGTGACTCGTAGGGTTGCTTTACCGAAAACACCTACCAAAATTAGCTGCTCTTCACAGAGTCTGAAACAGCCTATGTACGAACCTGCTCGAATTCGAAAGTGCGATAGCCCTTGATCCACAAGTTGCGCACCTCTCTGATCAAGTCACAGACAGCTTCCAGATATGCCGCGAAGCCCTTAAAATGGTCAACTGAGGCATGATGGGCTTCATCGACAAACCAGATGATTAGCTTGCGCCGTCTACTGCACAGATTAAAGGCCTGGAGGATGATTGCTACAAGGTTCTCGATGCTTGATGCGGTTGTAACGCGCGCGATGCGTCGAATGAAGTTGTCGAGGTGCTGTACAAGTGAGTCGCCCTTGTCAATCACACCAATAGCTCTGAATTCCTGTTCGAGCAGGAGACCGCTAGCATTAGCTATGTGTAGGAAGTCCTGAGACGTTGGTTGTTGGTTTTCAGGACTCAGCCGATGCAGCTTCGCAAGCTCTTGACATTTAGACACTAGTCTTTCCTTTGTATAGAGGACACACTCGGCAAGTATCTTCCATGGTTCCGTTCGATCTTGGGCATGCTTCAATATCCTGTGAATGTAATCTTTTTCCGAGTCGCTTTCTACATTGTCGTTTCTAGCCCAGTAAAGCTTGAACGCGGATCCCGTAAGCTTCATAGAAGTCGCAACAGCTCCTTCCCGATGCTGGTCAAGTAGTAATGCTAAGCCGTCTAGTAGTTTGAGGTTCTCCATGACGGATTGAGTCTCCTCAATCTGCTTTGGTCGATGAACGCAGCGCTCGATTAGGGTCAAGGCGTGGATTTGGTTGTTGAACAGGATTGAGTCGGTAAGTGGATGTGGTCCTTCTGAACTCGCCATGTTCCAAATCCAAGACTCCTGTTGTGTCAGAATGCGTGGAAACCCTTGACCATTTGCAGTTTCAGCAGTGGGCTCTATCAGTTGCTCGATATATCGTGATCCGTTCAATCTGTAATGGTGGAGCTTGGTGCGATAGTGTTCAACTGTGCCCACGACGGGCGGGACGGTCTGTCAGCGAGGCGGCCTGTACTATGGTTGTAGTACGTTTGAAGGTGAGAGACTCTAAAATCGTATGATCATGGCTAATACTAGTAGAGCGTGTTGTGTCCGTGGATGTTGCTCAGAATATCAATGTGAAGCGATACCCGAGGAAATCATATAAGCACGATGCTGTTCCAATATATAAGATAACAACAGGGGAAGACCAATACCAAAAGCGGCTCCGTGATTCACGCAAGAGCAGTATGACTGATATGTGCAAAGTCAACACTTCGAGTGGCGGCTTGAGCCAATTACAAGGTTTTTCGCATAAGCTAATTCGAGAACCAGGAAGCTTAGTGGCATATGATCGTTCCGAAGGCATGAAGTTACTGGCTCATGTCCGTAGAGACTGGACATCCAACATCAGTTGGAGTAACGAACCAGAGGTATCTTCTTGAATGCAGTTGGAAAGTCCGTTGAAAGATATGCTGGTTGCAGCTAAGAAGGCATGCTTTGAAGCATTACTCGGACCCATGGAACTGGAAGTTCATGAATCACTTATGGGTTTCACAAGATTTAGCTTCCCAGCAAGGTCGTAGTCGTCAAAGAGTCACACCATTGTCATGTGACAGCTCTACCCAAGCGTATACCTTCTATACCATATGCCAGCATCGCCAATGGCTTATTGAGGTGGCAAGCTCCTCCATAACAGTCACGAGTTGTCGCCAATCTCTTGGACGTCTCGGTCCATGCTCTCGGCATCCTTAATAATCAGGTGGTCTTGTTCAAAGTTTCGATCTCTAGCAACTGGGTAAAACGCCTTGTGGGTGATTCATCTCTCGAATATCACGTGCTTGATAAGCCCATGGACTAGGTACAATGTTGGTGTATGGTAGAAGACAAGCGGGATCCGCAATGTGTATCTATATGATTCCATGGAGCTAAGGCGATACAACGCAGCAGCCGGCGCGTCGATGTGCATATCGCTGATTGCACTCAAACTCTTTACGAACTTATATGCAATGAGAAGTCAGCTTTCGGACGCAGCCTCGAAAAGCCCCGCTTTATGGTGCTGATGACCTGCTTTGGAAATATAGCAACCGGGACTCGGTGCTTTGGGTTGTATCAGAAGACGAATCAAACTCAACTGCGAGCACTTGAAGGAGGCTTTGCGAAATCTCTCGTAGTCTTGGGATCGCCGAACAGATGACTGTACTGGATCACTCAATCGTTCGATACATTCTCTAGGTACACGTATGCTGGACACGCTGCCAAGTGAACTCACAGTCGGCGCATGACATAGCACAACAGTCTCAGGCATATCTAAATCTGGTAACAGTCTCGGGTGAATAATCTAACGTACAGCGCAGCCGCGGCCAAGTGACTATACTCACATGATCTTCTTTGCCTTCTCTACTTTCCACTGAGCGGTTCCGAGGTCTTTCAATGATATCCCGGCGATTGAACTGTAAGTCTCCTACTCTAGGGTCATCTGCTCTATTTCTGTCCTTTTAATTGCTGTGATCCGCTAACTACCGATAGGAGCACCGGAAGGCTTGAAGATGTATATGAGAGTGGCTAGAAATAGCCACCAGGCGACTACTAGTCAGACTGTCACTAAAGGCGAAGTTGGAAAAAGTTCTGTCATTCCATGACCCTTTGTCACCCACATGGAGCCTCTTCTATTACGCCACGATTCCAAACCATGCATACCCCACCAACATGTCTTTTCTACGGCTTGAAACGTCACGGTCTCCTCTCCCGGTCTACCCGCTTTATTTCCCTCATACGACCCCTGAACCAGCCGTCGTTCTCGCTCATCATGTCGACTACCTTTCCGAGGGCTGTTACGAACGGTCCCTACTTGTAATCAGTAGCAAGGCTCTTGCAGATGTACTTTGAGATTCAAGTGGAATATCGTACCGCCTGTTTGCAAACCTCCCTGTCTGCTGCCTTAACGTCCTCCAACTCGACCACTTCGCTCGGTAGGGTGCTAGATGCGACATTTCGCATGAAGAGGTCCATTAGGCGCTTGAGCGTGTTGCATGCTTCGAAGTAGCTGTCTAATTGACCAGGCAGACCACGGATTTCGGTCGCAAAAAGCTCCTTGTCGCTAAAGGTCGGTTTAGCTGCCGGCATCTTTGAGTTTGGTGAGGTTTACAAAAGCTTTCATTACTGCGTGGCATTATCGTATCCTATATGTAAATCGGCGCTGGAATGAAATAGGGCAGCAAACAGAGAGAGTAAAGATTGCTTGATAGTTTTATATGAGCATGGGTGCAAACTACTCAAAATTGTTGTTTCAAGATGAGCTCAACATAAATCTGCAGAAAACACTCAGACCAGCACTAGCCAATCTGCGCTCTGGAAGGTACATCAAGGCTCCCAAGAAGCAATCAAGGATCACAATAACAAGACTCACCAGATAAAGATTGTACGCTCAGCCACTGCAATGGGATTGGCTGTTGCACATGGCTCTCAAACCTGCTCTATCCCATCAGGTGCTCATTGGACGCTGATAGCCGGACCACCTCCGTGACCATGTCCAGCAAATCCTCTCGTCTGTAGGTTAATTTGATTATCGCGATTTCATGTCCATGATTACACCCTGATCATGAGATCCATCAAATCAGGCCTGTATCTTATATCATAAACGCGCGCTCATCACACCACCGATGAAAGAGTTCTCCCAGCATGCTTACCTTCGAACAAGCTTCTAAGATTTCTTGATCACATGAATGGCCCCTCCTGCTGTTGTGTCGTCCTGCCGCTTGTGTACGACCTTAACGGAGAAACGCTCCGAGGGATGGAATCACCACCTTACTCTACGAACGCATCAGCTGGGCGAATAATTATCGATCAAGAAAATACCAACAGACACTGATTACAACCTTGGAGACGCTCGAGAGTAAACAACCCAAGCTAGCCCTCCCAAACAAAGAAGACAGTTGAAAAGGATTGGACCCGGTTTCAACAGCGCCACGTAAGTTACGTTCTCAAGGTGGAGTGTACTTCCCGGGAACAACAAGCGGCTAAAGATCGTAGTTTTGAGAGAACCTTCTGGTGTACATTAAGAACAACAGATGAATATGTTAGAGGCGAACACGGAGTGGTAGGAGCAGAGAGTGGAGTCCGTCACCGGTTCTCGGGCCATACAGCAACTGGAGTCACCATCCGTAGATCTGCAACAGCAAGCCAGCCCTAGCGCTGTGCCTCTTGCAGGAAGACAAGAGACAAGTATGGATGAAAAAGAGGGTGCCCCCCAGAAGGGAGTCCCATTTCTTCGGTGTATACCTAGGCTCTCAACACCGTTGGAATTGAAAATAACTCGCTGAAATTGAACTCTACTATTATCTCTGGGAATGCAGGAACCGCTGCGATATATCGAATTTCTTTCTGGCGGCTCTAAAAAACGGAACAGAATACCCATGCCACAAGCGCCATTGCCGGTATTGTTCAGCGCAGTGCTACCAAGAAATCCTCTGAAGGACCGGTCCTTGTGTCAAACCAATGCCTAAAATCTATCAGAGTCCGGTCATTGCCAGACTATGAGCTGAGATTGAAGTGCGAGGACACCCAAACGATTTCGCCCAAGTCTTTGTAACGCCCCTTTCTCCATCCATCCAAGGCGAATTTGCGTCAGCGTCATCTTCTATGCGGAAAGTAATCTTCTGCGTGTTATGCGAATTGTACAGCGATTCAAGCCACGACCTGTAACTAGATACCTGGCTTATAAAGAGCCGAATGAAAACTCGAAAAGTTACCAGGACTAAGATGGGGCTAGCAGTGAATACATATTTTATCAATAATATGGACTGTTGTAGGAATTTGTCTTGGGAGCAGGAGGGAACGTCGACAAACAAAAAGCTCTTTAACATTCATCCCATATATTAATTCCGGACATTGGCTCTCTCAGAAAAGACTCCCAGAATGCCAGCTGTCTTCTCTTTGCTGTCAGCCAGCGACGATTCCCAGCTCTATAGCAAACACCAGAATGAACCTCTTTCTCACTATAAAAGTGTCCTCTGGTCTATATCTCTCCTACATCTTTTTTACAACGATCCAAGACAACAGCCTGGAATAAAGCTCACCATGCTCCACACCTTCCAATCCGAGCGTGCTCTAACCGAGCAGCTCAATACCTGTGAGACGTTCCTAAGAAATATCTTCGCAGCATACAACAACGTCAGCTCGCAACTGTCCGAAGCTGAGAACCACACTCCCAACAAACATGGAATCGACACGATTCGGTTCGCCGAGTCGGTGTACAGGTTCCGCTCGGTGAGCGCGCCGTCTCTTGGCGGAGGTTCTGGCTAATATGGTCTCGGACGACAGACGGATCTGGATATTCAGCTCAGAAAATTACAATATATGTTGGACGATAGTAAAGCTGCTACAAGGTCCAGAGTATTAGCGATTAGCTAGAGAACTTGAAAGGATGGATACCCGGGTATTGCGAGTTTCGATGTAATGAGAAAGCGGCGAACGGTCGATATCCACCATCTAAAATCGCCAATGCCTATGCTTTCAAATAGTGAATAAGTTGAAAGAGGCTCAACTAGCATTTGTTGTCGTCACGTTTTTGGTGGAGGTGAGACTTCGTGCTTGAAAATCTTCTGCTAAATCTAGCGTGCTAATCTCGGTATGTGCGCCTTAGCGCTCTACCGCAAGGCGGCAGCGCCTATTTCTTGGCAGCCATCACAGTACTGGCACCAGCATCAGCAACCCTCCCATCCTCCACACATTCTTTCCGTATTGATAAGGCCAGACTCATATCCAAAGCGGCGAGACTCGTCAATTGTGTAGGAACGGTGTTCTTGGTTAACGGGTATGTGTTGTTCTATGGGTGGGAAACCCTGAGCACACTGTGCCAGTCATCCCCTCGACCGCTGGGCAGTCGACATGGGTGATCGCGCCTTCAGGACGTCGTCCAGGCGAGCCCGATATTTCCGCCTTTTCGCTTTCAAGTTAGATTGTTTGATGCCTCACAACCGAAACCGTGGCATGCCTTAGGCAACAATTCTTTGAGTATCGACACCATTCTGGGCTACGGGAATCTCACCGCGTTGTATGAACTCGCCATTTTGCTCTAGGGTTCAGTAGCATCTACTTCAGCCGAACAAAGCGCTTTTCCTAGCCTTTTTGATACCGAAGCTCTAAGAACAGAGATACTCGCTTGGTACATTCGAAGGCTGCTTGATCTAGATTGGTCCTTATCACCAACACCAAACTTAGATAGTCCTATGCTTTTCTCCCTTTACGGCGAGACCCAACGAACTCTTCAGCCTCTCGCGGACAGTCACAAAATTTTGAGTCTGCGTGATGATTAACTGTATGGACTTTGGCCAGACCACAGAGCATACCCTTCAAAATACTCTACAACGATCCTTCGGCATGGACGACTACGCCTAAGGTCTTCCTTGGTAGTTTATACCCTTCATTCCTCGCCGGACGATCGGGCTTAGACATGACGGCTGTGTCGCTGCTGTCGGAGAAGCAAATAGGTTAGAAAAGTTCTAAGATCTGATCGATGGACAGGTGGAAAGGTCCCAAATCGCCCGGTGCCATCGTCGTCGAATGCTCATCTACCACAAGATCTCAATAGTCATCCTTTATCTCTCCACATTCTGACGTCTTCTCTATTGTTTCTTAGCTACAGATCTTATATCCAAGAAGTTAAGGCCAGTCGGTCAGGCTTGGTAGACAGTATCATTCCCACGTTACTTGTGCGTAATAGGCTTCAAGGTCACGCAAGGGTCTCATTCACGACCGCGCACCCTGGTTAAAGTGCATCTCCAGTCTCTCTTCGTCAAAGATGCCTGATTAGAACTCGAGAAAGTCGTCCACTATTGCCCCTGGTCCCTGGCACGACTAATGGTCGTTTCGTTTCCTTAGGCAGGTGCTGCAGCCATTTATCACGGCCAGTTTCTGCAAGCCTATCAGTCCAGAAACGATACGATCATTCAGCATCGAAGGTAATGGCAAGCTAAGATTAAAGACACGCTTTGACGCTGAGAACAGCACCCTTGGAAAGCGATCAGCAGCGATTGCCACCCAGCCATCGGTCAACGTTGCGCACTGAACTATCAAGGTAAAGCTTCATAAGGAATTGGGTTATCAGCGTGTTCCCGTCCGCGACCTCCAGGACTGCATGGACCACTCATCCTCGACACCATGTGCATCCAGCCACCTTTGAGGAGATTCCCATCGGGGGGAGACGCGAAGCTTGTGATGCTGCTGTCGAGACTGATTGGCGCCTGGGCATCTGTGGGGTATCCCTGATTCTGTTCCGCATATCCCTCCAAGCTTATCAATGAACTACTTGACTTACTATGTACTACTGCAAGTCATTCTATGGATCACACAGCTGGGTTTGTTGTAGATCACCTGCAAGTGGAAGGATGATAAGAACTTGGCCGCAGTGAACTGTAACATCGGCCGACCTGTCTGCTCCATCACAACTAGATCGGCACCATATGACGCGATTGGGGACCATAGATATCATTATTTTGGTTCCGCACGAAATATGATAGTGCTGCCTGGAACCCGATCAAGCATCAGAGAAAGGAACGTGATAGTTCCCCACCAACGGTTCAACATTCTTGAGTGGCATGCAGCAGCTAATGCAGCAAGCCATGCAGGGATATCCAAACAGCGGGATAAGCTGTTCTTACCCTCATACAAGAGCTATCATCATGCTCTTCGACCTCAACTGCCTATAAATACCAGCAAGACAGGTATAGAAATACTGAGGCTCCTCAGCATCTTTTGCGCTTCGATTATTCTACGACCAATCCGGGCGCCACAGCGAAGTTGCTAGCTCTGGATGACGGCTCTTCCATGAACATCGCCTGAAAACCGTTCCAGAGCTACTCGAGGTCCTTGCTATCTATGCCAGAAGCAGTCCGGATTGTCGGCATCGAGGGCGGCCATTTCTCGAGGCCTCCCGGAACCGTTCTGTTCGGCATCAACATCTGCCCGGACGGCACCCTTAGACTAGGCAACGTTCCAGAGGGTAATGAATGGAATGGTTTCCCCATCATCTTAAGAGCCAGAGATCTCAACGGAGAGATCCATCTTGAAGATAACTCAGGCCGCTTGGCGCTTTCCTGGAGTTCCTCAAAAGACCATGCTGCGCAGCCCACCAATTTAGCCCGAGCAGACGATCCCGTCTTTCCACCTCCCTCTCTACAAACAGACCATACTGGAAGAGGTTCCACATTCGCCAATACGACAGAAGCCCCCGCTGGGTTACTTCGGCGATCAGTCTTGTCGAATACCGAGCTGTGGACCGCCGAGTCAACACAACCGGCAGCATCTTCTCTTAGGTCGACCACTAGAGCCTCACGGCTCCGAGCAGCTCAGCCTCATACTATTGCGCGGAACCAACGGACGTTTATCATGAAGGGACTCTGGAGTCTCGTACATTCACATCGAGGAACCGAGGTTTTCAACAATCCCGTGGATGCATCACAGTATCCAGACTACAGCCTAATCATCAAGCATCCGATGGATTTCCATACAATGCACCGCAACTACAAGAGCTCAAAATCGTATTATCCGACTGTTCATGCTATCATGGCGGACTTCAACCTGATAATTGGGAATGCCATCAAGTACAATGGTGTAAGACACGACATCAGTCAACGAGCGCGCAATACCAAAAGTTGGTTTGAGCAGCGTATGAAACGCTTGCCAGCACCTGAAGGTGGTAGAAAGAGGACGACACCGGGCGAAGAGAGCAGCAACACGATTCAGAAAACAGTGACCAGAGGAACGTCACTTCGCTCCGTTGTCGAGAACGTGGAGCTTGCATCGAGTCTACCATCCAATGACACCAGGGTCTACCGTGAGACAGTTCAGCCAATCCCTCAACGCAAGCGAGCAAGGCGTGCCTCCTATGATACTTCGAGTGCTGAGGAGAACGTTTCAAATTACTCAGGGTGGGAATGGTGAGTTCTACTCCGCACTAATATTACTGCACAATGTTGACTGTCAGCCCGCCAGATGTAAGATAGGGAAAGCCCGCAATTGTAATTGCCATCTAATAGAACGCCACTCAATCCACCGGATATCAGGCTTACCCTACAGCGACTATAGAGAGTTAGGGAATGTCATTGTGGCCTTGGTTCCAGGCAAAAGTCTTTACTCATCTTTTGTTCTTGCAGAGCCTCAATCGTCGCATGTGGCGCCAATAAAAGCTTTTCTCGGTAACCTCGTATAGAAAATCGGACTATAAGTGTTGAAATATCGGGAAAGGCAGTCAGCCTCAAACGTTGTGACACGGCAGAGCGATGGCAATCGAGGTTATACTTCGACACCGAATTCCGCGCAGTCAAACTGTCATTCCCTAGACTCTTTGCTCGCTCATCTCACCTATCTGATGTTGCTCTCACTCCTCTTTTCAATGTCGTAGTCTTTCCGCCGTTGAACCCTTCTCTGTTCGACGTCGTGGATCTTCTCCGCTCCCATACTATAACCAGTGATTCGATTTCCACCAAGGTCTATTAGCGAAAGACAAGCGTCCATGACGTCTGTAGGCCAAATGATATGTCTTCCGATTGAACGCTTCTTGCTGTGAGCTAAATTCTCCGGGCATCATTATTGTTGCTGCGGGCATGATTAGGGTGTCATCTGGCATCATCAATACGGGTACATTCACAGACTTTCCCCCTCTTCTTGCGAATGTCCCCCAAGTCGACAATCAACAACTACTAGGGATCTCGTAGAGGCGGTTAATATGTCCACCAAGCGGCGACTATAATATCTATATTCCGTGCGTCAACAAGACTGCGTGCACTCTATTTTTGCAGTCCTTTCAAGTCACGGCTTTCTCGTGCTGTCTATCAAACCCAGAGAAAATTCTCCCTTTCCACGGCATCTCTTATGGGCAGGCTCAACCATATATACCCCCTTGGTGACCAATTCCTGCGCTTCCTTCTCGAGCAGCAAGTACTCTCCAAGGCCCATATTCTCATCTTTCACCCGTGACAGCAGACGGCTTTTCAGCCTTTTTGTCCCACATCTCAGGCCTCCGGCAGCAATGCGCATGGCTGGTTCTCTTTCCTGATTATGAAAAGTCTAGCATTCAGACTGGAAAGTTGCTATTCCCTTTGTCATTGTTCTATTTCTATTAATCTCAAGCCCTCCGATTTTATATTGCTCGGGTAATCGTCATATTGCCCTTTGCAACAACTTTTAATTTCTCCAAGATTTGCTTCTCAATTTCAGGTCATGGATGTCGTGGATAAGGCGACTGATAGAATTCTGGATATCAATTCCGGGTTGGGGCCCATCACTAGTCGATCATTTCAGCGCTCTTGAGTTACTATGTTCTTGGAGATGGTCAAGGGATTAGTGCCCGCTGTTCTTCCTGAAAATTAAGCCCTGTACACAAACATGATATCACTGGCTGTTTCGACTGTCTGGGGGTTCTTTTTGCTTGTCTGGCTTCCTGCACGAAGGAATTATATGAAACCTACGGATGGTTGATAGCTGGGAAGCTCCCAAGGTGGTTGCTACCATGCCATAATTCAATGAAGAGCGAGGTCTCCAATAAGGCAGGGACAGCATGACCAGCAAACCTGGGCTCTTTCTCGAACAGTCACGAACAAACATCCTCAACACCGCACTGTTTGGGAAGATGTACTGACTACGGTCCTCCCATCACGACGAGTCTTCCTGCTTTCCCCTTTCCCCTGTCTCTACCCGCTTCAACCTCCGTCCCATTCCTCCTCATCAAGAATATGCCTTCCACGCGCTTGCCCCATCATCCACATCACCAATCTTGCGCCAACTGCGCATTTACTTTCTCTCCCAGACAGCTTAAAGCCTCAGCCTCCTCCCTAATCTTCTCTACATCTTCGTCTCTCCCACAATCAGCCACGCAGCCTCCAAGCTGCACATTCGCGCACGAAGCCACTCTCCGACTATTGCCTCCCAGCATTCAGACTGTCAGAACGTCTTGTCCCGATGGTGTGATGATTTTCTCAGCCCCATAACAAATAAACAAGCCGCACACTCGTTCCGCAGGATGTCTATCCGGTGCAGGACCGGTCTGTCAGAGAGATAGTAGATCAAGTCCTTTGATCTGGTTGATGTGGAGAGGCCAAGATGGCGTCGAGATCATTGCCTGAACAGACGCAACAGCTGCTGGATGAGAGTTCAGCGAGCTTTGGAAGAGAGATGCAAGGAGAAAACTTGAACGAGCCTGACCAGTATTGGGACGCCTAGCGGTTCTTGTATGTAAGAACAACAAGTCGGCGAATGGAGAGGCGCGGGGGGGGGAAATAGCTAGGCCATGAACAGCAGAGAAGATAGGGGTAGTGACTCGCAACTGTTTTTCCTCTGGTGCCACTGTCCGCTCGCGAGGAAGGAGGTCAAAGATATCTTGGTACACTGACATTCTTGCGAATTACTGTTGTTCTGAAGCTGTCTATTGGGTGGGGTGGGGAGAAGGCGGAGAGCTCTTACTCGCCGGTTCGCTCGAGAGTCGTACACGGATGCATTGATGAGAACAGTCCATCAGCTTGCGGAGAACCAGGGTCCTCCAAACTGTGTTTTTAACATCGATCTTAGTCTGACGATTGGGATCGGGGATTTCGTGGACGAAGTTGTGATAGTCTGGGAGTGGTGCTGAAGCGTGGGAGATATGATGGAGGTATAGGATTAACAGCTCAGCAGTTGCTTCTGGAGGTTCAAAGTGAAGGTGAGGGCTTGGAATATGGTAGTGACGGGTAAGTGGGTTGTAGAGGAGCTTACGTGATGTCACTAGGGCTTTTTCTTCGTAAGTCTCAGCGTGGTATTGGCTATAATGGGTCTGTCAGCATTGGCTATTTTCGTTAACGTGGTTATGCCTGAGAGGTGTACTGAAGCTATCAAGAGCTTAGCTGCTTGCAAAATCTCATCTTATGGGGATTCAATTGCTGTTGATTGCGCAATCCACAAGGTATTGCTCGACGGTGCTGTGAGATGCTTGGTCTCATGATATAAGTCCAGATATATACCCAACCTTTCACTAGATCCTTGCTCTGATACTATCGGGGAATCAGCCCTTTACCACCGCTATCTATATACGTCCCGTCTCCGCCGTCATCCCTATCAAAACCACCATTATCCCATCCGCCGGCAGGGTACATCTTCAAGGGGCACTGACTCCTAAGCAATCTCCAAAGACGTGTCCAGGAGACGACGGCGGTGGTGAGTAAGCTGACTGATGCGACGTGCCCCTGGAAGCAGTGGTGCTTGAAATTTAGTGTCGAATGCTGGACCGGGAAAGTGTCCTTGTCAAAGAGCATTGACAGCAGGCTTGTTGGATGGACCGAGAGACCAGCGACGATCGATCGCTGGGTGGCAAAATAGTCAAAGAGTATTGCGTGCTTGATCACGACACCAATGAAGCGACCTGGAGATGAAGAAGAAGAATAAGGTTCTGGGAGTACTCGCCACCCATATTGAGGTCGGATATCGGTCCTTGGTTCTTTACTGGACGGACCCCCCACCTAGACACAGCATCCATCGTCCACTCCCCCCCCCCGCCTCGTCCCTAGGTTACCTTCTCTATGGTCCTTCGTGAACACCTGTCTGCCGTAGTCTCTTGTAGACAGCAGCTGTTCCATTGCTCGCGATGTTCGCTGGAGCCTCTTCTAAAGTAGCCTTCATGTAGGGACCGACCCCGTCAATGACAATGGCTTGGAGGTGGGGGTACTTAGCCATTCGCAAACGATGGCTGCCTTGCACCGCCATTGCATGTTCGGAGTCGATCGTGCGTTGCGTGTCGGGTTCTCCGGGTGGTACGGTAGTGACGCTAGATGCACGGTCTCATCCAGGAAGGCCCTTCGGCTGCTCTTCCAGAACTAAGGTAAGCATCTGATTACAAATCCATAACGGAATCAGACTTAACGTCGATTATATCCGTTGGCTCGAATATATGAGCATTCATGCGGGCGAGGCGCTTAAAATTTGGTACCCGTCATCCAAATTGGCAATTCTGGCTTCGCCTTTGCTTCCAGAAGTCCATCTCTTCGACATTGGCACTTTATATCCCCTCCTAGAGTACCGCCGGACTGTGAAAAGGCAGAGTTGCTCATCCCAAACGGCAAAAAATCGGAGCTTCGCATTAAGAAAGCAAAAGTGCAAGAAGATTAGAATTTCCTCTAGGATTTTGACAAAGAGACCAAAATGCGAAACGACGTTGGGCTCGACGATCAAGAAATCTAGTTGCGTAATTGGGCAAAACGACTTTTCGTCTGTCGTAGTATCATTCAGTCGATCGATGAGAGCGATGTTGGGGCATTGAGAGATTATCTCGGGGAAGTCGAGAGCCGTCTTGTTGGTTGTGCCGTTGTCATTGCCACTTAGATCCTCTACATAGACGACTATTTGGACTTTGCCCAAGCCGATCAAAAGACGACCATCTGTCCGCACTGACTTGTCCAGCATGTTGATTGATTTTCCCGGTGTCGCAAATACTATTAGAATCCCGGGCTTGAGCCTAAGAACTAACGATTCAGGGACCCCTCCCTCTGTTAGACCGTAGATCGCTGCACGTCGAACACTGATGTCACTATAGACTCAGGCGATTAGTTTGTAATCAATAAGCAGACGCTGAATGGCATTGTAACTTACCTCGTAGTGATGTCGATGGGCGTCTGATACGATTGGATGCAAGCTTCCCGAGTTGTATGTATGACCAACACATAAGGCTCTGCCCAAGCTTCTGGGCCGTCGCAGTGATCTCCGGGGAGGAGCTTCTCAGCCCTCTCTTACTCATGCGCTTCATCAGCCATACTCCAAGTGGTACCATGTATGCGAGAGTCTTTCTGGAGCCTAGATCGAGGCGATATTCTAAGTTTTGAGGGCGATAACAAGGCTCTCTAGGGCGCCATAATAAGTTCCGTATACTGGCCTTTGGTAAGCCCATCATAATTGGTGCAGAAATTCTGCCATCTCACTCTGTTCTAGCCCACAGCTAGATTCCTTCAGATCGACATGAATGTGAGAGCTGTGCCGAATAGAAAGTGATAATAGCAATCTTGTAACTCGGAAACCCAAAGATCAACATAAATTCTATTAAGATCAACAGTCAGGTAGACTGAATTCAGTTTCGAATGTTTATCGACTTCGATATAAAGTTCGAGCTGCGAAATCTTATAGAAGATAGATTATCGAGAACTCTCGTTTTCTAATAATCGAGTCTATCGAGAAAACAACTTGATATCGTTTCGACTCAAAGTGCAAGGATTGTCGACCAGTTTATCGTTGTAGAACAGCGTGTTTACCATCTCTGAAATATGTGGGTGCATGCTGGTTCTAGCTGTGTGTCCTTCGACACCTGTGGGCGGTGGACGATATTGATATCCTCCGAAATTTTCGAAGTGTGGTGGCTGATATCATTCGCTAAGTTGATTCTGCTTGATGATAGTGTCTGTCAAGTATTGCAGTTCGAAAGGATTATGGCTGCCTTACGCGGCGACTCGAGATGCAGTGCATCCAGGACCAAACTATGCTCCTCAGAGCAAAGTGGCAAAGTACGACCTCGGCCACTATGGGTCCGGGTTTCTTGTACCATTCCATTCTTGAGATCGAGAGTGGAGGGTGAATTTGCATTGCCCAAGCACAATATTATATATTTATATTATAGCCGGCCATGCAGTGAGTGAATTAAAAGTGCCGGATATAGGTTCGAAGTGAGTGACTGTCGGCCGCCTGGCGAGGCGTCTTTGAGGAGTGCATAGAGGTGGTAGATATAAGAATGATGATGGATGCTGCAGGAGCTATCGCTTAGAAAGATTGTGGTGTCAGGGGGGGCAGCTGCTTTGCTGGCGGATTCGCAGCATTGATTACAACCTGGGGCGGAGATGCAGATTTCGACGCACACACTGGAAGCATGTCAGCACCCAGAGCATAGAAAAAACTGTTTGGCGGTAGCACTGCAACAACTTACATGGCGGAGTTGATGCTTCGGGTTATCTCGATCTCTCGAAATAGACATATGTAGACGAGGTTGTCCAGTCGTGGCACCAGCTGGCGAAGCTTCCTCATTCGCAGTCATATGCCTGCGGATGAAGAATTCCGAGAGATCGAGATAACCCATAGGTCCGGTAATACTATATTGGAACTGCCAAGGCAGATGGTAATAGTCCATGCGCACTCCACTCAGAAACACGTAGGGGACAACCACCAAGCTTTACAATAGTAAAGTAGGTGGCCAAACTCAGTGGCGCGACCATGGTGACGGTGGCTCCAAAGATGAATCGATGGGATAGCGTCATTATTGTCCTCTTTTGTGGCATAAAACAAGGATCGTGCATCGAGAAGGTGGGACTTTCTGTCGTGGGTACCGTACCGTCGGGTCCATGGTAGTCCACCGAAACCGTATGCTGTAGAAGTGAGGTCTCAATATTTCACATCGCTGAAACAAACTTGAAGCTGGATCCAACAAGTCTGCCTCAAGGGCAAGGTTTCCAATGGCGCCAGATAACTGACGCGATACTCATCGGTGTCGTCGATGAGATTTGTAACGCCCGGGGAGGAGGAGACCTCACTCGAACCTTGACTTCTAGGGGAAGAGCCTGAGGTCGAAGGTACCTGGAAAATGACGCCAAGATAGTGCTCCGTCGATAGCTGGCTGCTTGGTGATATATTTGACCTCCTTAACACGCTCTGTCAATACTAGTACTCGACCAGCGATCTCTTCGATGGTGTCTGAAGTGTTTGCCATCATTAGTCATGATCTTTTGCAAGGAGCTGATAGTTCTGAAAGATATGATCGGATTGGACAGACTCTTCATGTACGTATGTGAACTCAATGATGTTTCCGTGGCTATTTTCCATGATCATCCTAAGCTGCTTCTTGGTGAAATTTGATGATATACACACACAACCAGGCGAGATGCGTCCCAACAGGTAAGAGCTTCGAGCGTCGAAAATTGAGATAGAGAAAGGGCCTCGCGGATGGTCTTAGCAATGCCTAAGCAGCAAGGGCGCAGAGGCAAGGCAAGATGCTTGTTAGAAGGTATATAAATACATGTATTGGAGTGGGATGTGCTTCAATAAGGGTAAAGATATATGGAGGTCAGAGGCACAAGGATAGAGAAGTTACAAGCGGACACTGTTCGTGTTGTCGTGTCAGCAAAGTCGCTGTTGCAGGATGGAGATGATATATGTAGGAGTGATGGTGGGTAGAGGTGGGAAGAGGGCCTTAAGTAGGCAGTTCCGCCGCCAAGCTTGCAGTGAAGCCAACTGAGGAAAGGTAACGAAGAAACGCTCACAATTCATACGATCAGTGTGAATGGAGTATTCAATGGGGACCCTGCCACTGGTGCTGCAATTGATCCATAATCATCGTACGGGTGAACGTTGTGATGAACATCCCATTCCCCACCAATTGCGAACTGAAAATTGTCTACAATGACGTGAATTCTAATAATCCTTGGTTCCAATGATTCAACAACTGCTTCTGATGCCTGGTCCGCGAATCTCAGCTTTCCCCATCTCGGAGGCGTTCATAGAACTCGATCGTCGAGCCCGTGTCTGTGCTTCGGCAATTTGGGGATTGAAAAGCTACGAAATCAGGATGATTATTGAACTTACCTGTTACAGAGACTCCGAGTCCCCCAGGATGCAATTGTACTGCGGGACTCTCCAGTATACGATATGTAAGGAGCGAACGGAATCTAGAGAGGGCGTAGATCCCTCAACGCGATATGAAAGAGTAAATAGAGACAGAACGGGCGTAGAACTTCAAGAAAGACCGGAGGGACATCGTAGCATTCGCGTCGATGCTGGCGAATAGTGCGACATATCAAGCTATATCTCGAGAGATGAGTTGCAATATCATTAGAGATGGTAGTCAGTACCAATGTCGCTCTGTGAGAGGCCCATGTGCATGACCGTGTGCGAAGCATTTCATAAAAGTGCTATCCTTCAACGCTCGACATTCCGGGTGCCGCTGACGAGTAGAATTGTGCTTCCAAATTGTCGCCTCAAATCTTCTCGGTTGACGTCGTGGGTATCCTCAACTTCGCCCCATTTACCAGTTTGCCACCTCACTTCGAGGCTGCAAGCCTCAGCGGCCTGCTCAATGCCGAATTTCGGCTGACCACTACCACGCTGCAGGTGTCTGAGCTCCTCGCTCCACTCGCACACCAATCGAGCGCCGATACATAGGCTCTTCCCCGCAAGCACTGCTCTCTCCAAGCCCGCCAGTTCCCAAGCGGGCAAGCCAGCCATCCACCCCTTGATAACCGCGTGCGTAGCAGCAGGTTGAGGTGTGGGCAAGATCGAGTCCGAGTCAAATGTGGGTTTGAGCTCAATGCCAGGCCAGACGTTACTCGTCAAGTACGCGATGATCGGTTGAGCGGTCTGAATCTGTAGCTCTCTAAGTGTAGGATGTATGATTGCTTCATTCCCTTCTTGAACTGGCTCTGGCGCCCAGCAGAGGAGTGTATCAGTGTCTAGGTAGCGCATTAAAGTATTCAGAGTGTCTGATCGGGTTTTTGATAATTGGCCTGCTGAGGCGGAGTCTTGTAGTGCAATGTCATGAGCTCGGGAGGCGATGGATGTCATTGGGATGAGATGAGAGCGGAGGGCTTGCTGAGCGGTGGTTATGAGTTCCCATTCCAAGGCTATAGCTGTTGCGAGACGGGGCTTTGAAGGTGGTATGGCCAAGGGCGTTCGATTCGACGGATTGCGGACAGGGCGCGCATCGAGGTGGACGATGTGACTCCCTTCTGTAGCAGAGACAATCAGCTCAAAGCCAGGAATTCACCACGTTTATATAACGAGGAGTGATTTGCGTGATTCATATGGGTCGCGGTCCGTACCTCCATCCGTCTGGACGTTGACTTCCTTCCAGAGCCGCTTCCTCAATGCACTGCCCGACTTCGTCTGGCCCCCCCGTAAATCCTGACCCCGCTTTAGTAACTCAGCCTGCCGCCTCTTTCGGTCAGTTCGCTCCCCATATTGCGAAGCTGCTGGAATAGGTGCTGAAGGGGGCGGTCCAGCGGTCGTGGTAGGAAGGGGATTGGCGGCTCTAGGCGTGGTCGTGTGAAGGCATTCTCCAGGTTTCGACGCTGTCCAGCAACGCAAAAATCGACCGAAGGATCTCAGCAATGGCGAAGGGCCGTTGATTGTTGCGATGCTCATGATTGTGATGGGAAACGGTTGGTTCAACCGCGGCAAAGTCTGCCAGAAATATCACAACCCTATCCTAACCCTTCTTGACGGCACTCAAGCAATGGAAACGCTGTCGTGAGGAGACACCGTGTCAACGGACTTTTAATAGGACCATACCGCCAGTCCATTCCGAGGCATTACGCCTGGCTTGTGACAGAAGCGTTATTTGTCTTCTATATCCCTTCCAAGGATCGTGCTTTTTACCTAAGCCGTCTCCCGTATTCGTTTGGAAATCCTTGCTTGGAGGTAGCGACAAGAATCGGAGAACTGCCCAACCTAAATTGAATCCCAAAGTTCTACGTATCCAAGCGCTATCTTCGTTTTCAGATCTTAGCAAGCGACATCCCAGAGCCTACCTACTTTGCACTCCCAAAACTCATCTTCAGGCTACCATCAATGCGCATGATCAGCACTCGGATCGTTCGACACCGGCACCAGCATCGCCGGTGCCACGCTCCACTCCGGCGTGCAAAGTCCCAGATTCGCAACTGGGGCAGCGACCCGGACCACAGATAAGCAGCCCACCCACCATGATCCCGCTTCGGTGTTGAGCTGTCCGCCATACGCCGTTACGACATTAACGTCCGCGACAGACCAGTGTTGAGCACCCCACCCCTAAATGTGAATTTGGCATTGGTGGGGGCGACAGGTCACTGTCAAGCAGCTCACCCCAAAAGTTACACATTCTCGTTTTGTCTCCTGGTGTGTGATGAGCGTGAAGCCAAGATCCGACGCCTCAAGAACACCAGTCAGTGCGTGGCGTGTGTTTACAGATCTAGGCTTTGTGATGGCGAGGGGGACATTGATGGTTTTCTTGTACGTATCTGGTTCCACGCTCCGGGCATGCGAGACGAGGTAAGGGTAATAGTTCAGGGCGGAGGCGCCGAAGCTGGGGATTTTCGGAACGGATGTTCCATTGAATAACGTGGCAAGGTCGAGGTTCAGATTGATGAACGTAGGTAGAAAGTCAGTGGCGTGCAAGTCAGACATCACGAAGTACTGTAAATTATATCCCTTGCTATTGTACACGTCGGAGAGGTAGCGGACGTTGCAGGGGAAGGAGTTATCGCCCAAAAACGGCTTTGAGGCGGTCACGCTCCGTTATGTAATTATCGGCTTTGCCGGACGTGACGGGTGATCGATGAGCTTCAATGGCCGCTCTGACGCTCTGACAATGCTGGGAACGAAGCATTGTTGAAGCTGTTAGATCTCCGAGATTGGCCAGGTGGCGAGATCGGTTCCCGTCTGCAACTGGCTGAGTTCAAAAGTTCCTTGAGCGTCATTCTGATTGAGCTTGATACTGGCAACGTTCCATGCATCAGCGCTGGCAACCCATATACATACCACACCGTGTCTGGCGTATCTAGCTATGGCAGTGAAGTTCGAGTAGGTTTGCTCTAACATGCCTTGACTATCGAGATTCAGCGCGTTCGCCTGGAGAAAAGGGATTCGTCAGTCCCACCATATGACACAAGTTGATGGAAAATCTACCCAGCATCGGCTGACCCACCCCAAGCACTGGTCTCAACAGCAAGCCATAATAAGCATATCAGATCCGATGTATAAGTTCAGGCCTACCCAATCTGAGACTCATCACTACCAAATAGGCCGATGTAATCTTGGATCCACTGCAGAGCAGCGTACTGTGCGTATCTGGCAGACCCTGCTGCTCCGTGGTGGTACCGGCTGGAAAATTTAATGCATCAATCTTTCAACCATCAGCTACCGTCTTGGACAATGTTCGCAACCACAGACTCAGACCTGTAGCTTCTCGTTGTAGAGATCACGTTACCCCCGGACTCTTGAACCAGCCTAGTCCCAATATAGAAAGGTAGGAGAGGTTAGGTTGGAGAGAATCTTTGCCGCCGTGGATGCATGCACTGCCGTGGACCTTGAGATCACCCATGATTCCAGTGATGGGATTTTGACCGCTTGTGCCGGGACGTCGACCTCTAGAAAGAGGCAGTCTTGAAAGGAATCAGTCTAAAATAAACACCTGGGTAGCAGTATGTCCACCTTCAGAGGCTGGCGTTGACGAAGTGCTTGTGATACCTCCTGTGCGGCCAGAGGTGGGCGCCTGGATGCAAACAGGGCCGTACGATTCATCTTGCGCACTTTTTAGCCAATCTGGCTGTGCAGGTTTCGCACATGTGAGATTGCTGTGGGCGGAGCTGCATAGCGGATGTTAAGTATACATATAGCTTTAGAGAATCAGCTCTGACAGGCTCTCTGACTGAAGGAAAAGGCTGGACTCACATCATCGTTGACATTGTAGCCCTCGATTTGATGGATTCTATAGAGCAGATTCAGAGCTGGCAGAGCACCAGCCCGCTTGTCGAGCTTAGGCCCCAGCGGGAAGGGAGCAGCCCAGCCTGGGAAGAGTGACTGTAGTGCAAGCATTGTAACAACAGTGAGGGACATTACCAGAAAACACTGTAAATGCTTACGGTGCGATTGTGTTCCCTTTTCGATCGAGATTCGGGAGCAGTTGTAGCAGAGGATGGAATCAAAGGTGCTGTAGGATATCATTATGGACCTGGCATGGCGTTCTTGCAATACCCCCTACAAGAGCCGAGACACCACAGCTAAAGCATGCTGCTAGCGAACTATCGTTGCATCTCCGTGTCGTAGTTTAAAATGCTGACAACGCCATCGACTTCGTCCTCCTGCCCAGGTAGATGAAACGTGGACGACCTGAGGGTTTTAGGTTGATGTAGAGAACTATATTCAGTAACTCCCTGATACCTAATCCGCGCTTTGAAAAAGCCCGAGGTGAGAAGTGTACGGATAGTATAGGAGCTGTGATCCGCTTCCAGACTATCTGTATTTGCTTGCCTTGTTTCGCGAGCATGAGATCTGGGTTTCCTCATGCATACTGCAACCACAACAGCCACAAAGTGCAGAATACAGTTTTGAACAGGTCTACACCAAATCCAGTGCAGGATATGAGGTGAGCGTCTGAGGGGCTGTGACCATGAGATCGGCACCTTCGATGTCCATTGCGCACAAGAACGAGTAAACGAACGAGAAATAGCCCATGTTTAGACAAAAGTAGGTAGGGATTGAGAATGCGGAATATCTGATAGCCCTTCTTCTCCTCCGCTTGTTTAGGTTTAGCATCCAAAGCATGTGTGCAGCCCATCTGTATGCCGCTGTTATCAAGTAGGAGATTCTCGGAATGAGCCAGGCTAAAGCACTTTCGTTCTTTTGCTAGCTGGCATCCAGCCTCAAGACGTACCGGAGCTGTCATACTTCATGGCTGGCCACTCGAGATACCCTACTGACGGTCCTCATGCCGTTGAAAGATGCATGAACACGCAAGTAAGTAGTAAGGGCTCTGAGTATTGGACTACATACTCAGACAAGATCGATTTCGAGACTTTACAACGGAAATCAACGCACGTTGAATTTTATGCCTGTCATTAGCCACGTTATTTTTGCTGATTACAGTTGAGTGTCTCCACAACTCCGAGCAGAAAGCTGAGTCCAGCTCATCTATTGTTCAGCCTGTCCGTGGTAGGTAGCCGAAGCTACGCGCTTTTTTGAGGCCAGCGAAGCAGAGCGAACCGTGAGAATTTACTGTGATAGGTAGACTGTATAATGAGCTGATAGAAGACATTTTCCGAGGATATTACCATGCCATAAATGGAAAAAACAAATAAAATAGAAGCAGGTCTGAGAGAAAATCTTATCTGGAGTTGAAAATTGAACCCCTGCGACGCCTTATCATAAGGCGTAGCGCCGGATATCGGCTCTAGAGACGCCGGCTCACCCGGTCGCACAGGCCGATGTCTGATGAGATTCTGTTGAACACCCAGATATCTTCAACAAATTGTGAAATGTATGATATGACCTGTCTGGTGTTGGCTTCATCCAGTGCTGTCATTCTTCTAGATCCCCTTTAGTGTCTGCCTTCCTGATATCAGTCACAAGCTCTTGTATCGGGCTAAACTCGATCTAAACGTGAGTCCTCCGACCCTTTGCCTGAGTCTTTTGCTCTGCACCCTTTGCCAGCCGGATTCGAGATGAAATTGGAGGCACTCGAAGCCTTTTGGATCCTTGCTGGCAGCACACTCCCTATTCGTGAAAGAACTCATGTAATGCTGACAACTGTATGGAGTATATAGTATTTACTATAGAAGGCCCTCGCACAACTTTCCCCTCTGATAAATAGCACATACCTCCATGGAGCTTGCATCGTCGTCTCAGATAAGGCACCGACTGTTCCGGGTTCTTTCATCGCGAAGCCGCAGCTCTTAAAATCCTAGACGAGCCTGCCGTTCGTGGCAAAAGCTTTGGTCACCCAACAATTTTTAGTACCTTTGCTCCAGTATGGAGAATGGCAGGAACGACCACTGCCTTGCCTTCCACCGGCCTTTTCATGCTATAGACGATGGACCTGCTTATCCGCAAACCATCTACAGCCCTTACCTCAACCACCCAGCAACGCCAATCCCTGTAGACGCGGAGAACAACCGAAGCAGCGAAGAGACTGAAGAGCTAGAATTTGAAGATGACGGACAAGAGATACACAATGCCCAGGATTGGATAAGAGACACCACTACTGAAAGCTCCTACGGGACCACCAGCCCCTATCTCGATGACGCTGAGGATACGACCCAGGCAACATACCTCCTCCGGACCCAATCAAGCTCCCCGAGACGCCCCTACCTTGGTCGTTCGCACGCACCAAACCCACCTTACCTTCTTAGCCGATATCGGGTCGCTTTTGGAGCATCCAGTCCTTCGACAGATCCTGACGCGGTTCCTGGCGGGAGTACACGCCGCCGGAGACGACCAGAAGACGTTCCAAACGACGAGGTAAACTTCGTTGCTGCTAGTCAGCGACCTCATACGGTGCGACCCTTGTCGGGAGGCGCCCTGAGACCGAGTCACCACCCGCAGTGGAGTCGACGGCCTGCATTGAACGGATTTATTGCGCCGGGCAGTTCAACTCAACCTGCTTCCCGGACGGTACAGGGATTACCTGTTCTTGAACCCCATGTCGCTGTAGGTAATTACAATCTTCGGCCACGTGGATCCCCTTCGACAGCTACTACTTCCGGGCGTGGACTTCGGAGGGAGTCTTTCTCGCGGACGGCCGACAGTAACGGACTGTTCGAGGACACAGAGGTTGGATCGCAGAGCAGAAAGAGACGACGAGCTGGGCCAGAACGTTGTTCGACCTCTGCCTCTACTTCAGTGCCTGGCTCCAGAAGCCGTCCCACCTCGCTCCAAGGTAAATTAGCACCTTCTCCGCTTGAAGGGGCTCGTCACTAACCTGAACCTTTGGTACGTCAGGAGGCCAGCAAGTCCGTTTAGATCTAGGACGTCAGCTAAGTGTTGGCTCCATGGACGTTGATGATGGACAGCGGTGGGACTCTGAAGCAACCCAGCCATCACACGCTAGTCACGTGACTATGCCAACAAACGAAAGCCGCGCTTCCTCTTCACTTTCCTCCTCTTTGACCAGCAATCCCTCAAGGATCGTGTATCTAGCCGAGCTGATCCCTCGCCGCTTCAGAGGCCCTATCTTGCAGCTTCTACGAATACACGCACCTTACGTACCGACAGTCATCGTGAGATCTATCAAAATGGGCCAACCACTGTCGAAGCCCATTTTGCCCCCAGTGTGGAATGCACCCCTCGGACCTGATGGTCACGGATGGCCTGCATCGAGCGTACCTCTGGAGACGTTCGAGGTTGTTGCAGCTGACCTTTCACGGGATGATCTGCTCAACTTGCGTATGGTGAACCAGGAGTTCGAGAAGAAGGTATCTAGTCGTGTCTTTAGGGCTGTTGTCATACCTTTCAACCCCGATATCTACGCCATGTCCAGCGACAACACCGCGAAAATCGCTCTGCCGGCCAGCAAAGGAAAAGGCAGAGAGAATGATAAAGGCAAGGGCAAGGAGAAGGAGACGGCTACCAACGAAGGTATGTGGTCTCACATCTCCCGGCATTTAGCAAACTGTACTGAATTTATTGCTTCATAGAACATGCTGTCGGTGAGAACAAACGCATCTTTGACGGCATGTTGATCTTCAAGGCATGGGGACCGCACATCAAGCAATTTGCCATGTCCTTTGAGGTCGATGAAGGTAAGACTGCGTTACTTCTTAAATTCAAGCCGTTGCAACTATGGTCTCATTGTTTCACGACTACTTCGTGCTTCGCGCAGAGCTGACACCATATCAGCCGCACTGCAGAGCCCTCCTAAGAAAGGGCTTTACCTGACCCATACCACCTTTTGGGGTACGTATGAGTGGGCCAATCCGGACTACAGCCGCTACGCTTCTTGTGAAGCACTGGAGAAGATAGCCGATGAAACGCGCGTTATGACGGAGGCTTTGTCTACCATGGTATCCGCTACCGAGCTGGGATTATCGTTGGATGGTGGCCTAGGTTGGATGCAAGGCCCAGATATCTCGGATCGCGCCCAACTATTCAAGAAGCCGACCAAGATCTTCAATACGCAATATCCTCTTTTGAGCGACGCCGAGGCGTTTGCCCACGATGCTTGGCAGTCTTTGAAGCGGTTTGCCTTTGATTGTCGGCGTTCGACGTTCACCAGCGTTCTTCTCTCCGACCCGAATGCAGCCAAACCGAAAGTGGGCTGGGGAGCGTCGACGCCTCGCTATGTCTATCCGCCACTGATCTTCCAGGGTGTTGACGCAGAGGAACCCATCCTGGTCGCCCTGCAGCACCCCGCTCAAGATGATCAGGAAGCTCGTCCAAGCAACCCGTTCTCTGAGGCGCCCTTGATCCCGAATGCTCTGACTGAAGGCCAGCTGCAGTGGCTACTCGAAAATGAATGGGCGCAGCGGGCATTCCTATCAAGCTTTTGCGTTTCCCTGATCGATAACACAGCGGCGTTCCAACATGTCCAGACTATCAAGATCGCCAAACTATCAAGCAGATACCTCTCAGAGCTCAAGCGTGAGGACCTTTGGTCGGCCTTTCCTCAGCTCAAGAAGCTAGTCCTCGCTGTCTCGCCTGACTGGCGTGACATTGTCAAAGAGTCTACGGGTGTGGTCACGGACCCGGCCATTGCGCCCTCGATGGCAGCCTCGCAGTTTCATTCGCTGCTTGATACTTGCATCAAGCATTGTCGTAACATTACTAGTCTGGACCTTGGCTGGGTAGGAGGTGGTGAACACGCTTCAGGCATCTTCGCTCGTAACAAAAACATCCTGCCTGCACCAGTCCTTGACTTCAGAACCGAGGCCATCACGATTGACCTGCGTTGCGACATCGTCAAGTTGCCTCACGTCCAAGACATCACCTTAAGGAACTGTTGGATCCACCCTCCTGCGCTCAAGCAATTTGTAAAGGCGATGCAGAACCTGAGCCTGAGGACCTTGACGCTGGACTCGGTCTCCTTGTGTGCGGTTCCCGGTCGATTCACAACTGTGCCAGCAGTTCAGCCCATGCAGGGTGCGCTTGCCCAGCCTTGGCTGGCACACCACGCTGCAGGCCCGGGCAACATCAGAGTAATTCTACCAGCCCAACCAGGCTATTTCGTTCCGGCTCCCTTGCCGACCGGTCCACAAGCAGAAGCTCCACCAGGTGGACACGTCAGTAGGGTCGACAGCGAAGCACCACCCGAGCCGCCAGCGTCCTCATGCCTGAAGATCGTCCTTCGGGATGGCTCCTGGCCTGAAGTCATCAACGCCATCACCCCCGGCCGCACCCTCGACCACCACCGGTACCTCCACGGCTTCCTCAAAGACGAGCTGCACGACGCCCCCAAGTCCCGCGACGTCGGCCGCCTCTGCCGCATCGAGTTCGTCTCCTGCGGCTACGTCCGCCTCACCAACCTGAAGAACCTCGACCAGGACCCCATCTGCCTCCCAATGAGCAACCCTCCGCAGTGTCTCCGCCTGCGCGCCCATTACCTGAAAGCTTTCATGATGGCCAACGAGTCCGACATGCTTCTGGGATCGATCGCCCCGGCTATGGCGAAGCGCGAGAGCGATGTCTTGCAGCTTGCGTGGGGGATGCGCATGGGCTGGGGAGAGGACGATTGGAGCCAGTATGAGAATCGCGAGGATGGGCAGCCGATTGGGGGGAGTGGGCGCTTTTCGGGGGTGGTGGAGAAGGAGGGGGAAGGGTCTTTCTGAATTCGAGGCGTGCTTGTTGATGGGTCACATTGATGGCAGGGGTGGAGGGTAGCATGAGGGAAGCCATAGCTTAGCAGAATGGACAGAATTACTCGGATACATTCTGTTGATATGATGTTGCAATGAGATGGATGCTGTACGTTCGAAGCCCAGGTAGACGATTCAAGCATGGCATCAGCTGAACTATGGCTTGATGAGGACTGTGAAGCCCCTTACTACATGTAGGCTTGTCCTACAGCCACCTGACTGACTCCAAGTCCTTCAGAGCAGCGACTGTCCCCATTTTTGAGATTCTACACAAGTGAATCGTGGGTGCTATGGTCTACCACTTGTACAATCCAGCTAGACAAGTACAACAAGGGCAGGCACGTCAATGGAAGTGTTCTGCTAAAGCAGTGACCGAGAAAGCTGTTTGGGTCTCCATCCGTGGCAGGTCAGAGATTCGAAGTATGCATGGAGTTATAAAAGGGGTCCATACGATTAGCGGGGGGAGGGAGAAGCAAAGACCCAGTGCATGCAGCTACGGAACGGCACGAGATAGTCGACACATCGAGAATTGATTCAAAAACTTGCAGCCTTGGATTTGAATGCTGATAGCTATTCGCAAGCTAGGCTCCTACCGGGCCACCCCTTCGATCCATCTCCCGTTCCCAGTGTCCAGCGCATCCCTTCAGTCGCCCTACGACTCCCCCGACGTAATCGCCCTCCTCGCAGCCGCGCCCCGCTGGCGGGTATTCATCCTCGCCTTCTGGCGCGCCATCGTCTCGGGGCTCTTCTGCACGACTTCCTCGCCTTCGGTGAGGATGAGCTCGATGTGGCAGGGGTTGGACATGTAGGGGTTGATCTGCCATACCCCCAAATCAGCCATCTCCCACTCATAGGGATACTAACGCAGAAAAGGGAGAGGGAAAGGAGAAAGACATACACGACCATGTGCACGGTACGTGCGACGACGCTGCTTGGGCGCTTGGTTGACTTGGATGTGCTTGACGATCAGGTTGCCGGTGTCCAGGCCCTTGGTGTCGGCGTTGGCTTCGGCGTTCTTGAGGAGCGAGAGCAGGAATGTGGCGGATTTTTGGGGCCAGCGGGCGCGGGAGACGCCGAATTGTTTGCCTGTGTGAGGTATTGTGTCAGCTACTCCGGTCTTTCCCCAAATTCAGTCCATGTAGGAGTGACGGTTTGTTCCCCAGCGGTCAACAGCCTTGAGAAAATCCCACGCAAAACCGCTGACAGCTGTCCTTTCATCTCCTTTCAACCAGACCAGCCGCTCAATTCAAGATTCTGGGATTGTAGATATGCATACCCTGACTCGCCCTTCCTGTACCCCCAGCATACCGCCTCATGGGCACGGCCTCCTTCTTCCCAATCACATTGTCGAGGTAGGTCAGCGCGCGTTGCAGCTTCCAGCCGTTGATGGCCTGCGCCGTCTCGCGGGTATTCTTAAAGGAGACGCGCAGGTAGGCACCGCGCGCGCGGGCAGATTTCGTCGACTCGATGTGGGTGGCTGCGTAGCGGACCTAGAGGAGAGGGCGTGTGTCAGCTAGGACGAGTTTTGGGGTAGGAGGCGGAAGAAATGGGCGAGAAAGAGATTTGTTTGGTGGTTTGCGATGTCCGGAAGGTTGTAGGCTTACCATCGTGCTTGTTGTATTCGAGTATGTTGCTGATGGTCTTGGGCTGAGGTTGACGATGCCTTTTCGGTGTTTCCTTAAGCGAGTGTGGGCGGCTCTGTGCTAGCTGCATTGGCGCTAGCGGGCCGATTTCTTGGCAATCTTTTTGCTCGGAAGCTCCCACAACATCGTCTCGGACCACCAATGCGCCATATTCGACAACGCACAGAGCAATTAATATGAGGAACTACCGTAAGCTCGCTTCGCCATGTCAAAAAATGAGGCTCCGAACCTGATGCTAATCGGTTTCAGAGGAGAGAATCAACCGATTTCTGTAGCTCCAGGAGCTCTCCAGATCTACAGCAAGCCCACGGGGCAAATTCCAACACTCAGTCCAAACAATTTACGTATGCGGTAAACGCACAAACACGCATTGCCAAACTACTATCTGTCGAAATTTGAATGGCATACACACCGAGAGGCCGTGGCGGGGGTGATCGAGGCGGCTTTCGCGGAGGGGGCCGTGGTAGTGGGGATCGCGGTGGCGGGGATCGCGGTGGCATGAGAGGCGGACGAGGTGGAGGTAGAGGTTCGTGAAAGAATCGCTGTCTTTGCAGGCCTGGGACTGTCTGGCTGCAGCAGCGGAACTACGCCCGGGGCAAGGACTCGTGGCTGATGTGGACAGGCGGATTCGGCGACCGCGGAGGCAGAGGCGCCCCTCGCGGAGCGCGCGGTGCACCTAGAGGAGGCGGTCGAGGACGCGGCGCACCACGAGGAGGCCGTGGTGGTTTTGGAGGCGCAAAAGGAGGCGCGAAGACTGTCATCGTAGGACCATACCCAATCCGTCCCTGCCAATAATCACCCCCTTACCAGCTCCCGTCCAGGAACCCCATCGCCACCCCGGAGTCTTCGTCGGCCGCGGCAAAGAAGACTATCTCCTCACCAAGAACCTCACCCCGGGCGAATCAGTCTACGGCGAAAAGCGCATCTCCGTCGAATCCTCCGCCCAACCGACCGCCATCTCCAACGGCGACACACCATCCACGAAAACCGAATACCGTGTCTGGAACCCCTTCCGCTCGAAGCTCGCCGCCGGTATCCTAGGCGGCCTAGACGACATCTTCATCAAACCCGGCGTCAAAGTCCTCTACCTAGGCGCCGCATCCGGCACCTCCGTCTCCCATGTCGCCGACATCGTCGGCCCCGAAGGCACAGTCTTCGCTGTCGAGTTCTCGCACCGCTCAGGGCGCGATCTCATCAACATGGCCACCCACCGCACGAACGTCATTCCAATCATCGAAGACGCCCGCCACCCGCTTCGATACCGCATGCTCGTCTCCATGGTCGATGTCATTTTCGCAGACGTGGCGCAGCCGGATCAGGCGCGTATTGTGGGGCTTAACGCACATCTGTATCTGAAAGTTGGCGGGGGGATTGTGGTGTCGGTCAAGGCGAATTGTATTGATAGCACGGCGGCGCCGGAGGCGGTGTTTGCGAGGGAGGTGCAGAAGATGAAGGAGGAGAGGATTAAGCCGATTGAGCAGTTGACGCTGGAGCCTTTTGAGAGAGGTACGTATTGCCCTTTTGCCCGTTTGTCCTTTGGTGGGCTATGAGATGCTGACTATGGCTCTTTGAAGACCACTGTATCGTCGTCGGACGGTACGTTCGCTCCACGACGTAGGCGCGTCCATCTCTTCTGCTGGGTTCGGAAACCCGGAAATACGTTGACCGACTGTGGTCAAGGTCGGCGGCCGGAAACTGCAAGTGCACGAAATCATCTTGTGTATGCACTTGTGTATATGGAGGCTTGCTCTAAGAAGATATCAATGGCATTGTTCCCTCCAAGTCGTGATGATTGTTTCAAGAAAGAAATCTATTAAACCACAAACACGCGAGCGTGCCCCCCAAACACACCACCCACCATCACGTAAACCATATCAGACCCATCGCAGCCCTCCCCCCCCGCCCCCGGCCCCCCCCCCCGCCCCGGGCCCCCGGCGGGGCCC
>JAABUS010000187.1_pt1 | contig 154194 bp, 46 predicted proteins | sample 5560161 | NCBI WGS metagenome assembly JAABUS01 (sample SAMN10711885, study PRJNA513376) | rock metagenome | isolation source: Antarctica rocks | place: Antarctica: Victoria Land, Trio Nunatak nord | collected 2016-01-04
GGCCCCTACCCCCCCGGCGCCCAACCCCAGAGCAACTACGGCCCCCCCGTCCCCTACACCGAGAACCCTTCGAGCAACTACGGCCCCCCCGTGCCCTACAACCAAGGCGGCTACGGTCCGCCCCAAACCTACAACCAACAAGGCGGCTATGGGCCTCCACAGCAATACTACGGCCCCCCACAGCCAGGCTACGGTCCCCCGCAGCAGCCGGGGATGTACTATGCGCCGCAGCAGGGGGGGTATCAGCAGCAGGGGTATTATGCGGATAGGGGACGAGGGGGAGGGATGGGCGCGGGGCAGGGGATCTGTGCGGGCTTGTTGGCCGCGATGGCGTGTTGCTGTTGTGTGGATTTTATGTTTTGAGGGGCGGGGCATGGGTGAAGTAAGAGGGGATGTGAGAAGCTGGAGATGTTGTGGGGATGTGGGAAGGGAAAGGCGGGTGGAGCGTATGAGATGAGGATATCAAGGGGCGGTGGGGTGCGCTCATGTGGATATGGTTTTTGAAGGGATACGGATGACCAAGTGTGAGAGGCGGGAATGAAGTTCGAAGAAATGGGATGCGGGCGTATTGTGGAGATGGCTTGTCAAGCACGTTTGCATGGCATACTGCAAGCGGTTCATTGTCAGTCACAGGAGCTGGGGGCCTATGATCGCACTGTTTCTATGCAAGAAGCCAACAAGTCAGGATCTTTGCGTGTAGTCTTGCGTTGGCAGTGTGCTGGTTTCATGAAAATGGACCAGTGACTAATGATGGTCTATCGTCAAAGCGTCGAACCGTTCAAGAACATGATGGTATAGAAGAGGACACAGCGGTAGCAACAAGAGAAGGCCTTCCAAGGGCGTTGTTGGCCAAGCATGTGTACAAGACAGGGAGGTCAAGACATGATGAGTGTGGAAGTTTTCGTAAAAGATCTGGATACTCATACGTCCTCTATCATTGCTTTTGCTTGCGTGCAACTTTCGCATGCGAGGCCCAAAAGTTCCTTCTAATTCGAGTTTAAGCCGCCCGAACAGGCGCACAGTCCCAAATCGAGTCTTTTCGCGCGCACAGATACACAGACACATTGAAAAAGGCGCTACTTCTCGACCGAATCCTCAATGCTTGCATTCTTCAAGTCTTCCGTCACGTCGGCGGATGCGTCCTTTTCCTGTGCGAGCTCGGACGACGCGGACGCTGTGCCATTGACGGCTTGGTTCTTCGCAGCCGGCTTCTTCGACGAGTCGTGGGTTCTGCGGTTGTTGGATGGCGGTGTTTCGTTGGCTTCAGCTTCCAGGCGGTCGATTTCTCTCTGGGCTTTCTCCACGTTCTATCAATTACATTAGCCAAGGCTTGTGCCTGCAGGATGGCGCTGCCTACCTCTTTAGTCTTCTTGTCTTGGTCAGCTTTCCATTGGTCTCTCTTCTTCTTGAGCTTCTCAACAACTTCTGGCACGCCGGCTTGGTTCATTGGGGGTTCGACATTTATCTTTGCCAACTCCTCGATAACTCCCACACTGAGATTGAATCTGCCCTCCGTAGGCGTCGAAGGTGCTGGCGATCCCGTGGCACCACCTTTCTTTCCCTTCTTGCCCTTCTTGCCGCCACCACCCAAGAAGTAGTTGTCGTCACGGTCTTCTTTCTTTGATACTTTGGTGCCTTTGAAGTCGGATGATTCGACGCTTCTTTGAGCTTCGGCTGCAAAGCCACTAGGTCCGCGCAGAGACTTTGTCTCCGTAGTAGCGGAGGGCTCGAAATACCGAATCAAGCCTTCGGCGGTTAGGATCTCGTCTAGGAAAGCAGGCTCGTTGGCTTCTTCTAATTTCTTCGATGCGATTTCCCGTCGCTTTTGTTTTTGGTACTGTTCGCGCTCAGCTTTCTGCTTTTCCTGTCGCTGTCGGTACTGCTCCTGATCGTAATCCCGGTAGGCAACCCGCGCTTTGTGGAACTTGTCCTTGATCTCTCGCATTGTCGAATATTTCTCCTGCTGTTCCGAATGAAGCTTAGACCGCTCGTCTCGTAGCGAGCTGAGGCTGCTGTATGCTTTGTCCTGCTCTGCTTTGATGCTCTGCAATTCCTGGTTGATCTCGTCGTACTTTTGGCTCAGAGCCTTGACTTCAGGATTGTCTATGGTTTTGCGAAGCTCCGCTATTTGCGCTTTGACGTCCTGGATTCCTCTCTCAGTCTCCTCGAACCCAGCAAAGCCCTTGCGCTGCTTTCGGAGACTCGAGATTTCCGCCAGAGCCTTCTTCTCGTCGACCAGCTTCATTGTTCCTGCATCAACCTGCTTTTCCAAGCGCTGGATCTCGCGGTCGATTTCCTCTACGCTCTTGTATGGTACTCGACTTCGCGCAGCCTTCTGTTCTGCCATGCGAGATTTGAGCTGGGCGTCTAGCGCCGAAATCTTCTCTTGAACGCTTCCTCTTGAGGTTTTGAACGTCGATTGTTGCTGCTTGACCGATTGAAGTTCTGACCGAAGCTCTTGCTGCCTTTTGCTCGTAGGCGAATCCTTGTTCTGCGGTTGGGCAGCATCGATCTTGGCTTTGATGGCATTCTGCGCATCGAGCGAGTCAGTACAGGTGCATGGTAGAAGAAGTGAGGTAGGCCAGAATATTCCATCCGCTACTGAATCCTACATACCACGTGCGCCTGAGCGGTAGCATGCTCCTTCTCTGCCTTCGCTAGGTCGTCTTTGTACTTCAGCTCATCGGGTTTTTCGGGCTTGGCTTTCTGCTGCTTTTCTGACTGGGTCGCCCCAGCGTCAAATGTTGACATTGTGGCAGCCGAGAAGGTAGACACATCAGCCATTGTAGATTCGGGTGGGTTTAGAGAAGCGCTGCGAGTCTCAAGGTTTAGGGCATGGTATTATTGACAGCTGTTTTTACGAACTCACAAACGTCGATCGCATTGAATGGTGTGTCATATCTTTGGCCACCCTTTAAAGAGCTCCATACGTTCAAGCGGAGTAGTATAACATTGTGCTTTTATCAATGTTCATCAATGGTATGGAGAGGGTGAGCCCGTTTGTCAATTGTGCGTTCATCTGTGCTTACTAAGATCTCCATCCGAGGCCCTTGACAGACCATGATTGGTGGAGAGCAGGCATCGTCCACCCCTATCCAAGGACACACTAAGGCAAGCACTTCATGGATCATATCACCTGACCACGAGAGATGAGTTGCTCACGAGAGATGATTGCGGGAGTGGAGCATCTCTTTTGTGGGATGCGGTACGACTATAAGCACATTCGATACACACACCAGCTTACGAAGGTACGAGTACTTCCTGTCAGTTCGTCAATTCAAGGGTTGGCAAGGTCCAAACACTTTCAAATGCTACTCGTTTTCACCTATTAATGCAATCCACCTATCAATGCAACGCGCTAGTAATTTAAGTGCAAAACTCAGGGTTGCAAGGCTTAACCCTAAGTATGTGCATCAAAATCACTAGCGCATTGCATTGATAGGTGGATTGAATTAATAGAAGTAGCACCGCTTGGCTCCTCGTGCATGACACTACTCGTCAGTAGTGACACAACCGGGTTTTTGATTTCTTTCAGTCATGATCGCAGCCCATGAGATTGCCTGTTCTGAGTGCTTTACCGTGGAGACAGGTAGATAATCCTGGATGTTTGGAGTTCCTTGCTTCTAAGGTAGGAACACCCTTGTTACTGACCTAATTACCACAGTAGTGTTTCCTAGCCTAGATTCGCTTCAACACTCACAGTCCCTTGGCCGCTATTGTGAGACTCTCTCAGAGGAGATCTACTGCAATCAAGCAGAATTAAAGTTTCGAAGTGCAAGGGGTTTACATACCTCGCGGGCACTGCCGAATAATGGGCTCTCCTTTTCGAACACCAAGCTTTGTCCCATCCCTTTCCCACCAAGGTGTCTTCAGGAGTGTCATATTCATGTGCGTGATACGCTTCAACCGTTTGCTTCTTCACCAATTGGTCGCCAATGGTCGATCAGTCCTTCGTCGATGCATCAAGACGTTCTCGATAGTGCCCAGGGATACGTCCTCGTCTGCTTTTTTAAACAGTGCACTCTGACGGCGCATTGGACACGGAGATGCAAGGATCGTTCTTGGCCAATGTGGTTTACGGCACTCAGTCTGACAATACCTTATCCTCAAATCTATGGAGCAGGAGAAGGAAGATTGGATTGAACATGAAAGGGAACGTCATTGTCGTCTGAAACAATCGACAGACTGAGGAGAGGTAGGCATGGAGAAAATTAGAAAGAATCAAAGTGGCCAAGGATTGTATATTGGTTTGTCGCAGGATAGGACAGCTAGGCTCATGGTACAACCCAAGAAGTATTACTCCTACCTGGCGCTACCAATGCAGTTGAAACATCAGAGATCCTGATCGTGCAGGAGTGGATGAAAAGTCCTCATGCATTACGGGTCGAACCCCGTGCGGAAGAGGGCGCTCTCGCCAATAGCAAGATGCAGCTACCAGTATTCCGGCGGATTGGTTGGCTTGATGTTCCGCTCCGAGTTGTGTTAACAATGCTAGAATCGGTGGGTGCTCATGCGCTGGCCGACAATGCCTTTGCTGTACTTATATACTCGCGCGTATTTGAGCCAAAGCCAGAGCCAGTAGTATCTGTTCAAAGGAAGAAGTTATACAGTTACTGGAACGGATCGTTGCCGTGGTCGTTGCTGGCCCAAATGGGCGCTAGAATAAAGATATTTCTTCTTACAGCAGCGGATTGGGGGCGTGCCAAATCTCCACCCTTTTCTTCATTTTCGAATTTCCAGGCGATAGAATATTCAGGCAGATAGAAGATGCAGGACCGCATACCATCAAGGAGAGCATAATTTTCGGGGCTTGTTGTTCCGCTGGCTGCCCAGCTTAGTGCATGATCTGTGGCTTCAGCGTCACTTAGAGACCCTCAGAGGTGGTAGATATTCTGGTCTGTTTCCCTGGCGTTAATTCCCTATCAGCACCGGAAGATACTTTTGAGGGCTCTGAGGAAAGACTAATGCACGAGAGCGAAAAGAGGAGAAGGCAGCAACCGAAACAAGTATCATGTCCAGCCGATGATCTCCAGAGATCCGAGCGCAACCAGCTGCAGGTCGCGGCTAGTCTTTCTTCGAGTGGATCCTGAGGGATGGATATTGCGCAAGGTGGAAGTGCGGCGTTGAAGTCTGTGGACTTTGAAAACCCCCCCTTTTGATATGGAAATTAGTGTACCGGATGCCTGGACTTGTGTGACATACTATTGAGTAGAACGGTGACTTAAAGTAACGGACTCATCTGTCAAAGAGATTGCTGGTGCGCTCGACTCCACACTGGAGCTGTCAGTTTTTAGTGCTCGAGCGCTTTCCGCGGGGTAAACGTGATCCGGTTAGCAGCATGGGATGTCAGCATAATCGAGAAGAGGCAAAAGCTGGCATTACCCCCGTAGTGGCCGGGTGCTTCGACTTCTACATCTCGAATCTCGATGTAAGCACTTGAAGTACTTGTTGTCTCCCGTCTCAACCGTTCTTAGCTTCAGACCCCTCTCGTCGCAGAGCTGCAGCGTAGTCCGCCGGTGTTTGCAACTAGTCCGGCATCGCCGATTCATCATTGCTCGGGCATTGACTGGTGCGGTACTCCAATGCAGAAGCTTTCTCGAACGGTAGCGGTAGACTTTTCAACTTTGCATGCTGTTCTCCTCGGCCATGCATAGGTGTACGGCAGCCGTTGTATGCAAAATCACCCGCTCACTCCGCTGTAAGCCATCATGGGGAGGCGGAGAAGTGTACCTCAGCCTTGTCTATGCTTTGTGTAAGATAGCATCAATCGTAGCTCTGGAGGTGGGCTGTGGATATGGCAATGATGTTGGATGTAGCGAAGAGATGCCGCTCCTCCTGCTTCAGGAATCCAGCGAGCACTGACCATGATCTAACCGTACTCCATAGATAATAATAGGTGCTTGGTGCACTCAGTAGCCCTGGTTGGGGGCGATGGCATCTGGCCGAGGGCAGCATGACACGAAGTAGGCGGCAGCTGACGATCAACGATTGCAGTTGAAGTCAGAGCTACCCTCACATCTACCGTACCTTACAGGAGCTAAACGGTTTGCGGGCGCGATGTGTAGCGTTTAGTATTCGGAGAATATAAGTCTTGGAGAATTCTCCGAATGGCTCGAGGCTCGTGATCCTTCTTGACCAAGTAGCTGTTTTAGCCAAGCCTGCCAGATTTGGAGCGGTACGGAGTCCTTCACCGTAACTAACGTAGCCCACCCCGACTTCAGCTGATAATGCCTCTACCCCGATGAGAAAAGATTAAAAACAAGGTACCCGCTTTAACATGGTTTGAATGAAAGATGCTTATCAGGATTTTGTTTATGCAAGTTCATGGCTATCGTCGTTAGTCTAGCGTATGATGCTGGTGCTGCCGAGTGCTGAAGCTGGAGTCGCCCGCTAAAGCATGACCAGCCTGAGGCTGGACTTGGGGGTCAGCCCTCTGGTGTTGTACAGGTACAGCGCTCGGTGGTTGGATCGACGGCCCCCCCACAAAGCAGGATGCATGCAATACGCCACTGGTGGATTAAAGTACGCAACGCCCATCCTTGTGCTGCTGCTAACCAACAGAAGCGATAGCAGATGGCCGATGCGTCAATCAAGCTTGGCCCAATAACACCTGGTGGGACTCCGTGCATTGCGATTTGCGAATCCAGCAAATGGTGCGGCACACCCGCTCTGCACCTCATGATCATCCATTGGGGAGATTATTCGGGGGGTCGAAGATGCGCTAATGGCACACCCTAGTCACTTCACCCTCTCTGCAGTAGTCCAAGTCCGCTCCTCTGCATTCCAGTGTGCCTGCATGAGCAGAATTACGATATACAGGCCTCTGCCTGTCTCTTCTGTCACCGGTTTCTATGTCTCTGGTATACCCAAACTCGGCTGCTATTGTCATAGTCTCTTCGGACCCTGTACCCTACTCTGCCTCACTGGCCTGCACAGACCCAGGTTATCTTTTTCCATCTGGTGCACATATTGGACTCTCCTTCTGCTGCCGACCTTTTGACACCTTTATTATTCGGCACGAGCCCCGTCACTGCCTCCTTTAACTTCATCGTTGCCACTCTAAAGGCTACATCACTCGACGATCTCCTCTCCACTCGACTCTCGTCTGGAACAAATCACATCGACAACACAAGACCAACGATCCTTCGTCGTCTCACCACACTATAGTCTTGGAACAGGAGCCTTTTGTCCAGCATGACAATGGAGCTCGATTGCTTTCTGGATTACTGCTTGTCTTGCGACAGACAGACATCGGGAGGAGCCTACTGCTGCCAAAGCTGCCGCCTGGCTGATCTTGAGACGTCCTCGTGCGCATCAGAACCCGTCTCACCTACCTCAACGGCTGGCAAGCAGAATCTCTGTTTCCAGTTGGAGCCGGCTTTCGACTTCGCTGCCTACAAAAGCCCATCTTTGTCGTCTCCGCCATCCAAGTATCGGTCTCAGCCAAACCAGCAGAATCCTTACTTTCCAAGTCAATTTATTTCAGTCCCGCAGACTTCACCCAATCGACTATTAACGCCCTCAACTTCACGATCATCTTTGGGCTCCATATCCAGCAACTCCTCGCAAGACTGCCAATTATCCGCTCAGGCTCGAACAGAGCTTCGCGGCTACACCAGTGCCTTCAACTCGATTCGAAATTGGCGGAAGCAGGTGACCTCGCCTTAGTCCTTTACTCTACATCTTGTTGTTCACCTCCTCGCACGTCTCTACGCACACAGACTCTCGAACCTTTCCTCCATCGCTCCACCGAAGTACGGAATACCTACGGCCTTTCGTTCTAGCCTCAGCTTCTCGCATGTACCGAAAAAGCACATCATTGTCTCGCATCTGTATGGAATACGCCCCAGCGGGCCTAGGAGGATTACTGTGTATCTATTTCCACCAGATGGGCTGGTGAAGACATGGAGTACTAAGAGATGCGCTCGCCATTGGTTTCACATAGGCGTAGTCTGGAGGCACAGGACGGCGCGATGATCACACAAGCGTTGGTAACGCGGAGGTCATAGAATCTTTGCACAGCAGGGGCAGGAAGGAACTGGTTATTGGCTGGCACACCACTCGTCTCAATATCTCTATTACACAGCTTCACAAAATCCTTTTTGATGAGCGCAATGCTTTCCATTGAGTCAGTCTCCAGTGCTCACGCTGTCTTGGATAAGGAGACTAGCAGAAAGCAAACAATCTGACCCGCGCGGTTAGCTCATCTCGCTACCAAAAACCGTCGAAGAGCGGGAATCGGGAATCGGGCGGGAAGTATCTCCATGAGAACAAATGATGGCGCACACATCTGCCTCTAGAATTCCATATCGTACAGAATTTACAGGTCCTGGCCAATGGCCAGCTGCTACTGTACAAACGCGCCGCTTACTTCAAAGTACTTTGTATCCGGAGGGTTATATGTAAGCGTGACAGGGTTTATTCTGCCCAGCTTTCACCCAAAAAAACCCTGTCACGCTTACATATAACCCTCCGGATATCAAGCACAATCGTGATGCTTTACGGGGGTAGACCATGAGGTAATAAGCCAGGGAGAACGTGGAGGAGCGTCCGTTAACCCTTACCCCTCAAGTTAACTCCAGGGCTACTCGGTTTCTAGTAAGGATTACTGCATCTTGGCCCTGAGTGTGGCAAAGAGGGTAACGGAGATGATGCACCTAAAGGGACGCCAACGCTTGGTCACTTTTGGCCCACAAAACGCTTTCCCGCGCAAATCTCTCCGCGATCTAGACTCCGCTGGGTGTAGCTCCACTATCCATGGATGGCAGTGTGAGTGCAGGCCCAACAGAGCTAGACAACAGGAGCTTTTAGAGGATGCAGAAGTACTCCGTCCGTACATGTAAGTAGCGACTCCAGATCCTCCCACGAGCGGCCGAGACAATGAGCTGATCAGCCAGGCCTCAGCTTTGATGACCCTTTCTTCAGGATTCATGACATGTATCTTGCGCCATCCAGCCGAATACAGAGGGAGGATGCCAGATTTGTCACCCTTGCCAGATCTGATGCAGTTAGAAGAGAGTAGCACCCGAGCTCAGCCGATATTCTGCTGCCGCTCACCCAATGTACTGGTACTTTCTTGCCGTGTGGCCGGCAGAAACGGGCAGCCTGCTGCTACGGCTACGAGCCATGGTCCAATGTACAGGTACTTCTCTGGTTTGCAATGGCGGCTTTGCAGCCGTGCGGCCCTCGAGAGTCGAGACACCGTCATTGATCTCCACTTATCCTACTGTGTCTGCAATAACGAAATAGCGTACTTACGCTTACCAATTTTCTACGTGCAGCACGCGACGCATACTTGCGCGGCGGCTGCTTTCGGATACCATCATTATTAAACAGGCGTGGGATGCCGCGAAAAAGACGGCTGACAAGTCCCAAGCCGAGCAGAAGCGAAAGATATGATGGAGTCAGATTGATCACCCTCATCCGATCCGGTCACTCTGATCTGGTAGCTCTGAATCGTCCCGCACGGCGGATAGATAGACGAATGTTTTGGCAGCTGTGGCGTCCGCAGGATTCGCACTGGCACAATGGTCAATGGAAGGGCACTTCGCAAGTGCAGAACTACCGGAGGATGCTCCGTTTGTGTTTCCACCTAAGATACACACAAGTTATCAGGGTCGTGTGCTAGACCCTTGATCTATCTTCGCACGCGGGCATGCAAAGGGCAACGGTCTTCACACACTTGACAGTGGATCCCCCACCTCGGGCCGACAAGCACCCCTAACTCAATGTCACCCCTTAATGCATCCCACCCCTCAATGCATCCGCTAAGATTATTCGAACTTTCGCATTCGAATAACTTTCGCATCTATCGCTTGAAAGCCTTGAATCTCAAGATAAGTAGCTCAAACTGTTAACTGTAGAGAAAAGCAAGCTCTATTTTTCTATGTCAATTTTACAACGAATAAGGTCTCTAAAGTCGTGTATTATGTTTTCTTCTTTAAGAACTACTATTTATTGACACACAGCACCATGCATTGAAATTTAATTACGTAGAAAATTGATAGGTTTGTAGAGCTGGAATAATCTATTTTGTAGACAACTTGTTACAGGATTCTCCCAGAGATGTGCAGCCTAGGGTCTGCATAGGGTTAGAGTCTTGGCAGGCGCATATAGATATCCTGCTGCGGAGCACATAGTTTGCTTCCTAACTTAACTATTACCACCACCACTGCTTATTGCATTTACTCTTGCACAACTCTTTAAGACAATTTATAGATATTTTAACAATTTTATCGATGCTCAAAGCCTCAGAATTAGCTATTTAAATATGTATTTGCTTGTTTTACAAATTTGTAATAATTTCTTTCTCGAAAAGATATTTTTTGATCTACAAGAGTTACCTCTCTTGCTATTAAAAACTTTACTATTTTTTCTCCAATTGATTAAATTTCTTTGCATAATTTATAGAGCACAGTAAAGACTTTAATTTGACGCGGTATTTATCAAATTTGGTTGTGATAATGTAAACTTATACTAGATACTAGAAAATTATCGCTTTTTAGATAATTGAGGTGATCTAGAAATTGAGGTGTGGCCCACCTACTGGCGCTCGCGGCAGGAGGTGGGGCATCGACTTTTATCCCTGGAGCTCGCCAATTACAGTCCTTTAAATGGTAGGTCTGCAGACTTTGAGCTCGCTTGGCAACCGATATCGATGAGCCCATGTCGATAAAAATCAGCACAGGCGGTCGACTGGGATGGCTCTGTGGACATGGCACCAGGGACATAATCACGAAGCCTCAGCGGAACCTTGTCTCGCCGTGTTTCACCGCGAGCTTGCTGTGTCCATATTAATGGGACGGAATCAGTGCACCCCGTACTGCTCGGTACCGGAAAATCGACTGCACGCAATGAACGGCTTTGCGGCATCGGAGACATCTCAACTAGTGAGCAGTGGTCATAGGATTTTGAAGAGGCCTGGCCGTTCGCCACATTGTCGCCTCCAGAGAAAATGCTCCCAGACAATTTCGCTTACACGGATTCCCCAAGGACGACGCGCTCCATAAGGCAACCAGAATGACATGGTGATCAGCGAACAAGGCTTTGAACACTGATTCCTCGCCAGGAACCGACTGCGCTTTGACTTCGCAACGTATTCCTCTTCGATTGGGCATCGCAGCTTTAGAAGGGTTTCTAAGCTACACAACTCCTTGTAGGCAGCCCATCAGTGCCTGCCTACATACTTTCCGATTTCATAGTGCCAATAAGACAGGACTAATAGAACGTCAAAGGTACGTCTGGTCTATTCAGAAGACAAGATTCATCGATGGTGAGAACGTTGTTCGATCCAAGACTACATGGATCCAACCTGGATACCTACTTTTCGTGACAGGGACTCATTCTCCCGTATTCCTCTGACCATCCCAAAACGCCACTACTGTCCCTCTCTCATAGCATCATACTCCTCCTTCGACTTGCCGCCCGCTCTGCCCTTCCCATGCCGCCTTCTGTTAGAACGTCGACACTCTTCATGCCCTTGATGCCAGCCTCGCTCTCGTCTTTCCGACTTGTCGAACTGACCACACTTTCCTTTCTACGCTCGCGCCTTCTGTCCACTGAAATATTAGCGTTTGCAACGCCGGCCTTTAAATCCAGGTTTGTCGAGATGCTGGAATGCCGACGCGATGTTCGTACAGGTGCTGTAGTTGTGACAGCGACCAAGTCTGCAGGGGAGCTGCTGTTGAGCTCGAAGATATCTTTCGACTCCCTTGAATCTTTGTCTGTCGGCTCCGTATTACGGCTCCTCGCTTTCTGTGTCCCGGCTACCAATGCTGCGATTGTGGATCCAGAGGTTGAGATGGGCTTGCCAGGCTCGTCTTGCACATCTTTGCGAGAAGCCAGCGAATCGCGTCCTCGACGTTCCGTGATCACCGTCGCCGGTAAGTCTTTTGTAGAGGAGACCGAACCCTTGTTGCCGAGAGGACTCGCTGGCTCGGCTCGTACGCTGGAGTGATGGGTATCCCTACCATCAGCTATCGGCAGATTTCTCCAATCCGCCGGCTCTTCTGATGTCTCTTTCTTGATGATAACAGTCCGCATTTGGCTCTTCTCAGTCCCGGGTGCGGCTTTCACTTCATTCACCTTGACGATCTGGGGTCGTTCATCAGCTCCGACAGCATCTACTAGCTCCTTGGTTGGTCTACGCATCTTGTCGCGAAGACTAGGCTCGGCGTAGCTAACGCTATCACGGGCTCTCCGATTAGCTCTGCCTGTCGTCGCGAAGGCATCGGTCACAGATACTTGAGAATCCAGGTCTGGCGGTGGAGGGGTATCACGGGATCCTGGCCGTGCAGCTGAAGGCTCAGACGATTGGGGTGAGAAAAGGTCAAGCATAGGTGCTGCGGGTGTTTCCGGCGGTACAGAGACGATATCTGCACTGGAGACCGTATGCTTGGAAAGATCTGGCTCCTTTAGCGGGCGTCCGCGCTTGCGACTCGAAGGCCTTTCGGTTGGTCGATCCCGATCCCTTGGTTTGCTGTCCGCGTTGACTTTGATGTCTCCTATCTTATCGCCAGCATAGGCCCTGTTGAGCTTGACAGGCGATTGCAGTGGATCGGTGTTGACACTTTCTAATTCAACATTAGCTCATTCGAGCCTTTCGTATTGAACATCAGCTACTTACTTGCACCGAGAGCTTTCCTTGGCTTTTGCGTAGAGGTGGAAACACTCTGCTTTGCTCTTGCAGAGTTCTCCGCCACTTTCGCCGCATTATCTTGAGATACCTTTAGGCTAGCTAACTTTCCAGACACAGCATCTGTGACCGTAGCGTTGGCTTTGATCTCAGCTTTACGACTAAACGGAAAGTCGTTGTTCTCGGGAGGTTTTCTTGCTTCGATGTCTCCGTCATCATCCCGAACGTTAAGCTTGCGCTTCGCTCCAGCTTTGAAGGGTTGCGTAACGCTTTCGCTAGATGGAACATGTTGTAACAGTTGCAGGCTGTCTGCTCTCGAGATTTCGGCTTCTGCGTGATGCGTACTCTCCCTTCGTTTCTTGCGCGTCTCCAGGTTTGCAAGTGATGGCATCGGTACGCTCTCGGTACTCTCCGTTCCCCACTGCTGTATTGGCGAGTTCTGGACATCGTCGTTCTTGGTCGGATCTCCTTCTTCCCATGAAGCCACCGGTGGGGGCCCAAGATCAGGCGAATCCAGCGCGTTGGCCGAATGCAGAATACCTCGCAATTCGTCACTTCTGTACAACCATGAGCAAAGCGCCAATCTTTCGGGCGTTCTACCTACTCCAATGTCCGTCTCGGATAGTACTTGTCTTCGGCGATCGGCGGTAGTCGGCCATCCGTTGCCCCCGTAATTTCAGACAGTGTAAGAGCATTCTTCCAATTTCTCTGGTCCGGGGACCTCTTGGGCGAACTTTGCTGTAGGGACTTCCTGCGCGACGCTCTTCGAGGCTCGATCTGTACTTTTCCCAGCTCTTTGACCACGCTACTCAGCTCCGTCACCTTCGCTTCCAATTGATTTCTAAGCGCGCCGACGCTGTCGAAGGCCGCTTGCTCAGGACTTCTATCAACCTCATGCTGTAGCCTTATCACTCGTTCTCTAAAGGCGATGTTCTCGGACAGCAAGCGGGATATCTCGTTTTCAAGGTTCCTTATGCGGACGGACTGATTTGAATTGATTCTCGCGAGCTCACGGTTCTGACGGACAAATCGGCGTTTCACTATAGCCATTAGCCAGGCATTGTAAGGCTACTTTCCCAAGAACCTACAGGCGTCAACAGACTCGGCTGCCGGAAGGGGATCATTCAATCGTGCCATAGATCAGATTCGGAATCCTCTTGGTATAATCATTGCTCGTGGCTGACACATTCACGTTCTTCGTCCGAGAAAGATCGTAAACATCGAGTAAACAGAAAGCCGGAACCAGTTCCGAAGGGCTCATGCTAGCCGACTTGGCGCCAAGCCCGCCAAGTGCAGTCCTCCCTTCAATTTTACTCTACGTCTGACTTTAGGGTGAAAGCATTTCTGTCAGCAATGGCTTCAGCGATTTGATGGCGTATCAGAACCGAACGTTAACCTCCAGCCTGCGGCATTCCTCTATGGGTGGCTCGCAGGCCACCTCTACACAGTCACCTATGCTAGTGGCACGTATCAATGAGAAACGAGCAGAGTTGGAGGGTCTCAAGCAGCTGCGAGATTTGAGCGCAGGCTTGGCCTCGCAGATGCAGACGTTGCAAGAAAAACTTTCAACGTTATCGGATGGGACCGAAGGCTAGTGCTTCACATGACCCACTGATTAAGAAAAGCTAACATCAGTTCCTCGCAGCTGTGGCAGCTGTGCTTTCGAATTGGCATAACGTGCTTCGAGCGATCAACATGGCCTCAAGTGAGTGTCTGTACCTATGGCCCTGCATCACACCTTGTCTGATTGAGTTAGCGATAATACCAAAACCTAAAGGCGAAGGCATGGAGGGTCGTGAAGAAGAAACACCAGGCTCGAAATCTGACGTGGCGCTACCGCAGACGCTCGTTCGTATCCCCATAGACGATCAACAAGCAGAAGACCATGAGTCTCAGGGTTGAGGAGCAAGGATCGGGATTACGAAGATGATGTTTCGCGGTTGCTTCATGACCGGAAGGATGCTGAACATGCGATATTTTGTTTGGTTGATGAAGGAGTTTAAGATACCCCAGTTTCGGCATCGAAGCGATGAAGATGATGGAAGATTTCTACACGGAGACCGTGAGCGACCATGCGAGGCATGGTCGTCCCAAACGATGCGGTAATATCTGGTCGACAAGTGTGGCCATAGGCTTCAAAATATACCCTTGATCCTCCAGGTGTACAAGAACCTGCAGCTCAGCGGTAGGTAGCAAGGGAATTCAACCATCCGATAGTGACCACTACGTGGCGAACGATCTAGCAACGGGTGACCGCTCTGCCTGTGGGTCTCTGGGAAGATAAGAAACGACATTCGGCTTTCGGTTGATCCAGCCAGATCTTGAGTGCTGAACCGGAGCGATTGCCGCAAACCACTCAGGCCCGTTTTCTGGGTTGCACAACTTCATCGCACAACGGCCCACGGGTAATCACAAGCTGGTAAGAAACAATTCAAGGTTTACACAATAGCGTGTTGGAGAACTCGACCAATCCTGACCCGTACGCAGAGCGCTATTGAGTCTTTTCGACTTGAATTGGGTGTGGAGCTTACCATAGCGGAAGTCTGCAACCATAAAAAGCCAATGGTTGAAACCTCAAATCAAGGATCAAAACGCGTCTAACAAGGCGCGAATAGCGTGTCAAGGAACGCGCTAGTGGCTCGGTTCGCCCCGGTCGCGAGGGCAACTGGTAAACAATCCAAGGCAACTCACTTGCTTCAATTCTCCCTCTTCAACCTTTTCTTACTACTCGTAACATCAGCAGTACATTACTTCGAATTTACGCATTTCAAACATGCCACGCGTCACTCGGGCTGCGCTCCGCTCGAATGCGGTTGCCCTTGACGAGGTCGAAGTCGCAGGCTCATCACCAGTAACACCACGCAAAGAACGTGCTCCCCTCGGCGAACTCGCCGGCAACAGCGTAGAGCCAACAACGGCGAGCAGCACTAATAATGACGCGAAGCCCAAGAAAAAACGTCCAGCAAAAAGCAAGCCACGGCAAGGTACGAGGAAAGCCAAGAAGGCCGACGTGGTCAATAGGGAAGAAGTACTCGAAGACGACAGTCACAGCGCAACCAGCTCTGCTGTTGAGGATGCTTGCGAAGAACTGCGCAAAGATCCAGAAGGTAACACCCCAAAAGCCAGGGAAAGGCCTGGCAGATGCTAAGATAATCGCAGGGTCACCGCACATTGTCCTAGAAGACGAGCCAGAGGGAACATCTGCATCTGCCATGGAAGCCGCTTCACACGATACGTCACACCCGAGCACAACACCAATGAGTTTCGTGACCCATAACACCGAACCAGTAACGGATCAGAAGAATACGAAGGATAGGGACGATGACGAGGACGATGACTCGTTTGTCAACGTAATCCAAAGTCGCACACCTTTGAGGATGTCACAAACCGAAGCCCTACCTAAATCGGAGGAGGAGAGAAACCCAATGGAATTGGAACCACACGACACAACCATGTGTCTATTAGAGAAGCAAACAGAAACCAAGGAAGACTCTTTCGTAGACGAGATAGTGACAAGGTCGCCGGTAAAGCCAGCATTGCGCATTGAAGACTCTGTCGAAGCCATCGATGCTTTCGAGGACGAAATCGAGAAGATCGGAGAACAGCTTCCAGCTATAGATAATGCAGTATCTTCTGCAAACGCCAAGAAGCAACAGACCGTCACAAGGAGCTCTCCGCGTAAGAAGCGGCCGGTTGGGGTCGTTCCTTCAGCTAAGGGCAAGGCCGGGAGTCGTCAATCTGTTAGCAGACCTCAGAATGCCTCTACGAATAACACTACCAACCCGGATCTCACCAGTGGACCGAACGCCATCCGCTCAAGAGCCACAACACGAATTAGTTCGATCCACAAGGCGCCTTTTCAACCTAAGAAGTCTTCCAAGCCACCTACGACTTCAAACTTCGAGCTTCCCGGTGATGCTGTTGCACGGAAGTTAAAGGAGCAGCATGAGGCACGACTTGCTCCTGAAGGAGAAGGGGTAAAAAAGCCTCAGAGGTCTGAGATTAAGGCAGTCAAGCCGCTCAAATCAACAAAGCCGCCCACTCGCCCATCGTTCGAGCTTCCTGGCGAAGCTGTTTCGCGCAAATTGAAAGAGCAACGCGAAGAGCGACTGAAACAACAGGAGGGTGGTGAGGCAGAACTGAGAAAGAAGGAGTTCAAAGCACGTCCTGTCAGACACAGCATGGCACCCGTGGTGAAAGCGACGGCGGCGAGCAGAGCACGAATGAGTTTGGCCAAAGGGGAGACCGTGGAAATCAAGCAATCGAAACCCAGAATATCCAGTGCCCAGCCCTCATCTAGTGTCAGACGCCCTGTTTCCATGGCTCCACCGGACGCCAGTAAGCGTCAATCCACCCTTTCGGTCGCCAAGCGTACATCCACAGCCGTCAACAATCCTTCGGCGAGACCATCGCTGGCAGCACGTACGAGCACTTCTCGTATGTCAATTGCTATACCCTCCCAACGCATCACAAGCAATGGCAAAGGTGCCCACCAGACCGTACGCGGCAAGGAGGTTTTCGAGCGTAGTAAGACCGCCAAAGACGAGTTGGAGAAAGCGCGCAAGGAGAAGGAGGAAGCTGCCAAGAGAGCGAGGATCGAAGCCTCGGAACGTGGAAGGATAGCCTCGAGGCAGTGGGCCGAAAAGCAGAAAGCAAGGAAGGCTAGTGCTGAGAAGATTAGTGGACAGGAGCAGATGGCGGCGGCGACAGCAGCTTGATGGAAGGCTTTTCTGGGGTCGAGCTGTATGTGGCACGACATATGGCGTTGTTTTCGAGGTGTAACGGTTCATGACAGCACAGCCGGAGGCTTTTTGATGGAGGCTTCGTGTCTCGATGGCCCCCAGAGATTGTAAGGGACTGTCACAACTTTATTCCTTGAAGGGTATGTAGCAATCTAAGTCACCATTCAAGTTCCCAAGCTGTCTACCCTCGTAATATGCATGACTACGACGACAACCTACTTTCATCGGTCGCGAGCACCTGAGCCGCACACTTTGAAAGCTACGCCTGGCTGAACCCGAAATTTTCACTACTAGCACCAGAGCGAGCTATTGCAGTATCATTGACGGATCAGATATGGAGATGTCCGGGAGGTCGTCCATTGTATGTACATTAGCTCTATCTGTTATCTCTCTAAGCTTTTCTCCATGCCACCTTCTGATCCTCCACTATGGCGCTGTCGGAGCCCCTTTATCCCACATGGGTCTTGGAATACGGCGTTCTATAATCAGCGCATCAATGTGCCTCTCTCCCCCTATTCCCTGACATTGTCCACGCCAGTGCTACTCCCATACTGCTCCTTCATCGCCCCACTCCCCTCCCCACTCCCCAAACCCGTAGCCTCCGCAGCCATGCCCGCCGTCCGGATCGACACCCCGCCTTCCTCCTCATCTTCGTCCTCGTCGCTCAGTAGATTCGTATCATCCCGCGCTGCCGCCAATGCTAGCTTCTCCTCTGCTTCCTTCTCGGCGGCTTCTTCCATCTCGGCGTCGCTGACTGGCTCAACGGCGGTATTGGGGTTCTTGAGAAAGCGGTCTTTGCTGTGGTCCATCAGGGGCGTGTCCTCGTTGTAGAGCCGGAGGAGCATGGCTTTGCGGTCTTCCTTGGGGAGCATGAGGTTTAGGGAGTAGTTGCTGCGCCAGAGGGGGAGGACCATGCGCTCGCTGTGGGTAATCAGTTGGTTTCCTCGATGTAGCGTCGAATGAGGTTGGAAGATGTGAGTGATAGCCAACGAAAAGGGGGTAATCATACCTAAAGCCATCCTCGCCCTCTCTAGGCTCAATCTTGAGTACATAGCATCCCCCTTGAGCATCCCGCACACGCTCGCCAATCTCCCCGAGGTCCCTCCACCCATCATTATCTACCTTGGGGAACATCTCGACCAGCAGCCTCCTGAGCGTTTCTCTACTCCACAGATGGATGACTCTCTGTTCGCCGACATATGGCTCCAGCAACGGCATGCCTTCGGTCTGGATCCGCCATTTGCAGATTTCGGGTTTTTGCACGTCTTGCTTGACGAACATCTTGATGCCGCAATGCACGAATTTGATCCCTTGTCCTTCGTTCTCGGTGAGGATGTCGCGCGCTAGGGCAGAGGTGTAGTATATGGTTTTCACTGGGTTAGCTTCGGCGTTGCGGACCATGAAGCGATCTAAGGGAAATTTAGGGGAGAGATGGTAGAACTTCTGGATGAACTGGAGTTCCGGATGGTCGGGGGGGAGATATTTGAAAGGCTCTTCGAACGGCTGCCCATTCGGACGAGGTTTGCCCAGTCGCTGGCTGCCTGAGGGAGGTGCCGGTTTGGGTGCGTCCGCCATCTCTGGACGAGTCAAGTCCAGTTCAGCGCCCGGTGGTGGTGGCCAATGGACGCGTCTGTCCGCTGTTCCCTCTGGCGTCCAGTCTTCGACTGCATTTCCCGGTTCTCGAGTCTTGAGGCGTTTCGCCGATGCGGCAGCATCAGCTACAGCGTTGAATTCACGTTTTTCTCCTGTAACGGGTTCATCAGGCGCATTTTCTTGGTTTTGCCGGGCTGCTGGTGTCTGTAAGTATGCGCCGCCGTTCTGTTGGGGTGGGAGTAGCTCATCCAAAGTATCGATCTTGTCGGTCAGATTCGTCCCATCTTCGGGCTTTGCTTCGATCTCATCCACTACAGCCATTATAGACGATTTTGGCTCGGTCTTCTTCGCCTCGCTTTCTGGCTTGGCGCGAATCTCGGTCCTCTTCTCGAGAACGGCGATGAAGAATCCGCCGGTATCTTGCAGGTAAGGATATATGCGCATGCATCTTTCGAGTGGAACTTCCTGTCCATCCTCAGAACGTGGAAACATCCCTTCCAATAATTTTCCGAGGCCGTCTGAACCATCCACGGACTGCTGCTTCTCGACCTCAGACCACGACTCCCACATCCGGCCCTTCTTGTCCATCACCTTCCAGCTTTTCAGCCCTTGCTGTCGCTTCAGCTTGGGAAGTGAGTCTGCACAGTTCACGATGTTGACGTTCGAAGAACCACCGCAACGCTCAATGGCAGAGGAGATGACCGCTTCGTTTTCGACAGGGTTCATGCTGCACGTTGAATATACTATTCGACCGCCGACTTTTAACATCTGTAGAGCACGGACCAGGATCCGAACTTGAGTAACGAAGAGACCAAGCGCGTTTGCCGGATTCCAATCTTTCCAGACGTTGATATTCTTGCGACCAGTGCCGTCCCCGGAGCATGGCACGTCTGCGAGAATGCGGTCGAATTTCAAATACCGGCTTTTGGGCGAATTCGGTCCAGGCGGTAGCTTGATTGAAGGAAAATTTGTGGCGTCGTGATTCGTTACCACAAGATTTGGCGAGTTCAGTCGCTTGGTCTGATGTATAAGCAAGTGAGATCGCTTGTAGTCCATGTCATTCGCTATCAACAGCCCAGTTGTTCTCCCCTGGTCCGACCAGTCACCGTCCTGCTCCAGGAATGACTCTTCGGTCATCGACTCCATCGCACCATCACCGTCCATATCCAGGACCGCCTTTCGCATGCGAGCCTCTTCTCCAGCATGAACCATCTCCATCAGTTGGGCTGTCTTACTGCCGGGCGCTGCGCACATATCCAGGACCGTCATGCCTGGCTTGACGCTCATAAGCAGAGGTGGGATCATGCTGACAGCCTCTTGCCTGCTGATGTTGCCAACATCCGTCTCGGAGATCAAATACCTCTTGAACGAAGCGAAGGGCGGAAAGCGCCGCACGACTTGTTTCGAAGTAGCCATCTGCCAGGCCAACTGATCCGGATACCATGGAATTGAGATTGGTGGATCCACTGGCTCGTCGTTGAATGTTATGCCCGCAATTTCGGGGATGTGATGATCTATGAGTTTTTGCCGGACAGGAATGGCATGCCTGGAATTATCATCAGCAATGGCCTACCAGGGACCATGGAAGCGTGACTTTTACCCTTTCGAGCCTGTGAAGCGGAAAGAATTGGGTAATTCGCGGCGCATCGCATCCCAAAAGCTCTCGCGGTCCGCGTCGGGAACGAGGTTGAGCTCATTATAGTATTGTTCGAACAAGCTGTTCGTCTTGGGAATTTCATCGTAGTCTGCTCGCTGTGAGCGTTGCCCGCCGCCTCGACCCCGGCCTCGTCCACCACCTCGTCCACCTCGTCCACCTCTACCCTGGAATCTGTCAGCATTGAACGCTTCGATGATTCTGGGAATGTGTACTCTCTGATTGCCCCGTTTGCCCATGACAGCGAATACGCATAAGATATCTGGACATAAAAGATGTTCTATAAGAGCTTCTTCTCCGGTGCGGCGGCGGCGAAAGCTTGACTAGCCGCCTGTCTGCCAAATCCAGAACATTTTGTTTCTAAAGAGCCCAGCAAGCAAGTCACAGGTATCAGACCGCATAATGGTCATATGTTTAACCTCCTATTACATCCTACCTCAACCATGAACCGAGGTCAACAGTCGCCCGCCGAAGCTAAAAAGTCTTCACAATTTTACCAATGAAACCTCGTCAGTCTCCGCGCTCTGTCACTCAACTAGCGATTCAAGGCTTTTCCAATTCACCGGCATCTCCGAATAGTGCCACGCTTTATCCTGGAGCGTTGGCAGAGTGCTACTTCCAGGGGCTGGCTCAACAGAAAGCAACTGCATGGCACTTCTGGGAAACACCATTGACGGAATGGCGATAGGACGTTCGACGAGTGATGGCCAAGGGCGAAAGCGGCAAGTCGTCAAAGAATATCAGCAGCATAGCCGGAAGATTCAGAGGGAGCAACGAGAGAAGCGCTTCTACAGAGGAATTGCACCTTCAGTCTCCATTTACCTCTACTTAGCTTGAGTAATGCACCCTTGTCGCCTGTCTCGTGAGGCTCTACCTGCGCTCTATGACCCAAGATAGGAGGAACCATGAGAGAAATTTGACGGACAAGGACAAGCTATTTGCCACCACTGTTAACGCTCTTTGAGCGCACGACGCAACTCCTTCTGCGTACTACGATGGGCAGTTACGAATGTGGTCAACCACCCGGCAATCTCTTGCTCTTCTACAGTGGCAGATGAAGTGTCCAGGCAAGTGCTCAATACTTCCAATGCATATCCAGTCTCGTCACTTGGGTCCAGTACGTATCTCCCGGACTTCAGCAAGCCACTTTCGAGTCGCTTGTCCCTTTCTTAACGAAGTGACGCCGCGTTTATTGAGTCTTCTGGTTGGGACGGAGCGGAGCCAGGCTCGGCCAGCAGCATCGATCGTATTGAATGCCGGCGACCTTCGAGACGATCAGGGACGAGACATCGCCTCAGCCAGCCACGAGCTTCGAAACCCAGTCCCTCGGCCACGGAATCTTTCGTTTGTATTATGATTTGGTAGCAGTTCTTTTGACGTACGCCTCGTTCCGTACCTCGCTGCCATTGCCAGTCAGGGGCGTCTTTGCTTAACACTCCCCGTTTGCTCCTTCCTCCTTCATCGTCGCCCAATTCTCTCACTTGTAGTCTCTATCTGCCCGAGAAATGTAAATAAGCCCTCCAAAAGGCTTCTCTTGTCTCTTGCTCTTCCTGACTTTGACTGTTTCATTATCACCACAGAACGCAAGTGACAATATTTAACCGTTGCGCTGGCATAACGCAGTCAAAATGTCAGCCATCTCGGGCGCTGCGCCGATGATGCCAATAACGTTTCTCGCGGCGAAACAGCGCTACATGACCAAAAACCGGAGACAAAACCTATCTACGCATCGCTGCTTTCGGACATGCTCTCGGCAAACCACCTTGCTCTAACCAAATTCTCCGCCCAGAAAGCAGTCGAAGAGTGCTCAAAGCTCCCACTAAACGATCCGTTCAACAGGTGGATCGCAAGTACGACGCCAACGAGACCTTTCAGCACTTTCGCAATTGTCAAGACTTCCTCAGCTTCAACTCTGACGAGACTGTGACTTGGAAACGCCGAGGCAAGTAAAAGATCGATGAAATTCCTGAAAGAGATGACGGAACACGGCGTCAAGGAAGCCCAGGAGACTGTTTTCGAGAGACTTTTCGGTCGGAGCTCGAGAGCACACGGGATAGCCAATGACAACAAGTACGTGAGGGATCTGAAGACTCTCGCCGCTGGGGTCGCGCGATCCCTTGTCAAGGAGAAGGGAAAGACGACGTGCGAGGGCGCAGCAATCATGCTGATCAACGCAATTGAAGCTATAAAGAAGACACTCCTGATGGTAAGTCGTAGTCATCGACTACAGAGTCCAAGACGGCCAACGCTGACCTTGTCCAGTTCACAGACATGATGGCATACTTTCTCGATCAAGAAAACGCCGCCGCTTGGACAGCCGTGCAGGATCTTGCCAATGCGAACGGCTCGAAAGCCGACAAGAAGCTAAGTAGGTGGGTGGTAGAGGTCCAGCGCACAGCGGTCGATGGGTCGTCCGCACAAAAACCTTGGCTGGAGATCAGAATCCGGTATTGGCACTGAATTTAGTATGTTCGACCTCTTGCATGTACGCGAACCTGACCGTCCTTCAAAAACGTAGCCGTTCAAATGGATGGACGGCCAGATTGTGTGACCATCATCAGTCAATCTACCTAATAGTAGTCTGCTCACTATTCAATTTCTCCCTCGTCTCTTGTAGCAAGGCCATCACGCCTATGCATCTTCTCTTTCGGCCAGAAGACAATCCCCTCAACGTGGCACTGCTGACATTCCTCACGAGCAACCCGCATCGCAAGGCCACAAAGTCTTGCCCAAGGCCACCGCCATCGACCTAAACCGCCAGCTCAATGGCTACCTCGTCTACGGAACCAAGAAAAACAGCAGATTGGATACTCACCAGAAAACTATCATCGGCTTGACCAGCATAATCGAGTACATCACTCAACTAGCATACCTACGCCCCGCGCACAGGAGCGGCTCAAGGCTGCGATGACCAAGGATGTCTATCGATACATGACGCCGCCGCAGGACATGCTGATACCGTTCCCTACCAGCAAGCCCCCGCAACTCCGACCATGACCTATCCGAAAGACCAGCCGAGCATCACCTCTCCTTTTGGCGAAAGTCTGGTTTCTCGTGAAGCCCGCAGATGCTGACCGACTGTGTTTGCGACCGCTTGGAACCTCCGCTCCGACGCAACCGACGCTGTCAACGAAGGCGTTGGTGTCGTCAGGGGCGGCGGCAGTTTTGGAAACGGGCTATGGCGTGAAGCACACCTGTCCGCTTGATAAGCTGTGGAATATGTCCTGAGAGTCAAGGGGCTCTGACTCGGCAAGTGAGGAATTGCATTTGCCAGTCCGCGGCACAGTAGGCGTGTGCTCCGAGGTGTCTTGCTACAGAGTAGAATAATTAGCATATCTACCAAACCCACGCTCGGGCACGGTGTACCTTCCACGGGTCAATAGTTGATAATGGAATTCCTGATCCATTCCGTGAGCCTCCCTTTCCGGGGGTTTATACAGTGTCTGTGAAATGGTTTGATGTTTCGACGCTTCAGCTACAGGTCTTCGCTGGTTGATGTGCCCATCGTCATTTTGTTGAGAACGTTCTCTTACGAAAGTGCTGAGGGCAGCGCACCATTTCTTGACGGGGAGCTGGAAAGGCACTCAACTCAACGCAGTGCGTTCTTAGTCCAGAAGAAGTGCCTGCTTCAGGTTGAACAGGAGCAAGTTACCGGCACGGGGACTTGCGGGGACTTCTGGACGATAGTGCAGCAAGAAGCTTCGTTGATAAATAATCCGATACCCCACATCTACAATGTCTACCTCCAGCAAGGCCAGGCGCCTGCAAAACCTCCACACATAACGTATCATAACTGGCACATGGAGCACCCTCATACAAACGAACACTCAACTGGACAACCAATCCAGGAACTCCGGCGTAAAATACGACACCACGATCGTAGCCCCCGCCCTCAGAATTCCCTCCGTACTCTCAAACGCCATAGCCTTCAGGTCGAACACGCCCGCTTTCGCACCCGCGTGTATCATCGCAAACTCGCCACTGACCTGGTACGCCGCAACCGGCAGATCCTTGCCAATTTCCTTCGCATCACTGATGATATCGAGGTACGAGCTTGCAGGCTTCACCATGATGATGTCCGCGCCTTCCTGGATATCCCGGCTTATGGCGCGACGAGCCAGCCCTCGGCCACCTGGTGGTAACTGATAGCACTTCCGATCGCCGAACGAGGGGCAAGAGCCCGCTGCATCGCGGAAGGGCCCGTAGAGGCAGCCGGAGAATTTGGCCGAGTAGGACATCAGTACTGTCTTGTGGGCGATGCCGGTCTCGATGAGCTTCAGTTTGATGGCGCGGATGCGGCCGTCGTTCATGTCGCTGGGCGCTACGCAATGAGCGCCGGCTTCTGCGTATGCAATTGCTACGTCGCTAATGCGATCAACAGACAACTGATTGTTTAATGACCCGTCATCGCGCAGAATGCCGCAGTGGCCGTGGGAGGTGTACTCGCATAGGCAGACGTCTGCGACTATGAAGAGGGAGGGGAAGCGGGCGCGGATCAACCGGATGGCTTGTATGACGGGACCGGAAGGGTCGTCGGCTGCTGTTCCCAGGGCATCCTTGACATTCGGCGCGATTGGTACGCCGAAGAGAATCACAGAACGAAGACCTTTGCGGACGAGGGGTTCGAGGTGGGTAACGAGTTTGTTGAGGCCGAGGCGGTGCTGATTGGGAAGGGAGGGAATGAGAGTCTCTTCGCCGGCTTGGTCGGAGATAAAGAGAGGATAAATGAGCATTGACTGTCGAACTCAGGTCAGCAATCGGACTCGGGATGATACAGGGGACTTTTACCTTTGTCAATTGCCTCTCCGCTTGCCAAGATCTTGCGAGAGGATGGCTGTAGCCCCCGTGCAATTGACTGGAGATATCGCCCGAGACGCTGACACTTGTTGCAGCGGTACTTGTGTATGATCTTGCAGACGAATTGACTCTTGATAGTCGAGAAGCCCGTGATCTGCGGTCATCTTGGTCGCTGTCACGGAACGAGAGGTCCTGGACCAGGCTTGAGAAAGACATGGTCGGGATATCGGGAGGGGAGAATGGAGTGCCCGCAGGTCAGCCTTCTGTAGAGGTCGAACTATAAAGTCTTTTCTAATTGAGAAAGAGCGAGAATCTTTCAGGTCAGGGCACGCCTCGGCGATGGATCGGTGAAATTCGAAACAGGTGGATGGCGGCCTTGAAATATGGGGCGTGATAGCGTCCGCTGCGAAGACAGCAGGTATGAAATCAAGGAAGTTCTATATAGACACTATAGAGACGTTCCTGGGCTTTGTGCTAACAATCGGATATTGAGAGTATGTGACCCGAAAGGCTTGATCTGACGAGAGATTGGAAACTCGATTTACCAGCCATGTGATTGGCTCTTCTTCTTGCTGAGTAATCTTCGGACTCGGTAAGCGAGAGAGCCGCGGCCCGAGGATCAAGACGCTCGGTTTGAAGATGTCAAACTTGTAGTCTTGATTTCGATCTCGATCAGGACATGTCAACATGATTGTTGTTGAAGGTGTGTATTGTCATATCGATCTCTCCGAAGGCACGTGGCTGTAAAGTTGCATGGGAAGGAAGCCCGCTGTTGATGTATTCCGTTCCGAACCAGGCCTGTATTAGCTCTCCCTTAGAAACATTGGAGCACGGCGTAACGATTCTACTGTGGCCACAGAAAGGCAGGTCCGTCTATAAGCTTCAATGCCCGGGCTGGAGCAGGGCGCCAATACGTTAAGAGCTCGTAGTTGCAAGCGTGTAGCAAGGATACCTTGAACCCTGATGGTAGAGTATAATGATGTCTCTTTGTAGGATTGTGCTAGGATATTCTCTTGCCGTAGTTGACGATACTGCGATTTACTCTCTGTTTCTGGTAGCTCCATAGTAAAATAGGCCGACCATTTATCACTTCCTAAAAAAGGCTGAGAAAGCGTTACGATCCGTCTACCACTATAGTGCACCGCAGGCCTGAATATCGTTAACGCTTGCCCTGAATCGCACTTTCCTCATACGACGCACCTCAAGCTTCTAGCACAGTCTCTATGTTTACTTCATCTCAGACGTTCCACACATTCCTCAGATGTCAAATTATACAGGCGTCGTCTTTCAATGATGTCCGTTGAAGGTGATACAAGTTGGTCATGACAACTTATGGGAAGAAGCGGAGCCTACTCCCAGGCTTCTCCGTCTTTCAAGATGACCAGCCACGCCCAACCACAAGTTCGAAGCTCTCAGGTAAGCCTACAAATCTTCTAGCGTGCCGTTCTGTTACTGAACTTGTCCCAGCAACTACACGACTTGGACGGGCGAAAACTGTCGTGCAAAAATCCAAGGCTCGTGTTCGATCAGATGACGACAGCATGGACGAACTAGCTGGCGACTCACTCTTGCTTAACTCTGCACAACAGCCAATGCGGTCTTCCTTTCAGAGCGATGTTCCCATGCCAGAGCCTCTCAGACCCCGATCCAGCAGAGCTATTGAGAAAGCACTCGACAAGCCCTTGCCGCCTATACCTTCCAATGAGCCTGGCAGTCAAGGTCAGCCGAAGAAAAGCAAGCCTGCTCTGACCATCAAGACGACCAATCTGAGGATACCAGCCAAGGCTGAGAAGCCACCCTTGAGACCAAAGATCTCGAACCCCATGCTCCAGCAATCTGAAGAGAATGACAACAACTCCGCTCTGAGACTCGTCAACGGCATCCAAGAGGACACATCCGAAAAGGCCCCAAAGACCAGCACGAAGGACGCGGAACTCTTGAATAAAAAGATCACGACTTTGATGCAACAAGCGTCCGCTCGCGAAGCTCAGCACGCCCCAAAGACGAAGAAGGACCGCGCCGCAGCCGACTTCATGTCGAAACCCTCTCCTCTCCAAAGAGGAAAGAACGCACTCTCGAAAGCTACGCGAGCTATTGCTGGTAGGTTGAACAGCGGTCGGAGGCCCATGACACCCAACATAAGAAGGCCAGGGCCCATTGAGTCTAGCCCAAACAGCTTCAAGGCTTTGGAATACCATCCGGAGCCACGAGCTCATTCTGCTACCATCGAGCGGCGCATAGCTGAAGGAGAAAACCTCAGCAATACCAAAATTCAGAGCATAACAGGGGACGGTAGTATTCCACGCAAGCCCCTACCGGTCTACGAGAGCATGAAATCTCAGCGAAACTCTGCCGACTCCCTGGTCAATCCTTTCTCTGACGGCAATCAGACTGAGGGAACGATCTCGCCTAAAGTCCATGCTGAGCTTGACTTTGACTTCAACAAGCGTAAAGGCAAAAGCAAACAACTTAGTCGAGCGCCCTTTTCTTTCGATGATACTGCGCCTAATGTTACTTCCAAAGCATCTATAGAGGCGCCGCGGCCTCTCAGGTTTTCGAACAAGATCAGCGGGCTTGCCCAGCATCCGGATGTGATGGCCTTTTCGAGCAGCCCCATTGGCTACTCTACACCACGTACACGCCTAGACCCCGATCCGAGATTTTATGAGCAGAAGAAGGTACCAAGCACTCTCAAACGTAGCCCGTCAATCCTAGAGTTCAGCTTCGAGGAAAGCGATGAAGAGGAGATCAGCGCAGAGCCAAAGATCAGCCATCCCTCAGACCCCACGATGAGCGTCAAGCGCAAGAGCGCTAACGACGACCTCCGATCCAGACTCGGTCCAATTACAGCCAAGAGACCTAGACGCAGCTCTGACGTCTCCAGGGACGATCTGGCTTTGTTAGATGAGTTCCGGCAACTCGACACACACGACATGAATGCTTTGCTAGACAACAACAAGAATGCGAGTCTGGAGCGACCCAACACATCCGACAGCAAAGTGAAGGGTCTGAACATCTTCGAGACTGCCAAGGGCAAGGGCCCTCTGACCAGCGCTGCGGCGTTGGCCAAGCGGCCGCGGGTCCGTATGCAGGCTGCCGGACGGACATCGATCCCAAGACCAAATAGCATCCTGTTCAGCCGGGAGTCCAGGGCGCACTTCCGGCTACGCGACACGACCGATGGGGATACAATGGAGGTCGATGAGCTGCAAATGTATGATGGCTGTTTCAGCGTGGGAGGTGCGGCGAAGAAGTAGTTTTTACGGAGAACAACCTGCTCTATTACCTCGTGCCCATGGTCTTTATTCGAACACATCAGAACATTGTTATTGGGGCCACATATTGCGAGCTGGTTTTAATTTTCTAGGCAGACATGGTTGTGATTAGCTCGGAATATATAGCATTAGCATACTATTAGATAGGCTGTCATCTTGGTCGCTGTGCAATGGCTGGGTACAATAGCTGGACCTATATACAAGCAGCTTACAAGTCTAGTGTCGTTATAGTGGTTTACCATTGTGTGGAAGCCTCGTGCATCGATTGGTACCGTCCTGATGCCTGACACAATGCGACTTAGCATCTCTGGCCAAAACTCAAACACGCTTTTTAAATCTACTTTGCACCACTTCTGCATTCTTTCCGGCCGTGGCTGGGATCATGCACAGTCATCGCCCACTCGTCTCTCTGTCCAAGCAATAGGTGCAATCTGAAAGACTTTCGGAATTCAAAGACTCGACGCTTGATCACCCGAGCCTGCCTCCTTTCCTGCCTTCAAATACATGGCGTTAACCATGCTCCTCGAGGTTTTCACGTTCGAAGGGGACACTTCTGAACAGATCGTTCTTCCGATGAACGTGGATGAAGAGACTAGGACAGATATGCAGAATGGAATATTCTGAGCAGTGGACAACGTTACTCAAACGTTCCTTCGGTAGAGTTCAACGACTTCCGATCGTATCTGATAGAGCACTAGGCTACTTGAGGTTAGGCGCCGCTCAAATCACACTGAAATTGACGCCCATGGCTCAGCTGTAACCTCAGAATCTTCGATCGAACAAGACAGCCTACCTCCGGGCGCGACAGTCACTGTGTTGTTGACGAGGCAATGGAGACGGCTAGGTCACATGCTAATTGGCCGGAACCTCAATGGTCAGGTCACCATCGAATCTGCATGCGATAACATCTTTATGATTGCGAGCTTTGACCAACCACTTCAATCTGTCAACGTCATGTCAAAAGGGTAGGGTCTGCTGACGTAGCTGCCTCGTTCGAGAATCTTTATATGTCGAAAACTTCAAGTTCTCCTCTCGCACAGATATAATTATCCTCTGTCCATTCAAGACCAGAATCAGACCAGTTTTCCATATTTTAATATATCTACTGATAAACACCTCTCAACATGGACACCGTAAAGAATGCCGCAAAGTCCGTTACGAGCGAGGGTGACCAATTCAAGAAAGGTTAGCTCAATGACGCGGATTAGAGGAAGCCTTTACTCACCTCTTCCAGGTCATCAGGTTCCGACTCATAACCTCGAACAGCCTGGACTCCAGTCCGAAATGAAAGGTCCTGCCCCCGCAACCAAACAGATCCCCACCGAAGATGGTGGCTACCAAATCTACAAAGCGGCCGGCAAGCTCGAGGGAAAGAAAGCACTTATCACTGGCGGGGATTCCGGTATCGGCCGGGCCATCGCTATCCTGTTCGCCATGGAAGGCGCAGAGAGTCTCATCAACTATCTGCCCGAAGAAGAGACGGATGCCCAGGAGACCAAGAAGGAGGTCGAGAAGGTCGGCGGCAAGATCCACCTCTACCCCGCCGATATCACCAAACAGGACAATTGCAAGAAGCTCGTGGAGGAGGCCGTGGCGAGAATGGGCACCATCAACATCCTTGTCAACAACGCAGCGTACCAGAACATGATCAACGGCATTGCCGACCTCTCGGAGTATGCTCCTCCCATAATGCACACGTACTGCTACCTTATCACCAGTGTGCTAACTCCCGCCCACAGGGAACAATGGATCAAAACCTTCGACACCAACATCCACTCCATGTTCTTCATCTCCAAATACACCCTCGCGCACATGACATCCGGCGACACAATCGTCAATTGCGGCTCCGTCAACGCCTACGTTGGCCGCCCCGACCTCCTGGACTACACATCCAGCAAAGGCGCCATCACGGCCTTCACCCGTGCCCTGGCCAACCAGCAGATGGAATTCGGCATCCGCGTCAACCAAGTGTGTCCCGGTCCCGTCTGGACGCCATTGATCCCCTCGACGATGAAGGACTACGCCATGGACCAGTTCACCTCGCCGATGGGGCGCCCCGGGCAGCCGTCGGAAATCGCGACGTGTTTTGTGTTCTTGGCGAGTCAGGATAGTAGCTTGATCTCGGGACAGAGCTTGCATCCCAACGGCGGTGTTATCGTCAATAGCTGAGCGGTATGGGCTGGGTTGCCTAAATGGGAGATGGATCTCTGCCTATTAGGATGTACGTGTTTGTCATACTACGTAGATCAGATCCGCAACGAATGGGAACGTCTTCTTCTTCTCCTTCTTCTTCTTCATGCTTCTCCCATGCTCGGCCGTTGTCGAGGTTTAACCCCCGCCCCCGGCAGTCGGTCTTCAGCTCTGATGTTACTCTCCACTGCTCACTTCTGACACCCTCGCCCTCCTCGGTCTTCTCCGCCCTTCTCCCCCCTTTGTCCTCTCCATTCCACACCATCACCACCGACTGCCACACCGCGACAGAGCACTTGCCTTGATTCCTTCTCATCTATTATCCCGCAAGAGGTATAGAAGTCACCCCCCGTGCACCTTCACACCTTCCCAGAACGACATGTGCCAGCTGTGACATGCAATCGCCGTCAATATTAGGAGAGCTTTATTCGTCATGCGGGACTTCCTCAATTGCTCCAGCCTCGAAAATGTCTCCAGCATAAACGTGTTGAAATGCCATCGCCTCTTTTTCTTATTTGGGAGGCAGTCCGCCAACAGATCTACCAGCATGCTCTTGCCCGTTCCTACTTCTCCATAGAGCAGCAACCCTTGTGGTGATTGTATTTGCCGAGCAGACTCATGGTCTGTCAGCTTCCTGGTAAGGGCCAAGGTATCTGCCTTCTCCTTCTGCGCCCGGAAAGATGCGAAGATGCTCGTGCGCGCCCCATCTTGCTGTTTTTCTTCGAATTCGTTTGACAGGTCCTTGGTTGACGAGACTTTGCCAATGGTACGAGTCAGCTGCTTAATGCGGTAGCTGTACTCTATTTCCGGTTCGTAATCGAGTAGACGATGGTAGATCTTTTGCAGATGAATTGCAAGTCGATGCTGAGACGGATCCGGATCGATGCGCTTTGTTGCTACCAATGCACGGTATAGAACAAGGGGATTGGTGATTGTGAGACCAGTCGATGGAAGGAGAGCTGGCATGGAGCGTCTTTGCGATTACCTAGAGCCTCTGTGTCAGCAAAATCATCTCAATGTCCCAAACGTGGACTTCTCGACATGTTCGTTTGGTGTATCGAATGACATCATACTGCACTAGCTCGAGTCATAGCTGGTACGTTTCACAAGCAGAAGAGGAAATAGTTTTGCCCACGATCTTATGTCGGACATCATATCATTTTAAGGTCATGTATACAATTGATGAGTCGTGATCTCGTTGAGATCAGGAGGGTTTCTTGTGCTGCAGGTGGCGATGAGGCCTTCATTCAAGCCACGGCACCCGTCAAAGAACCGTATCGGTGGCTCGGCAAGAGTACATGCAATCGAACAATATGGCTTCGCCTTGTTGTAGGCTGGACAAGCTTCATTGAGTACCGAGTCCTGACTGAGGAGGTCATTCTCCTACGCTTGGTGTCTCTTTGTTTTCACTAGGTCGGACTCATAAATTTGCTCTGATAGAACATGATTCGGGTCTTGCATTCTGATTCATAGCTTGTTCGTCATGCGGCTTTTCATGGATAATCCCCGAGACTGCTTCAGCTCGTCCCCTGTGGCGCTGCCTGCCTTCATACCCCTAAAAAATGTGGAAAAGTCTCCGGGCCAAGCTCTTGAAATACTCCTGGGCTTCACCGCTGGGGCATGTCGTCCCGTAGGAATCCACAAATGCCGAACCGTGGATTCATGAGATCCATCCCACACGGCTCAGCAATAGGCGGAACAATCCCAGCGCTCACGGTTCACACCAGGCAGAGACTACAGAGAGAGCGCGCGCGTGATGATGCTCCGTTAAACCTAGCGTTTCTCAACCAACCAAAGGATAACCGTCTGAATGAATAGTACCTCCGAGAAAACCCACCGCACCCAAGCCCGTTTATCAATCTGCAAGCCACAGAGCAACACCACGTCTACTCTCGTCACACCGCAACTCCAACCATCTCGTTCCACTCATCCCCCACTCCATCACCCCCCGACACCCCTTCTCCTCACACCGGTGCTTCTGCCACCACGGAGCCCCTGTTCCCGCTCGACGTCACCCTCCTACTCGGGGTCCTGACAATCGTCGACGCCTGCCCCAGGCTTGCTGATCCCCGTGCGCCGTGAGCATACGTATTAGCCGCGTTGGAGGCTCGGCTCATGCTCCACACGGCGTCGCGAGAGGTCCCATCGAGATCCATGCCGTGGGTCTGTGGAGAGTTGTACGGGGAATTGATGATGGGTGCATTGGCTGGGCCGTAATACGGTGGCTGCTTCTCCGTATCGACAGGGCCGCGCTTCTCGTCGTTCCGTAGGGGCCAGCTGACGGCGAGGTATTTATCTGGAACCGGGTACCAGTCCGCTTCTGGTTGAGGGGTTTGCGTGACGCCGTAGAGCGTCTGCGGAGGTGGTGTTTTGGGCTTGAAGAGTTGGAAGCGCTTGCTGTTCGAGCGATAGGGGAGGGGAATGTGGTTGTTGCGGTGGTTGAAGAGGGAACAATATTGGGACCGGTAGGTGAGGAGAGCGCATAGGATACCGAGTGGGATGCTGAGAAGGACGTCGGTGGCGTGGTGGTTCTGGAGAAGTTATCAACCAGCCAAGCTCCATAAATTAAAGGGACTGCAATCGTACCTTGTCTATGATCATACCTACAGCGACGAGCAAAGCCCCAATCAAGGGAGCAACAACGGCCAGATGCTTACCAAAGTTAGTATGGTAGTTCGAGGTAGCCTTCAATTTTGCGTTGAGGTATAGCGCCAGGATTGTTGCTACAGCGAAAGCGGTTCCCGTATGTCCACTTGGAAACGACTGCATTGCATCCGGTTTAGGTTGAGCCGTACAAGCTGCGATGGTCGCCCACTGCGGGGAGTAGCGGGTTTTGGTGAACCCGAGTAAGCTACCATCGGGTTTGCATTCGGTCAGGAAGTATGGTCTTGGCCGGGAAATGAAGCGTTTGAATATTTCTTGAAGGAGTGTCCTTTCGGATCGTCAGTGGCTGTTCGGGCCATCTTGGGGACAAAGTACTCACATTAAGGCTAAAGCTTTCGAAACGGCCCAGAGTGCGCTATTCGCATCCCAGAAGTTTCGGACGAAGACTTGCATGAGTAGGATTACAAGAATTGGCAAACCTGTGCATACGATAGCGGTATTGAGACTGGATATCACCTCGGTCCCACGAGGCTGGCTGATCGAAATCGGTCCGTACCAGAGTCTTCGATTAGGATCGTACCATAGGGGGAATACTCTCTTGTTCATTCGATATCCTGGGGCCCAAAGCCAGAGTGCCCCGGAGACGAAGTATACGAGGACTATGAAGAGAGTGTCATAGCGAGTAAGCCAGGAGTAGTTCAAGAACCACCGTGGCAGCCTTCGGATATAGTAGCTGTAAGGCTTTTTCTGGCCGCTGATCTGTCCATGTTGCGCCGACTCGGTGGCACACTCTGACTGCGGTGCGAGTATGGTTGGGTCTTGAGGATTCATTATCGTCATTTTGTGTAGTGGCGGGCACAAGCCTCCAATGGGTGCAAGGATATTGTAATACAGTGCAAAACAATGCTGCTATAGCGAATGGATGGTGCTCATGAATCGATCAATATCTACTGCAACTATTCAAAGTACAGATATCTCGCGGGGAAGTATAAGTACCTTCCTTTGGTGACAGACGCTGAACAGTACCACAAACAAGGAAGGTACGTCTTGCAGGGAAATAGTGAGACGTCCCTACCTTACAGATATTGCAATTCAACAATATCAGAGGAAACCAGTGACATTTGAATTGAAAGATAGACCTCTAGCGGCAACCCTTTCAAGAGCGATCGAGCAACCGTTCGTGGCGATTTGCTTGGTTCACACCACCTGTGCTGCGTCTACGAAGTACTCATTTCTCCTTGTCGTCAAACAACAGCTCATACTGCAGTGTCTAGCGCAGTCGTGGATTTCCGACGGATAGCCATGTACTACCCAGAAAACGGGGTTACCATCTTCTTGACCAGACTGATGCTGGCTCATGATTGACCAGAAGAATTTTCACCTGCACCAGATATTAGAGTAAGCCAGCGATGGCTGTCTTATATTCCAGGCCCCCACAAATCTCTAAGACGGGTGTATTTCTTCCGGTCGACAACACTGGGCCGAACCTTTTTCTTTGCAGAGATAAAATCCTCCACTTTGATGTCGTCGTCGCGCTTGATGGCTGCATAACCAGCTCTACGAAGCAGGCTCTCCAAGTCCGCTCCACTGAAATCGGTGCAGCTTCTCGCAACCGCAGCAATAGCATCTGTGTAGGGTATAGAGAGGTTTCGGCTCATTGTTTGGAGTATTTGATCTCGTTCGTCCTCACTCGGAAGATCAACGAAGAGGAGGGTCTCAAGTCTGCCTGGCCTGAGCATCGCCGGATCAATGATATCCGGTCTATTTGTGGCAGCAATAACGTAGATGCCTTGACGACTGCTCAGACCGTCCAGCTCTGTGAGTAAAGTATTCACGACTCTCGCAGAGGACTCCGACAGTGCATCGTCCCGTTTTGGTACAAGTGCATCCAATTCGTCGAAGAAGATCACGCATGGAATGGATGAGCGGGCGCGGACGAATACCTGCCGAACAGCCCTCTCGGATTCCCCCACGTATTTATTGAGGAGCTCTGGCCCCTTGACGCTGATGAAGTTGGCTCTCGACTCGTTAGCTACAGCCTTTGCCAATAACGTCTTGCCACATCCCGGAGGACCCCATAGGAGGACTCCAGTAGGCGCTGTAATGCCGACTCGCTCGTACTTCTCCGGATTCCTGATTGGCTCCACAATGGCTGTGAGCAGTTCTTCACGCACAGGCCTGAGTGCTCCAATGTCTGCCCATGTAGTGTCCGGTATTGTCGCAAATCCTTCACGTTTTGAAGACGGCTGTATCTTTGGTAATGCGGTTAAGAAATCATCCATGGTGATGGACACTGTTTGAGTCGCTACAACAGGCGGCTCTTTTGCGCGCTTGATCAATCGTCGTAAGTCAAGGACTTTGGGTGATGCTTGCTCGGCGTTATCGTCGACGTCCACATCGCTGGCTTGTGCTTTCAGCGTATCCAGGAACCTCTTGATGGCGGCGGAGCCGGCTGTTGCCACCAGATCGTTCAAGTCTGCACCAACAAAACCCGGTGTCTTCTTGGCTAAGAGACGATAGTCGACGTCATTGGGAAGAAGCATCTGCCGTGTTAGGGCCTTCAGGATCTGCGCACGAACCGCCTCGTTTGGAACACCAAGGTTGATCTCCTTATCGAACCGTCCGCCACGACGTAGGGCGGGGTCAAGGCTATCAGGCCTGTTCGTTGCTGCTATTACAATAACGGCTTTGCCGCCAGTCTTTTCCAGCGCTAGGTCATCCATGCATGTCAACAATTGAGCCACAATCCGCTTCTCCATCTCTCGCTGAGCACTTTCACGCTTTGGTGTAATGGCGTCAATCTCGTCCATGAAGATCAAACATGGAGCCTGCTTCTTCGCCTCTTCAAAGTGCTCCCTGAGCGCCTTCTCTGATTCACCAGACATGCCAGAGACGATCGAAGGTGCAGAGAGCGCTATAAACGAGACACCCAGCTCTACGGCGAAAGCGTTGGCAAGCATGGTTTTACCACAACCAGGAGGACCGTGAAGCAATATTCCGCGCGGCGGTTGTATCTTCGATGCTGCATAGATATCGGGCTGTAACAATGGCAGCACAATTAGGTCTTCCAGTTGTTGTATGACCGAGTCTATGCCTCCGAGGTCTGCAAGTGACACATGGGTTGGAGGAGACCGGTCGATTTGAAGGCCGGCTTTACGCTTCTTCAACGGCGGCTCTCCGTTTGCCTGGCGCTTCTTCGACTCTCCGGCCATCGCCAGAGTCTCTTTGCCATCTGTCGCAGGTGTATGGGAACCACTTGGACGAGGGGATCCTTTTGCCCATGCCCCAACAATACTTCTGTTCACGCCATTCGCGGCTTTTGAGAGGTCAATCCCATCAAAGTCCCCTTCGATGGAGCCCACTTCATCGCCGCTGTTCGCCTCCTCTTTGAGGAGATCCAGGACACGTTCAATGCTATCTTCCAGTATTCTCTTACTCTTCCGGTTCAAGCTCGAATTCGAGTGTTTGATCTTCTCGTAAACGATCGGCACAGACAGTCGCTGCAGCTGGATATCACCATACTCTGCGTGATTGTCTATGATTGACTTGACGATCTGGTAGACCTGAGGAGCTATCAGTATCCGAGGTTGTTCTTCATAAAATTCTGAAGATCACTTCACGATCCAAGCCTTGACCCAGAGTAGCTCTTCCACCGCCGTATCTGGCAGGCATTTGATGCTGGATGTGCGGTGCGATTCGCACAAAGTGCTGCCTCGGCCGGTGTCCTCACCCGCTCTTATCGATAAGAGAGCCGATAAGCTAAGCGGGTGTGGTTTCACCAATGGATGTATTAGAGAACCATGAAAATGCGAGTATACTGTATGTTCTCAGGGTCGAGTTCGCCACTAATCATGTTATTATGGGCAACACTTCGAGTTCGCATAAGATCTCGGCGCAGGACAGGTGTGGCTTTTGCCGGCGCACGGTGGCGGTCAACAAGCTGACCAGTCTCCAGAGCCATCCTGGACATGAAAAACCAGCGCGACAAGCTACATCAATATCAAAAACGCATCACGGTCATCACAGATCGCGAGACAGCTATCGCCAAAGAATGCCTTGCCCGCGGCGACAAGCCAAAAGCGCTTTTGGCTCTACGGCGCAAGAAATTTCAGGAGTCGCTCTTAGCGAAAACTGACAGCCAATTGGAAACACTAGAGCAACTGACTTGCAACGTCGAGTTCTCGCTGGTACAGAAGGATATCATCTACGGGCTGCAACAGGGCACGGGTGTCCTCAAGCAAATTCATGCAGAAATGGGCGGGATCGAGGCTGTTGAGAAGCTTATGGGCGAGAGCGAGGATGCGCAAGCCTATCAACAAGAAATCAGTGAGATGTTGAAGGGCCAGATATCGAATCAGGACGAGGACGAAGTAGAGCAGGAGCTCGAGGCTTTGGAGGGTCAGATAAGAACAGAGGAAGCGCCAGAAGTTTCTTATCCTGTAGCTCCGCGGACAGAGGTCGATGGTAGAATAGAGCAGACGAAGGGACAGCATGCGAGGGCAAAAGTACGTAGTGAAGGACACACGCTACCAGAGGCCGCCGAGCCGATGCTGTCTTAGTAAATTCGCCGTTGGGGCGGTCTCGTTGGGACCTTGGGCACAGCGATAGAGTCATGGAGGGTGGGAGACCGCATGTCTATGGACCTGGCATTATTGTACATATTGCCGTATATTCGTGATATACCCAGAATCCGGGTCGAAGTTCCCGAATTAGACGTATCCCACAGCTCATTCCTATCTTGCACGTATCTTCTTCTACATGCCATGTCGAGTACCGCTCATGCCCTTCTCCCCGACCCCAACGATCAGATCATGATCTTTCGGGTTCGCAGCCTTCTCATAGAGGACCTCTACAGGCTCTCTTGATAGATTCGTAAAGTCGCCCTTGAAGCCAATCCAGCTGATGCGGGTAATTTCATCGCCGTAATTGTCCTCTATGAAGAGGGTCAAGCTGTAAGTGTTACCGAACAATGTCCGCTTGACAGGGTGCTCCTGGATATCGGACGTCTGAGGAAGCTCGAAAGACTGCGTAGGGTTGAGATCACTGGCACCAGAGAAGTCTAAATCGTCCTTATTCGCGAAGAGCTTGAGCGTTCTGGGAGCGGAGGCGTCGGACGAGGTTCGGATGAGGAAGGAATGTAACTTCAGCGATCCTGTGAACCTGTCGACCGAAGACTTAGAGACGTTCTCTTTGCTATGGACGTACAGCAGCGTTACATACGGGACAAACATAAGCAGCTGCTCGTCTGCATCACTAACGAGCTCAGGCTCGGGGTGCATTCTTTCGGCCCATGGTTTCTGAACAACCTTGATACCGGCATCCGGCACGCTCTCATTGAGAGTGCGGACTTTATCGAAATCAATCTGCTTGTAGATCAAGGTTTGTAAAGCAGGAGTGGCTTCATCGGAGTGATCATGCTCGTGATCATGGTTGTGCCCATGACCTCCGTGATGATGATCATGATCGTTGTGGGACATTGTTTCTAGCCTCTAGGGAAGGCTGTCTTCCGGCCAAAAAGGGTCTTCTAAGAATTGTGCGAAAGAGTTTTCCATGAGAAATCAATCAATCAATCATCTATTGGTAAAGCACTAAATGAATTTGTAGGTGGGTGAATAATTGTTGCTCTGCTCTTCACAATAGCTTCCTGTACATCCAGGTAAACCGAACCTCTTCAAGCTCTCTTTTACAGGATGCCTTCGCTCTATGGTAGTGAGCTTATAGAGAGATGTGCTCTGTAACATTAGAACACAAGCTATCCTCGATCGCTCTTGGGAAGCCGTCTCGAAAATCTAGACACTCTTGTAGCCCGATCATATCAATTCAGCCATTTACCTGATAATACGTCGACAATGAATTGTCGAGTAACCAGTTTTTCTCAATCTTCGTTATGTCGCGGATGAACGTCTTGTTACTTGTCTCCAAAATCTCGTGGAAGATGACCCAATTAGCCTTTCGATTCTAGAGAGACTCAGCGTTAGCTAAGGTAACACATCATTCGCGGATGCCACTTACAAACGTCAATGAGGTTGGATGAGCATGTAATACCACGCCTCCATTGACGGTTCTAAAGGTACCATCTGGTTGCATCCTTGCTGCGTGAGCAAAGTACCCTGTTGTCAGACACCTGCGAATCTGAACTCCTTTCTCCGCCAGCTCTCCATCTTTCAGCTGGGAAGCCTGCGACTCTTCCACGTTGATACTGAACCGCTCCAAGTACCTCTTTAGTTGATTACGAATGCTCACGGCTCTGGTCATGGATTTGAAATTGAGAAAATTATCTCGACACCACCGAGCTTCTTTCCTGCCCTTAGTGACAAATGCTTGATAGACGTTAAGCAGTGTAAGGTGATCGCCTTCTTCGGCGGCAAACTTTCGCCGAGCTGTCTCTGTAGCCTTCTTTTCTCTGTCATGATGGAACCACACGGCGCCTTGCAGACTAACCATCGCTGCAATGGACAAGATTTCACTAAGACAGCTAAATGTAGGCGAAGACAAGAGAACCTTAGCCATCATAGGTTCCACAGAAAGCTCAGCCATACGTACGCCGAGAGGTCGCGTCAGTTTCGCATAGTCATCGACCGCATTCAGAGAGTATAAGAGCTCAAGAGCGCGAATGATCAGCTCGGCTGGTGGTGGGGTGAAGAAATCAAAACGCAGGACATTATCAATGCCCAGCGCTTTCAATTGAAGAACTGTGGGCGCGAGATTAGATCTCTGTAACTCCGGCACTGTTGCGTCTGGCATGGCGTTATATGCAGCTTCTGTGTACAGACGATAGCATTTTCCTGGTTTGGTCCGCCCCGCTCGACCTGCTCGTTGTGTAGCTGACGCTTTCGAAATCGGTGTAGTAGTTAATGTCTCTATCCCGGTCTTGGGATTGAATGCTCGAAGTTTGATAAATCCGCTATCAATTACGTAGACAATGCCATCAATGGTCACAGAGGCTTCTGCAATATTCGTAGAGACAATGATCTTTCTTGTATTTTCCGGTGCAGGTTCAAAGACGTAAAGCTGTTGCTCGGTTGTAAGACCTGCATACAACGGCAGGGCAAGAATCGCTGAAGCTCGCGAATGAAGACGAGCAGTACGATCTGCAATCAGCTGGATTGCTGTATCGATCTCTTCGCGACCGGTCAGAAAGATCAGGATATCTCCTTCTGCCTCACTTGCATGGATATCGAAAGTGGTTTTGACCGCCCGCTCGACATAGTCTTCTGCTGGTTCTTCCATGTAAAGAGCGTTGACTGGATACATTCTGCCTTCTAGGCTCACGATCTTGCCAACATCGCCCTCTAGGCTCACGATCTTGCCAACATCGCCCTCTAGCCGATCCTCTTCTCCGTCGTTCGATGCATCCTTACCAGCAAAGAAGCGCAAAAAGTCCTCTGCCTGCAGCGTTGCACTGCTAACCACGATCCTTAGCTCGGGCCTTCGTTTCCTAATCTTCTTTAATATGCCCAGCAGAATATCGGTGCTTAGCGACCGTTCGTGAGCCTCATCAACCATGATTACGGAGTAACGTGACAATAGCGGGTCTGCTAAGACTTCACGTAGCAGGAGCCCGTCTGTAAGAAATTTGATCCGAGTCTGGGCACTTGTCAAGTCCTCGAATCTGATAGAGTAGCCAACCTCTTCACCCAGCTTGCATCTCATCTCCTCGGCAACTCTGGTAGCGACTGTTGTCGCGGCCACTCTGCGGGGCTATTGGTGTTAATTGAATAATCCAAAATCGAACCGGCTAATGCCGGACCACGACTCACCTACCTGCGTCACCGCCACCACCTTGCCGCCATCGCACCATCCTGCTTGTTCCAGAAATTGTGGTATTTGAGTGGTCTTTCCGCTGCCGGTCTGACCGACCACAATAGTGACAGGATAAGTCTCTATCAAATAGAGAAGGTTCTGACGGTGCCGCGCAATTGGCAGCAAAGATGACGGCTTGTACAGGGATGGAATGAAAGAAGTTGAGACATCAAACTCCGCAGCCATGACCGCCACAAAAGAAATGATCCTCGCTTCATCGCCCCAATGAAACTTCCATGGTTTTATGAGTTCTTTTGAGAAGGCACAAGGTGATTATCGAGTAGCTAATTTAGTGGAGAATCAATATATCAAACCAAGGAAGCAAAGACTCTCAGTGTCTCTGGGCTCTCGCAATGGTTCACGGACATAGAAGAGAAAAGCGAAGGCTCGCAGTGGAATCTATTTGTTTGTCTCTCAAACCCATGCCTGGCGGAATGGCAGCCGGAAGAACGTCGGCCTTGGCGCAAGCAGCGCGAGGCCCCGCCAATGCCATATTTCTGTTCAATACTTTAACCTCGTTGAACCGCATTATAGTAACCCCTAAGACCATCTTACATTATGTCGGAAAGCGAGAAGTCTGTATGTCAAGATTGTTTCCCCAGTTTGAAAGCAGGTGGGCTGAGAATTTTGCAGAAACCTCCAGAGTCCCCAACTACGGCCAGAGAGCTTGATTTCGACGACGAGTCTCACGAGACGCCCGCCTTACCACAGCCACGAGCACCGAGCCCCAAGCAAGAACCGGCTACAAATCTGCCCGCCCCTGGCTCAGGTGAAGATGTTGCTCCACCCAAGCCTCCACGCCCAGGCAACCCGACGCGCCAGGCCGAGAATACGCTGAAGGAAGCCTTTCCGAACATTGACGTGGCTGTCATCAAAGCCGTACTGCAGGCGAGTGGGGGTAGTGTCGAGCCAGCGTTCAATGCGCTCCTCGGTTCGCGCCACCACTTACGATCAGAGACAAGTATCTCTAATACCCCCCAGGCATGTCAGACCCCGATTCGCAAACAGAACCAACTCCTCCACCGAAACCACCGCGGCCAACGCAGTCTCCCTTGAACCAAACCTCCACAGCTCAGAGCCAACTAGCCGCCGATGAGCAATACGCTAGGCAGCTAGCAGAACACTACAATGGCGCTGCTGCGTACGCTCCTCCGAAAACAGCTTCAAGGGATCAACGAGGACCAGGGGCGCCGCTCCAGAGACAGTCGCCGAGGCAAGACGACCTTTACGACGATCGCGAACGCAGCTTCATTGACGGTACGCAAGGGGGCTAGCATGAAGGACGCTGCTGACAGGGCATCAGATGACCTGCCAGTTATCCGGGACAATATAAAGAAGGGTTTTCTAGAGACACAGTCGAAAGTCAACAGCTGGGTGACCAATTTGAGAAAAAAGATTGATGGCGACGATGAACTCGACCCTCAGGGTCGTTCAAAACCAGCGACAGGCTACCGACAGCCTTCATTCAGTGGCAGGAGAAGTGGGGATTACCAAAGCCGCAGCCAAGACCAGGAGAGATACGATGCCGACCCGGAAGTACTTGGCGATGACTTCACAGACCTTCAATTAAGAGACACAGGGGGTACGGTTCTTGTCTCTCGGCGTAATCTGCTTCCTCTAACAGTATGAACAGCCCGGCAACGATCGAGCCGACCACTTGCCAATCCAGACCTCTTTAAGCCAACTGCTTCACGGCCTCAGGCGCAAGGTGGTCGACGAGTCTCGTTCCAGGAAGGCCCTCCAGAGACAATCGGTGTTCAATCACACCCAACTCCCGATCCTACGATACGGTCTTCGCGTGCAGGCATAAAAGCAAGCAAGTGGCAACCATTGGCGGCAATCGACCCAAGCCCTGTCACGGATCATGATCCCTTCAGCCTAGGCGACAGCGACGACGAGGATGCGAAGAAGAAAGATCCGAGAGCCGATGACAGTGAGCGCTTGAAGCAAGCTGCGGCTGAGGCCATGTCCGACGGTCTTGGGACGCCTAGCGACGGGAAGCTTGAGCCCCATGCAAAATCTGGGAGCCTGGGTACGAGGGATAGAGAGACGGAGAACCTAGTCAACAACTCGTGAAGTTGCCATCATTAGCTTGAGGATATGTAGGGCATCTCAGGCCGGCAACAGCGAACCCAAGGTCGTTGAGGCAACATTATGTGCCTATGGGTCTGCGTTGGTCGAATTGTTCAATGTAAAACAGTGTAATCGTTACATCTTTCGCTTTTCTATCCTGGTAATTCTGCCTGAATTATCCATGGTCACTGTCATTATGGGTTCCGGGAAAACCGGCCTGAGATCCATGCTAAGCGATATGGGACTCGTGGAATTTCATGCGCGTCGTTCTCAATGCGTCATGAGTATCTTCTTTGTGACTCTTCCGATGCCTCCGATGCCTCGTGTTCAATCATGATTCCTTGAACCTGCGCCGTCACCCTCAATGCTGACTTCTTTGTTGGTCTTTCGCAACTCCTTGATCACTGTCTGGATGTGCATGCACAATGAGCTTGCAATTCCACAGTGACTATGCGCAGACCGCCTACCGCAAGTGCTTCTGGGTTGACACCATTTTCGATCATTGACACGCATAGTGATATTGTCTGTCGGTCCAAATGGGTGTTCTGCGGATGGAGTTTACTTAGCATAGTCCATAAAAACGTAGTGAACAGTGTTAAACGTACCAAGAGCGTAGCAATCTCCATCAAGATATCGATGATTTCTCGAGCAGCTAGTCGCTTGTCCACTGCGGTAGGCATGGCGTAAGGGTTGCGGAGGAGTTGCGAAGTGGCAGAGGTACCCCCGTATGATGTATCGTAACCGACGTTCAAGCGGATACTCGGGCCGACAACCGCTAGACTTACTTCGTGTTCGGGGGGTTGATTGTGAGCGTGACAGGGGTTGATTTTGCCAGGATGTCACCAAAATAAAATAAGGTAAACTGACATTTAACCCCGTGGATAGGAAGTAGGTTGTACCTCGTCTATGTTCTAGTCATTTTTAGTTGCATGCAGTCTGAGTAAGGTACCTTAGGATTCATCGTTGAACACGCCAGTCTCGCATATTCGCCGTTTGACGCAGTTCGCAGTGGCGGTGAACTTGTCGTCAGGAAGGCGAACATGGTGATCCAGATGCCACTGAGGTGAAATCACGGTGGGAAGCTTACGGTGGTTCCGCGAATTCCGCGATGACAAACGAGGATTCCTATGATTGTCAAGCAAATTCGTCTCGACGATACGGGTGGTCTCGGCGTCATTACTAACACACTTACGCCTCCAGTTCACCTCTCCCTTCAGATGTTCAACCCACAATACGCTATAGACCGCCGAGCTACCACCGACTCGGTGGCGTAATTAAGAACCATAGGCGCTTCATAAAGTATAGACCTCAGTCCGTTCAGAAGTTTTCCAGAATTTTCCCAATCCATCCGACCTCTCTTATCTTGATTTGTTCTTTGCGCAAAAATATACATATCGTTCTTTTCTAGACCAGCAGACCCTTCAAAGCGATGACCATGGACGACAAAAGACTTGAGAACCGTGGGGAAGACGTGCCCAGTGAAGATGCGGAACAGCAAACTGGAGACAGTCCACCAACAAGAGAGCCACCGCCCGGTCTACCGTTCTCCTTTCTCCACGAGATTGCTTTCGTCTTCATTCTGTGTTCTTCACAACTTCTGGCACAAGCTGGCCTCGGTAATACTCTGATACCACTGCACACTATCGGTCAAAGCTTTGGCACCACGAATCCTGGTCAATTGAGTTGGTACGTTGCGGCCTACTCATTGACTGTGGGTACCTTCATCCTCATCGCTGGTCGGCTGGGGGACATCCTGGGACACAAGCTCCTTCTCATCTGTGGCTTCCTCTGGTATGCTTTGTGGTCTCTGATAACCGGCCTGAGTGTTTATTCCCACTCGCAAATATTCTACGATGTCTGCCGCGCAATGCAAGGTATCGGGCCTGCTGTACTCTTACCTAATGCTGTAGCGATAATGGGCCGTACTTATCCCCAAGGAAGGCGGAAAGATATGGTCTTCAGTCTATTTGGTGCCACTGCTCCATGGGGTTTCGTCGTTGGTGGCGGCTTCTCCTCAGCACTGGCTGAGCGCGCGTGGTGGCCGTGGGCTTACTGGTGTTTGGCAATCACTTGCTGCTTGGGGGCGGGCATGGCGTTCTTCATCATCCCCTCGCGAGTCAATGATGAAGTCATAGACAAGTCATTCGATTATCTGGGGTCCGTTACCGGGGTGGTAGGCCTTGTACTCCTCAATGTGGCCTGGAACGTGAGTCATTCCCAAAGTTCATTACCTTGACGTCCACCACTCCTGGTGAGGGACCAGGTCGCAGAAGTCTCCTGTGTTTGACGTGCTTTGCATTGAAGAAATCACTGATTCGAGAGATTTATAGCAAGCACCAGTCGTCGGCTGGAGCACACCATACGTCTACATATTACTGATTATCGGCATCATCTTTATCCTCGCCTTTTTCTTCGTCGAGCGGAAAGTCAAGACTCCTCTAGTTCCTTTCACAGCTTTCTCGCCAAGGGTTGCGTTCGTGCTCGGATGCGTCGCCTTGGGCTGGTCAAGCTTTGGAATCTGGATCTTGTATTCTTATCAGTTCTTAGAGACCCTTCGAGGTATATCACCTATGACTGCTGCAGCGCAGGCCATTGTAGGTTATCCTTTCCCAGCCTCTCTTTCACCCTTTTGAGCGTTCAAGAGCCTTGAGACATTTCTAGCGAGCTTTCTCTCGAGAGATATGCTTTCCGTCTCTATCCACTCACTCGAGAAAGGAATGCTAACTCCGAGATCATGTAGCCCGCCGGTGTATCTGGTCTCTGTGCTGCAATCACAACAGGGTTCTTACTGAGTCGTCTCCACCCCGGCCTCATCATGGCTATTGCCCTTCTGGCTTTCTGTGCTGGAAATGTTCTCGTTGCGACTCAGCCCATCTCCCAATCCTACTGGATCCAGACTTTCTTATCTTTCATCATCACTCCGTGGGGAATGGACATGAGCTTTCCTGCAGCGACTCTCATTCTGAGCGACTCCATGTCCAAGGAACATCAAGGCATCGCAGCCTCACTGGTCAACACGGTTGTGAACTACTCAATTTCAATCGGGCTGGGTATTGCGGGGACGGTCGAAGTACATGTCAACCACGACGGCCGGGACATGCTCCGGGGCTTCCGTGGGGCTTGGTATGCAGGAATTGGACTCAGTGGTCTTGGGGTCATTATATCGGTACTCTTCGTTTTCAGCGAGCGTGGGCGTAAAGAGCAGATATCGAAAGGTTGATAATCCTCGGTCACATGGTCGAAAGTGTGGTTTGTCTTTTGGACCTGAAGATGTATACAAAGAGCGATAGAAAGCTCTGCATAGTTAATCGAGAGGCCATTCAAAGTATATATCTCAAGCAATGTCCGGTCACGGCATGATCACAAGATGCATGTTCTTCTCTCTTGCTGCGTTTATGGTGGTGGTGGTGGTGGTGGTGGTGGTGTATTCCATCTGGCGACCGGCCCGCAGGCATACGCGTGAGTCCTCGGGGGTTTTCCACGTCCTCTAGTTTCTCGAGACTAGTTTACTTTCGAACACTTGTTAATTGTTATTGTTTACTTATCAAAAGACATATTAGTATACAATGCTATACAGAAACTCTAACAATTGTATAATTAACAAGTATTTGTTGTGTCAATATAGTTGTCTCGAAGATTGTATAGACTGATTGCGTTGGATTGAGTTATCGAGTTCGGATCGAATACTCGATCCGAATCGAATTGAGTTAATTTCAAAAGTTAAAATCGAAAAATTAATTCGATTTCTAATATTGAAATCGACTATTCGAATCGAGTTGCAAACTTAAAATCGAAAATCGATTTAAAAATTAACTCAAATTGTTAAGACTTAATATTAGTATAAAGAAATTCTAAAATAAATAGTAGAAAATTATATTCTATTTTATAATCTTTTAGTAATAAATTCTCTAGTAATATATTAAGAGAATATACTTAAACTATTTAAAATTAAAATTTAAAAAGTTAATTTAATTGTATTTTAAGAGAGATTCGAATTCTTAATATAATATAAATATTAAATAAATTAATACTACTTATAGCTAGTTTAATATTAATATTGCAATATATTTTTAAATTTAACAATAATTATTAACAATTATGTTTGTTTTAACTACTAAATTATCGAAATTTGTTATTTAAATTTATTCTATCTATTTATATATAAAGAAATAATACTTAAACAATAGTATAATTATTAAAGTATCAACTATATACTCTTAATATATTATTAAGAATTAAAGTTTTTGAATTAAATAAAATTAAATAAAATTATATACAAGTTGCAATTCTAATATTTATTTTAATTACAATTTTATAATATAAAAGAATAACAATAATGCGAAAATATATTGTAAAAAGAATATTAATAATAGAAATTATAATTGTATTGTTTAACTATCTAAAGAGAAAACTCTTGTTTTCTCTCTATAGAACTATTCTCTATTGGGATTTTTCTATAGAGAAAACTATCTATTCGAAAGAAATATATGTTAAACAAAATTATAATAGTTCTCTTTGTTTCTTCTTAAGCTATTGTTCTCGATAATAAGACAAATTGTATTAGAAATTAACAATTAGAACGCAAGTAATATATTGTATTTTTGTATATTGATTAAAAATATTACTTTAAAGACAACAAATATGCAACAACTAGAGCAAAAATAATATATTATAAAAAAAATAAAAAATATTGTAAAAAATTATTAAAACAAAAAGATATTTAATTAACAACAAACAAAAGTTAACAACTAGAATAAAAGTAATATATTATATTTTTATATTGCTCTAGAGCTAATATAATGCTATAGCGTTAGCGACGCGCTAGCGTCTCAAAGTATAGTAGAGTATATAATCTCGAATATCTATAAAAGTCTCGAATAATACGATATTTCTTTCTAATTACGTAGATTGATTGTTCGAGTTTGTTACGAGCTTAGTAAAGCTATACTAGTGGTTTAGGTTCTACGTCTTTGAGCGAACTTGTTATTATGTTTGCTATGTTTAAGAAGCGAACAATCTAAGCATAATATTTGTTATGTTCGACAAACAAATATCGCGAACAATTATATTCGTATTGCTTAATAAGTAAGCAAGATAAACAATTAATATTTTTTTAATATGTAGAAAACAAAATACGACTTTCTTATAAATTGTGTTCAACTTATTATAAATTTTTATTTATTGTTACTTTAATTTATCGAATCTTTTCTAAAATTTATTGAATCTAAAAATTGTCTATAATTGCAAATTTTTGTTATTAAATAATTGCTTATATTATTTAAAGACGTTTATAAATCTTTTTAAAAACACAACTTATTTTAATATCTTTAAAGAAAATACTAACGTAATACTTTAAACATTTTAAGAATGTTTATATTAAATTAACGCGTCTTTATTTCGAACATTGACTTATTAATATTACGTCAATTATTAATTATAAAAAACAACAAAATTAGAATTAATAAACTCGATATTTATTATAAAGATTATATTGATTTAAAGAATTAATTTATATAAATAAATATTTATTTTATCTTTTATTTTGTTTTAGCGAATCAAAAAACAATTTTTGTATTAATATTTTTAAGAGAAAGAGTTTAACATTGACTCAAGTCAAATTTACAAAAATATCTAAAAAATAATAGCAAAAATTCTTGTATAATATTTACAAATTTTAATAATTTTAAAAAAGAGTTACAAAGAATCTTTAAAACATTTAACAAAAAACAAATTGCAAAAAAAGTAATTTAGTATTTAATTTAACAAATTTTTGCAACAAACTACGCAATTAAATTTTAGAAATATATTAATTTAATTAAGTAAAACAATATTGTATTTATAATAATGTTTCAACAAGATTTTAAAAACAATCTAAAAGATAAAATTATATATAATAAAAAAATTCTTAATAACATGTTTAATCTTATCGAAGTATGTATCGATTTTAACAAAAAATTGTATAAAAAAATTATAAAAAAAAATACAATTAATTTTGACAAAGAACAAGAATCTTTTTTGAATTAATAATTAAATATTAGTAAAAAAAAATTGTTTTAATCAAAAGTATAGTAATTTCAATTATCGTAAATTTGCATTTATAAAATTGAATTTTACTTAACAATATAAAGAGAAATTTTTTAAAGAAAAGCAAAATAATAAATTTTTAAAAACGTGCTATTTATGTAACAAATTAAGTTATTTTGCAAGAAATTGTCGATTATAAAACTTAATAAATCGTCGACAAATTAATGTTATATTAAGAGAGATATTTAATAATTAAAACAATATTAAGAAGCAAACTAATATAGAAGCGAACATTCTTAAAACTAGATTAAACAACAACTACTATTTGATAAAGAATTTAAATTAATTATAGAAAGTTCTAGATAAAACATTATTAAACAAGATATTCGTATTTATGCAAGAAATTAATTATATACTTAATAAAATTATAAGAGCAAAACAATCAAAAACGTTATATTCTTATTTAGTAACAAACTTAGACAACAAATATAATTAATTTTTTTCTCACAAATATCTAAATAACATTACAAATTATCTTAACGCTTTAACTAGCTTATTAAGAAAAAGAAAAATAAATTAAATCGTAAATAAATGCAAGAAAACGCTAAAAAGCGACGCCATTAAAGAAAAGAATATTTTTAACAAAATCGAACAACAATTAAGTAGTATTAGTTTATCTAAATAAGCAATAAAGAAAGCAAAGAAATATGCGACATTTAATTGAATTGTTTGCTATAACAACTTATGCTAAACTTACTTAAAAAACAAAGAAAAAATTAATTAATTTTTTAAAAAATTAAAGTTAATAAATTAGCATAAAAAAAAAACTTAGCGCAAATAGATATTTAAAGCGAAAGTTTTAACAACAAAATTAAAAAAATTTCAAATTTTTTAGTAAAGAGTATATTAGAGAAATACAATATATTAGTTTAATAATAACAACTAAATTTAATAGCATATATACAATGTTTTATTACATTAGTTAAAATTAATAATTATCGACTTATTGCAATAATCGATTTTGATACAACAAATAATTTTATAATCAAAACTTTTGTTAAAGGAAAAAATATTTTATTTAAAAGAAATCTAACGTATACAACTTAATAATTATAGATAAAAATTTATTATTTAATAAGAATAAAAAAGTAAATAAAGAAACAAAATTATTGTTAATAGTTATTTAGCAATATTACAAGAAACTAATTTTTAATATAGTAAAAATAATTATTTATAATATTGTTCTAGAAATGTTTTGTTTAAAGTAGCACAATCTAGAAATTAATTAAAATACATTATTATTTAAATTTGCACAATAAAATTACGTAATTTATATCTAATTTACGCATTAATAACGTTCGATAATAGATAAAAGATTAAATCGAAAATTGATCGCAAATAGCGAGTTTGCATTTTTGCAAAAAAATAATTTAACAAAGTTCGATTCAATAAATATTAACAAAAATTAATCGAATTATAAAGTTAAAATAAATAAAAAAAATTACGAATTTTTTAAAAGTTTTGAACTATTTAGTATAGCGAAGAAATTGCTAAAGTACGTATTACAAATATATAACAATTAAAAATATCTATTTTAAAAAAAGAAAACAATAAAGATTCTTTCTAAACATTAATTGTAAAATTACGAAATTAGATTTAAATTAAACAAACAACTTATATTTAAATTTATATATACTTTATTTAAGAAAAAACTCGAAATACTTCGCAAATATTTAGTAAAAAACAAAAAAAAAGAATTGATTAAAAAATTCTAATTATAAGCAAAATACTTAATTCTCTTTGTATTAAAGAAAAATAAAACTTTTTATTTATATATTAATTATTAAAAGCTAAATAATATTATAATTAAAAATCGATATTTATTACTTAATATTAGCGAATTTTAAAATTAATTATTTGAAGCGAAATATTTTACTAAATTGAATTTACGAAAAGCGTACAATCAAATTAGAATAAAAAAAAAGAAAGAGTAAAAAATAGCTTTTTATATATAATATAAATTATATAAATACACAATAATGTTGTTCGAATTTACAAACGTCTTAACAATATGTTAAGAAATAATTAATAATATATTACAACAATATTTGAATCAATTTGTTATAATATATTTAAATAATATTATAATTTATTTAAAATTTTTAAAAAAATATATTAATTATATTTTTAAAGTAATAAAATGTCTAAACATAAAAAATTTACATTTTAAATTAAAGAAATGCGAATTTTATTAAAAAAAAGTTGATTTTTTAAATTTGTTGTTAAACAATACGAAATACGCATAAATTTTAAGAAGTTACGAGCAATTAAAGAATAAAAATTATCAACAAATATTAAGAAAATACAATTCTTTTTAGATTTTATAAACTATAACAAGAAATTTATTAAAAATTACTTAATAAATGCAATATTATTAACAAATTTTACGAAAAAAAATACGTTATAAATATAAAAACTTGTGGAAAAAAAATTATTTTAAAATCTTGAACTAGAATGTTTAAAAAAATTAATATTAAAGATATACAATTTGCGATTGTTAAACAAGATTAAAATTAACGTATTAAATCTAATTATTAATGTATACTTTAATTAGAAGCATAAAAACATATAACACTTAATAATATATCTTTCGAAAAAACTTTTATTAATTAAACAAAACTATAATATGTACAATAAAAAATTATTCGCTATAATAATTTTTTTGAAATTATAAAAAATATATATAAAAGAATTATTAAAATTTACAATTTTTATAAATTATAAAATTTTTGTGCACTTTACTACTATAAAGCAATTAAACAAAAGATAAATATAATAATTAGAGAGACTTAAACAATATAAGTTTAAAATACAATATATTTTAAGCAAAAATAATAATAAAGCAAACGCATTTAACAAAAGAAGTAATTATATAAAAACGAAAAAATCGTTTAATTACAACATACTTAAGATTAATAAAAACAAATTATTATTAATAAACAAATACGAATTGAATACTATATTACGAATACTTCAAAATAATATAAAAAAGTTTTTTATAAAAAAAGAAAAACTCTAGATATTTATCGACAAAATTGACGAATATATAAAAGAATATTATAACGAATTATTGCAAAAGCACTTAAAAATAACGAAAACTTCTTAGTTTTTACAAATAAGATAAATTGTCAAAACGTATATTAAACGATATCTTAATTATTAGTAAAACAAACATAATATATCTGCGAACTATAATAAAATTTAATATTAAAAATTACTTAAATTGTTATAAGACGAAGTTATAATAAACTTTATTATTAAGTTGTTTAAATCGACGAATTTAGCAATTGAAGACAAATATAATTCGATACTAGTAATAATTAATAAATTTATCAAATATTTATATATTATCGCATGCAAAGAAAAGTTCAACGCAAAACAACTAAAATACATTATATTAAATTAACTTATATAGTATTACAATATATTTAAGAGATTAATTAGTAACAAAAATAAGTTCTTTATATCTAATTATTAAAAGACGTTTCTTTTAATGTTAGATACAAGACTTCGAATATTTATTGTTTATTATTTAATTACAAATAATTAAACAAAACGAACAAATTAAAATTTTAAACAATATTTAAGATATTATATTAACAATATTTAAAGTAATTAAGTATTATTTTTATCTATAATATAACTAACATTTAATGCAAAATTTTTAAATATTATTAAAGTAACTTTATTCTTTGTTAATTATAACAAAGAATCAAATCTTTTTAAGAACAAACGCACATATTTATTAATACAATTAGTTATCGAAAGAGTAACAATATTTAAAAAGATACATAACAACATCTCGAAAATACAAAAAAAATTAATTAAATATTAAAATAAAAAACGAAAAACAACATTTTAGCTAAAAAAAAGAAATAAAATATATCTTTTTACAAAATTTTTTAAAACAAGAAACTTAAATAAAAAATTAAATTATGTTAAAGTTAAATCGTTTATTGTTAAAAAAATCAAAAGATTAGTTAATTACGAACTCGACTTATCTAAAAATGTCAAAGTATTTCTAGTATTTTATATTTTATTAATAAAGTTAACAAATTTAATTACGTCTTTATAAAACATCTTTTATTTTTATTCGCAAAAAAAAAAAACAATTCGAAATCGAAAAATTTTTAAGACAAAAAAATCAAAAGTATTTTATTAAATAAAAAAAATACTTTACTTTAAAAAACACTTAAAAACTAAAAAAGAATCTTAATTATTATTAAAATCTTTTAAGAAAATTTTATTAAAACAAAATATAAAAATAGTATTCTAATTTTAATTAATTAAAAATTAAAACTATTTAAACAGTATATCAAATAACAACTTAAGAGTCTTTGTAATAAATTTAACAAAATGTGTTTTATTTATTTTTAAATTATTAATGTTCTTTTACTTAATTACGATTATTTTTTTCTTTTTATTTTTCAAAAAATTAAATTGTTTTTTTAGTTAACTTAACTTAGTACGCGCATTACGCATTTATTTTTTTAAGCGCATTCGCTCTTTATAAATTTGTTTAATTAATGTAAAAGAAATTGTCAAATTATAATTACAATTAGATCGCACATATTTTATATACTTTTTAAAATTATTATTTACACAATAGATTTTATTAGATATTGTACAATTGCGACAAAAACGCATCGCTAAAAATATTAAACTCAAAGCGTTAAAAAAATCTTTTTTTCAAAAGAAATTTTTTTTAGTATTAATTTTTCTTGAAGATATAATAAAAAGACATTAAGTTTCAAAACAAAAACTTCAAAAAAAAAATAATGTTAGAAGCTTATTAAAGTTATATTAGTAATTTAGATTTTATGCTTTTAAGCGAATCTATTATTGTGTTTGTTATACTTAAGAAGCGAACAATCTAAATATAATATTTGTTATGTTTGACAAACAAATATTGCAAACAATTAAGTTTGCATTGTTTAATAAATAAGCAAAATAAATAATTAATATTTTCTTAATATATAAAAAATAAAATACGATTTTCTTATAAATCGTGTTTAACTTATTATAAATTTTTACTTATTGTTACTTTAATTTATTGAATCTCTTTTAGAGTTTATTGAATATAAAAATTATCTATAGTTGCAAATCTTTGTTATTAAATAATTGCTTACATTGTCTAAAGACGTCTACAAATCTCTTCGAAAGCACAATCTATTCTAATATCTTCAAAGAAAGTACTAGCGTAATAGGGTTGTTGGAATACTATAATTGATCTAATCTAGTATTAACACTACTTGGTCCAACATTACGTAATTGGTCCAAGTAGCTCCGACCAATATATATAGATAAGCAAAGCTCTAGCTCCTACATAGTAACTAAGTGTTCTACTATCTATTATTTTGACAGATTATAAGTTTAAAACAAAGCGAGAAACTTATCTGTTTGTTAACTAAAATATCTAGAGCATAGCTAGTAAATAAAACTAACAATAGACTTACAATTACTACTATTAGCTAATTTTTTAATCAATCTTTAATATATAGAAGCTAACAATTAACTATCTAGATATCTAGATCAATCTTTAAAAATCAAAATATTAATATTATAATATTGTCGAAACAATAGCTAAAAGATTGCTAAAACTTATCGAACAATCAATCTCTTAATTATTCGAATAACTAGAATTTTTAATTATTAACAATTAAATAGCTAGTATCTAGTTAAAGATTTAGATACAAATATTTTACTAAAAGAGCTAGTATAAGTTGTAAAAACAATCAAGTTTATCTTATTTGCAACTTGTTGTTTTCGTTAAAGAATACTAATTATTTTTAACAAATATTTATTAATAGTAAGCTCTAAAAGATCGAAGAACTAGCTATATAACAATTATACAATTAAGAATTAATAATTAGATAGTTAATAATTAGTCGAAGATATATTATTAAAGCAAAGCAAGATTTTGTTTCGACATATTAATAAGAGAATCAAATTATCTAGTCTTTTCAATCTTTGTTTTTCTATTTATTGCAAAATTCTCTTATTAATAATTAAATAAATAAATTTGTTAGTTCGATAACTAAAACTATTAAGATTAGAGCTTTAATAACTAGTATATAGTTGATTGACAAAAATACTAGCTATGCAGAACTAACTATATATAGGAAATAAGTATAAGTATTATAGATGTTAAGACGCTAAACGTTACTCGTAGTATATTTAAGACTAGAGAGCGAAAATTTAAAGAATAATCGAAGAGCGAAGTCTATCTAGTCTAAGATTGTAACATTACTTTTTTCTTCTATTTGCGAATTTCGACAAAGCGATATTAAATTTTTCAATTAACGTTTCTAGTTAACTTTAGTTGATTTTGAATGCTTGTTAAGTACAAGCTTCGATTGATATCAAGTATGTGTTAAGTATTGTTTAACAATTAGAATTAAAATTTTCGATATATGTTAAACAAAAAAATTAATTTGTTAGATAAAAAGAATAGTCGAAATTTTTTGAAACAAAATATGCAAAAAACAATAATATAAGCGTGTATATTGCGAATAGTGTTCTAGTTAACTCTCAATTATTCTTAATTAGTATTAAGCACGTTTATTGAATACAATCTAATATTCGAAATCAAATGTTAAATAATTATCGAACAACGAAAATCAAGTTTTAAACGATTGTCGAACAATAAATATCGAGTTTTGAGCAATTTGTCGAACAACAATAAGATTAAAAAAGAAAAAAGATAAATAAATTTTAAGAAAATATTAAATGTGAAAAAATTAAAAAAGATACAAAAGATTATTAACTTTAACTCTAAAGAAAAGATTTAAGTTACGAAACACAAAAATTAAGAAGTTAATAGCAAAGTAGAGATCGATTACGTTTAAGCAAGTTTAAGAGATCAATTATATTTAAGAAGATTCAAAAGATCGATTAATTACGTAATTTGAAAAAGAGTTAACAACAACAAAGAAAGATAACAACGTCAAAAAGTCGAAATTTGTCGAATTTTAATTATGTTCGAATACGTTTGTCTAAATTTGCAATACAAAGAGAGAAAATAACGTAAAAGTGTTTTAACAACAATTTATATATATTTGTGCGTATATTTAGAAATGCTAAGTCAATTTTAATTTAAAGAATTTCTAGAAGAGACAATTATAAAGTGTCTAACAAAAGCACTATAGAAACGACAACAAGAATTGCAAATATATGTTGATTAATTTCTAACAATAATAATGCATCAATAATGCGTTTTCGAAATTCTTGTTAAATGCAACAAAAGACAAGATAATAAATCGAATTTAATTTTGATTACAAATATATAGCAAGTAACTCTCGACAATAGTAATATATTAGCAATATGTTTTTGAAATCGATTCTAAGTGCGACAACGAGAGCTATAAATATATATTGAGCGACGTTTTAACAATAATAATAAAAGAGCGTAGAAAGCGTATAAATGCGAATTATTTTATTTATTAGATTTTTGATTAAGAGATGTCTTAAATATCTAGTAAGATCTTGTTGCGTTTAGATATTTGTAATAAAAGTTAACAACAAAGTTAAAGCAATTGTTAGTTATAAAGTAGTTTAGTTATTTAGATCTATCGTTGTAGTTTGTATAGCTCGTAAAAAGAATTTAATATTATAGTATTTTGCGTTTGTAATTAATAGCAATTAGACTTAAATTTACGTTATTGTTATTTTTGCGCATGTTATATTGTAATGTCTTGATGCTCTTAATATAATATTCGAAATTGTTATTAATATTATTAATAGCATTAATAAACAATAAGAGCTTAAATTATTAACTTAACAAGAGCTTGCTTTTGTCAAAATACAAAAGTTATAAATAACATACTAAATAAATTTTTATTGATTTAAGCAATTCTAGTTCGTAAACGTAATTATCAATTGTTCAAATAATTTTATAGAAATTTGTATTTTTATAATTTAAAAACTTGTATAATCGAGTTGTTTTAATATTTCGAATATTAAATATAATTTAATTATTAACTTTAAACTTTAAAATCGCAATACGTTTGCAATTAGCAAATTTTATTTATTTGATTTAAGTTTAAACAAGTTTTTAACGAAAGAAATTTTGTAAAATTTTAATTTTTTTAAAAATCTTATTGATATTTTTTATATTGCGACAAACTTCTAGCGTATTATTGTTAGAAAAGACTTCGAATAATTTTAAGTTTAATTGTAATAAATAGTTTTTAATAACAAAGAATAATAATAAGTTAATAGATTTGTTAGTATAACTATTTGCGATAAACTTAACAATAACAAGATAATTAATTTAATTATCTTAATTGTATTATACGTATACTTAAAGATATTGCTTAAAAGCAATATTAATATTTTTAATTTAATTGTCGATTTTCAAGTAAAACGCAATTAATAATTTAAATTTAATTTCTAATCTTTTGCAAAAACGTTGTTAAAAGTAAGCGATAAATTGAGTGTTTTTATTAAAAACAATAATAATTAAAAAACTTTTAATATACTAAACAAAATTAATAAAAATCTAAACAACAATTTTAACTTTTAAAGAATTTATATGTATAAACTTCTTATTTTTAAATAATTTATAAGTATAAACTTCTTATTTTTAAATAATTTATTAATTATTATTAACATATGCTAAAACATCTTTCTTTTATAACAATATAACAATAGAAAAATAATAAAATTGCAAAATATATTTTGTTAATAACAATCTAAAATAGACAAAAACTTTAATAGATTATACTTATATTTGCAATATAATTTGATATACTTATAAATCGAACAACTTTTAACGTATTTTTTGACGTTTAAATATAGTGTAAATCAATAATAGTAATACTATATTTTTTTAAATATTATTGTTCGATTCGAATATTTAGCACTTAATATTTTATACTAGAATCTAATTGTTTTGATTCAAAAAATATTATTTGTACTTTAAGATATATACATTTTGTTTCAAACAAATAAATACTTAATATTAATTATTAAATATTTAATTATTATGTAGTTTTTAAGTTCTAGCTTAATTGTTTTGCGAAAAATAATTAAAACTTTTTGTTTATTAGTTTCTTTAGTTTAGATAATTTGTTTTATCTTTTTGTTATATAAATATATTTTTAATATCTATTAAAAAAAAACTTTAAAATCGAATTTTGTTTTAAGTTTCTTCTTTTTTATTGAATTAATTGCAACAACAAACAAAAACTAAATTATAAAAAAGATTGCAAATATAAATAATTAAGTTATAAATAAAACAAATGTATTTAAGAGAAAGACAAAATTAATAATTAAAAACAAAGAAATTATAAATTAAAAGATTGTAATTGCGACAATAATAAATAAAAAAATTAAAAGAAAAAATCTAATAAAGCGAAGCTTGTTTTGTTAAAGTAATGCAAGTATTGTAAACAATAAAAACGTAAATAATTCTATATTTTTGTTAATTATTAGCAAAATTTAAGTAAACTTTTTGCAAGTTTTTGCGATTTTTTTGTTAATAATTAATTTAAGTTCGATAAAGTTTCGACACAAATAAATTAACTTTATTATTAAATTATAAATAATATTTAATAATAGCAAGATTAATGCGACAACTTTAATTATATTTAATCTTAAAATATATTGTTTAAAAATTGTTTATTGTTAAAACTAATTACAAAAGTTGTTTTTGTTAAAGAGCAAATCTTGCGATTGTTTAATTAAATTGTTTAACTTTGCGTTTAATACGTTTAATCGATAAATAATTTTAAAGTTAAATTTGAACAAAAATTTAATCTAGTAAACTTAACAACAATTAAGTTGTTTAATAGTTATAAAATGCTTTAGATTGCAATAATTAATAATAATCTTAATAGATTGTTCGATAAATATATTAGTATACTTTAAATATTATTTCTCAAAAGCGCAAACAATAATTAACAATTTTTTGTTATAAGTTTCGTAGTTGTACTTTGCGAACAATATAATTTTAAATATATAAATTATTAAATAAAACAATTTATTCAAATTTATTTGCGAAAACACGATAATAATTATAAAATTAAAAATATTACTTTCGATTTAAATCTTTAAATTAAGATCAAAATAATAAAGAATAAACTAATTAATAAAGACTTTTTTAAAAACTTTAAACGCAAGATCTTTAAAATTGTTAAATTATTATAAAAAATTAAGATTTTTGTTTTCGAACTTACTAAGCGCTAATAAAGATTTAACTAAACTTAAATAATTATAAATAAATTATTAATAAAAATTAACAAAATTTAAAAAAATCTATATATTGCATATACAAATAGAAGCTTTTTACTTAAAATATATTTAATTTTCTTAAAATTTATTTAAATTTCTTCGATAATAATAATTAAATCTAAATATTTAACTTGTTTAATAAAGAAGATATATTTGTTAATATTTAAATAAAGATTTGCGTTATAAAACTTAGCAAGAACTTTATTTATATAATTTTTATATTTCTTTTTAATATTACTATAAACTAAGATATTATTTATATAAATTGTACAAAAATTGTTTAAATAAAGATTAAAAGTTTTATTAATAAAAGATTAAAATTTAATTAAAACATTATATAATTTAAAAGATATTACAACGTATTTAAATAAATTGTAACAAATAATAAAAATTGTTTTGTGCTTATTATTAAGACGCATTCGAATTTCGTTAAATATTGCAATAATATTAAACTTATTATAGTATTTAATTTTGCATAATTGTTGCAAAGTCTTTTGAATTAACAATAAAATATTGCAATTTTTAATTGTAAAAGCGTTAAAATCTTTATAGTTTACGCAAATACGCAAATCTTTATTAAACTTCTTAATTATAAAAATAAAAACAATATATTGTAAAATGCTATTGCAAATTTGATTTTTGTTTTTATATTATTTAAATAAACTCTAATAATCTCTTTTTTTTGACAAAATATATTGTAGACTTTTTTAGCAAAAGAAATTGCTTTTAAAACAAAATTAATAACAAAATTAATATTTTTATTAAGCAATAACTTGTTAATTTTTTGCGAATTAAAAAGTTTAATTTATTGTTTAAATTTCGAATAAATTTGTTTTTTTAAATTGCTTTATATTTGAAGAATTTTGTTTAAATTTAATATAAAGTTTGTCGTAATTATTAAGAGTAATAGTTGCAATATTTATAATTATATTGTTGTTTGCAACGCAAGCTAAATACTTGTTGTTTTTCTTTAATTAATTTAGTATAACAAAGTGTTTAAATAGTATTACAACTATTTTATAGTTTTCTTTAATAACAAGTTTCAAAAATTCAAAAACATTTATTTAATAAATGTCGATTTTATTAAAAGATTTTAAAGACAAACATTCTAATTACTTGTATTAATTTTTAAAGATTTTTAATAATTATTAATTTAACAAGCAATGCTTTTTGCAATAATTAAAGTTAATTTAAGAGATTATATATTGTTTTTAATTTGTATGTTATATTTCTTTATTTAAAATATGTTAAAAATAATTGCGAATTGTTCTAATTTAATTATTAAATATTATAAAATATTAATATGTTTGCTAAGATTAATAATAATTTAAACAATTTAAACAATATTAGAAACAAATTTATTATTAATTAAACGCAATTTAATAAAGTTTTAAAGTAATACAATAAAAAATTTATAAAACTTAATAAACTTTTTAATAACAAAAATTCTATTAAAGACTTCGATATTAATAAGTAGCATTATTTTAATATAATATTTATTAAAAAGCAAATAAACTTAATTTAAATAAATTTTAATATAAAAATTTAGTTGCTAGTTGTTAAGCAACTTGTTGTTAATAATATTAAAATTAAGTTTAATTCTAATAAACAAAGTTTTATTTTATAAATTAAATATAACTTTAAGCTTTTTTATTGTTTTTTTTATAAATATCAGTTTTTGTTTCGAATTGCGACTTTTGCTAAGAATATTTAGTTTTTTAATTTGCTAAAGTTATCTAAGTTGTTATCTAAGATATTAGAGAAACTCTTCTCTCTAAGTATTCTTAATTCGAAGTTGCTAATATTATAAGCTTTGAGCTTAACAAAAGTTTTATTTTTAATCTTAATTAATTTGTTTTTGCAAAAGACGTTTTTATAATACAATTTATATTTTAGTTTAAGATATTTTTGACAAAGATTTAAAAATTTAATTTTGTTTTTAAAAGTTTAAAATTATACTTCTATATTTTATTTTTACTTATAAATAGAAATACGCGTATTAAAGTTGTTGTTGTTGCAAATATTTATATTAATATATCTAAAGAGTTTAGAAATTCTAATACAATTATTTTGCTTATTAATAATATTAATAACTTGTATATAGATAGAAATTTAAATAATTGTCAAATAAGATTTTTTTATTTGTTAAAGTTTAAAATTGATTTTACGAATTAATTTAATAAATTAATTTAAAGTAATATAGTTTGTTAAAATAACGTAGCAACTTTAAAGTCTATAATTTAAATTCTTGTCAAATTAATATATTTTATCGACTTTTAATATAAAGATTTTAATTATTATAGATATAAAGCGATTAATATATTAATTAAAGATTTTAATATTTTTTATAACAAATTCGAACAACGTAATTTTAACAAAGTTGCGTTGTTTTTTGTTTAAATTGTTTTATTAAGTATTTAAGTCTTTAAGCAAATTATCTATTGTTAAATAAGAATTAACAAATTTATCGAATAAATAATACTTAATTTCTCTAAAAATATTGTTCATAATTTTAATAATAACAAGACTAAATTTAACTTTTTTAAAAACAAAATGTTAAAAAGCACTATTAAACTTAAAAACTAATGCAATAATTTATTGTTTAAACTTTTCGAAATTCTTAATAAAGACAAAGAAATTAAAAAAGTGTTTATTGTTTTTTATGTTTTGTAGTTTTAACTTAAGATTACAAACAAAATAAACGTTAATAAGTTAATCTCTTGCTTGTAAATTAAATTTATAAAGATAATTACATTTATTGTTATTGTTAAAGTTGTAAATTATATAAATAGACTTAATAAATATAATTTTTTTATTTCGAAAAAAAAAGCTTTTATTTTAGTTAATATATAATAGTTTTAAACAAATTGTATTAAGCTAAAGTATTGTTGTATTTATATTAAAAATAATGCATTGTTTTGTTGCAAATATTTATTGTTAATTTTGCTTAATTTAAATAAACTTTTAAAGAGTTAATTTGAATTTTTAGTTTACAAATAGAGTCGAAATTAATCTTTTTATTAATTTGAAATTTAACAATAATAACATTATTTTTATAAAGTAGTTAAAGTTATTTCTTTGTATTATTTTTAATTGCTTCTTAAAGAAGTTAAGACGTTTTTTATTAATTTTTGTTAAAATTGTTAAATTAATTAATTAAAGTACAATATTAATTAAACTTATTTTTGTCTTCTTTCTTAATATATTAATTACAAAATTGCGCAAAACTAGTATTTAACAATTGATATATCAAAGATTAAATTAATATATTTGACAAATTTATATTGTTAAACACATTTGATCTAATTAATTTGTTAATTATAATTTTGTAAAAATTAAATCGAACAAATAATAAAAACTCAAATATATTGTTCTTAAGTAAATCAAAATACTCTTTAAGTTTTAATTTTTTTTAGAGTTGTTTTAATTTAATAAAGTATTTATAAAATAGTAATTATAACGAGAAACAATATTAATATTTAATTAATTTTTATTTATTAAGAGTTTCTTAAATAACTTGCGATTCTTGTTAAAGCTAAACTTAGCTTTGCTTTTTAAAACTATTTTTTTATTAATTATATTATAAATATAGATAAGATGCAAATAATATAAATATTTATAAACAAAAATAAAAGTTTAAGATTAAATATATTTAATATTATACAAATATTAAAGAATTTATGTTATTCGCAAAACAAAATTTTTAATATTAAAAATAAATATTGCTTAAAGTGTTATTTTATTGCGTAGCAAATGTTTTAATATATAAAAACAAAAATGTTGCTTAAAGACAACAACAAAATTGTATTATAATTGTTGTTCTAACAAATTTACTAGTTTTATTCTAGCAAATTTATTAATTCTATTCTAGTAAATTTACTAATTTTATTCTAGCAAGCTTATTAATATTATTTTAGCAAGTTTACTAGATTGTAGTTAGAACAATTTATTGTCTCTTTATTTTAGCAAATTTATTGATTTTATTCTAGCAAATTTATTGAATTGTAGCTAGAACAATTTGTTGTTTATTTTTTCTAACAAACTTACTAAAGAGTTAACGAAATTAAATGTTGTTAAGTTGTACGTTAATTTAGAGATATTTATTGTCGCAACTTAATTACGCTTCGCAAAACGCTTGTTCTAGTAACTTTATATCTAGAACTTGTTTTACAAAGCAAAAAAAATAGCGAATATAAATATCTTTAAAGTACGATTTGCAAGATCGTGTTTAAAAAGATAATTAATATTATGTTAAAATTAGAGCTTTAATAACTAGTATATAATTGATTGACAAAAATACTAGCTATGCAAAACTAACTATATACAAAAAATAAATAAAAGTACTATAGATGCCAAGGCGCTAGACGTTACTTGTAGTATACTCGAGACTAGAGAGCAAAAACTCGAAGAGTAATCGAAGGGCGAAGTCTATCTAGTCTAGAATCGTAACAAAAAAAAAATTAATTAATTTCTTTTACTATAATATATAAAACAAATTAGTAAACTAAATTGCAAATATACTTCGAAAATTAAAATGATTTTATTAATTATTTTGAAAACAATATCTAGATACAATTCTTAATTAAATAGCAATTAATTTTGTTTAAATAGAATTAGAAAGCTCTTAACTATCGCAAAAACGCAAAAAATCTAGACTAAAAAAACTAATATTTAATCTTATTAAAATAATAAGATTAAAAAGATTGATTTAACAATTGCAAAAACACAAAATAGCGCAATTATCTTTATAATTATTAAAATTAAGAAAAAAAATAAAGAGATTAAATAATCTAGCTAGATTTTAGATAGTTAACAAACTTCATCTATAATTAAGCAAAAACAACAATTTGATTAAAAATTACCTATTAATACTTTACTTTTTAAACAAATTAAATCTATTAAGTTTGCTTGAATTTATATTTGTTGTAATTTTAAGATAGAACAACAAAAATATCAAACTTATTTAAGAGCTTATTAATTGTTTATCTACTAAAATTTTGTTCAATTTATAATTAACAAAATTAATTAAATTAATATTGTTAACAAAAAGAAATATATTTAGCTATTTTCTTTATTTAAATTCTTTGAAAAATATCTATTAAATTAAATATTTAATTTAAGTTTTGTTAATTTACTTAATCTTTGTAATTTAATAGCTAGAATACTTTTATTAAAATTGTTACTACGCAATTGCGTCTCTTTACTATATTTACTAATACTATTATCTATTGCTTACAAGTTATTAATAGAGCTCTAAAAATAACAAATTACGTTAATAATATTATAATTACTAGTATCTTTGTATTATCTTTTGCAGCTTTAAAATAATTGCTAAAATTAACAATAGTATAAACTTTCTTATTTAAGAACAAGATTTGTTTAAAGTTCTTAAGTAAATTAAGCTCTAAAAATATATCGAATTAGATATTAAATTTGTTAACTTGCTTAACATAATTATTAAAGAACAAGTTAAATAGAATACTAACAACAAGAAATATATAAATACGCTTCGAAATATTATTAATAAAAATTTCTATTATAATATAAAAAAGATTAATCTAATTAAAAAAACTTATTAAAAGATTGTTAAAATATACAAGTCTAAAAAATTAAATATACTAATAAGAATTTTTGTTAAATTCGAATTTCTTAAGATTTCTAGCTACTAAAATATTAACAAATACAAAATTAAATTTTGCAATATTATTAATTAACTATCTATCTATTTAAGTAATCTAGCTATAAATAAGAAATAATTTATCTTTAAATATCTAATCGATTTTAACAATATTGCTTGTCTCTTTATTAATTAATAAATATTAAAATATAAGTTTTTTTACAAAAATAATATTTAAAAGCACAAGTTATTTGCTATTATCTACAATTACGAGATTCAATATATGAATTTAATAGATATTTTAACTATTAATACTATCTTAATTTTAATAACAATTACTAGACTAGCTAGCATTACAAAAGATATTCTTTTTGTTGTTAACAATCTTAACTTCGTATATATTAAATAGAAGAAATACACAAATTGCAACAAAATAAATTACTAAAAATTAAACTATTAGAACTTATATTTAGAACTATATTTTGCTTTAAAAAGCAATAGTTTCGAAAACAATTAAAGCAATAATAAAAACAAATATTATTAAAATTACAATAATTAAAAGAATAAATAAAAGAAGTTTAAATTTAAAAAGAATAAGAACAAATTTAAATATAAATTTAATAAAAACAAAAATAAGAATAGCAACAACAAAGAGTAAAGAACTACTAGAGCAATAATTTATAAATATTATTTTGTTTTTGTTATTATAACAATCTTGTTTGCAATTTTTGAATTGTTTATTTCTACAACTATAATATTAGCTTTTGTTGTTAATTGTTTTTTGCATTAATAAATTTTCAATACAAAATACTCGCAATATATATTCGAAAACTCTAGTATTTTTGTGTTTTACTCAAAAGTATCTTAACAATTAGTTGAAAATATAAAGAGCAATTTATTTGCTATAGATATTGAAACTATTTATCTATTTATTAAATACAAAGACAAAAAAGCTTATTATATTAAAATTTACAATATATAATATATATTTAACTTTTTTTTACAATTTGATCTTCTATAATTAATTAAAAGATGCTAGTATTGTTTAAAGAATTATTAATTATAACTTTTCTATTAACATTTAGCAAACTTAAGTAGTTAAAATTTTCAATTTCTACTTTTTAGATTTAAAAATATTTATTGTATTTTTTGTTGCTATTATTGCTCTATTAATAATTAGTAAAAATACAATAGTTATATAGTACAAACAATTCGATTATTTAGATAAACAAAATATTTATTAATTAATTTGCAAAGATATTTTTAATTTTATTAAGTTATCTTTAAATAATATTTGTATCTCTTGCGTATATACAAGAAGCAAAACAACATTTTATTAAGTTTCTATTAAATCTAGTTGCTAGAAAAACAATTTTATTTATATTAACGTTATAGAATCTATATCTTTAAACAATTTTAATAATACTTATTATATTTGTATTTAATTAAATAATAAAATTAAATATTTGCAAGTAGAATATTTTAAGAAAAAGAATAAAATTAATTTGCTAACTTTCTTCAAATACTATATTAACAAATTTAAATATAAAGATAACAAATATATTTGTATTTGCGTTAATAATAATAATAAATATATAAGTAAAGTCTTTGGAGTTTAATATAAAGAGCACAAAATATGTATCGAATTAACAATTATTATTTTCTTTAAAATAAACAAATATATTAAATATTTTGACTAAATTTTAATACAAAAGATAAATATTATAATTAAAAATACTAGCTTAGTTATAAATTTCTAGTTAAAGATTATTTAAACAATTAATTTATATTGTATTATTTTTTTGTTGTTAAATATCTTGTTAATTTTTTGAAAGCAAGTATTAAGTATCTTTGTTATTACAAGTATATTTAATATATTAATTAGCAGAAAAAAGTATTAAGAACTTAATTAAGTACTAATTAACAAAAGTTTTAAAATTGTATTTAATTCTTAATTTTAGTAAAATATAAGAGAGAGTATATCTATTGTATAATAGATAACAAAAACAAAATCTAACAAGTATTAAAAGTTTATTAACTAGATAATAAGCAAATATTATTTAAATTTAATACTAATTATAACAAAACTAGTTGTTAAAACAACAATACGCAATTATTTATAACTTTATTTATGCAATATAATATTACAAATGCTATTAATAAATTTCTAAATTTTGTAAAAGCTAAATTAAACAAGTTTTTCGTAACAATATTACAACAACAACAAAGAATTATTTTGTTTTTAAATTATATTAAGAACTTTAATAAACTAAATTTATTTATTTTATTTAAAATCTTATTTTTTTTAGACTTTAAAAATACTACTTATTTAAATTATTTTTTAACTTCGAAGACAATATTTTTTTAAACTTTATTAACTTTAATAAGTTCTCTAAAATTACTAAATTATTAAATATACTTTAAATATAATTGCTCTTAAATCTCGATTTAGTATTGCAAAAATATTCGAAACTTCAATTCTATTAAAACAAATTTATAAATTCTTTTGCTCTATTGTTCAAAATTATATTACTAGAGTTATATAAGTCTAAAATTTACGTTAAAGCTATAGCAAATATTTATTACAAAATAAATTAATAGTTAGTTAAACAAAACAAGATTAAGTTTTTAGAAAAAAACAATATTTATATTGTTTACTTAATATCTAACAAGCATTATATACTTTATAAAAGATAAATTTACAAAATTAAATAAAAAGTTAATAGCAAAATTTTTTGCTATAAAGTTTGTTAAATTGTTAGAAATTTTAAACAATATAAAAATTTAAATTATATTAAATTTTTTGCAACTGTAATTAAGTTTATAAATTACAAAATTATTTTTATTTTAATTATTGTTAACAACTAAAATTTAGAGCAAATAAATATTGTTACTATCTTTTTTTACAAAAATATTAATAAAAAGATCTATATAGAATTGTCTTACAATTTTAAACAAAACAAAAAAAATTGTTAATTTAGAAAAGCTCTTTATAAGCTTAAACAATTATTTTAAATATAATATAATATTTTTGCAATATTTCTTAAGAAATATTACTTTTGTATGTTAAACTTTAATCTAAGTATCTTTATTAATTGCTTTACTATTATTGTTATCTATATAGATAATTTTTTAATTGTCGATGCTAACAAAAAGTTTATTAATATTATTAAAAGAATTTTTGTTAATTAATTTAAAATAATTAACTTAAGTTTTATTTAATAGTATTTAGAAATTAGAATTAAATACAATTTTGCAATTTGAATTTTCTATTTAAGTTAAAAAGTATATCTAGAAAAGATATTAAAAAACTACAAAATATAGAAGTATAAATTAGTTGTTATCTCTATAAATATATTTAAAATATATATTGTTAACTCGAACTATATTGTAGATCTAGATTATTATTATATTTATTAGTCGACAATTAATTTTCTTATATACATAATACTAGATATTTAACTAGATATTGTTTTTGTTGTCTTAATAATAAACAGATATTCTTTTAATCTTATTAATACTTATTAAAAGATTATTAAACAAATATTTTATTATCTTCGAGATACTCTTAATTTTTGTTTTATTTTTTGTAAGAGTATTTATTCTCTATTAAACTATATCGACGCTAACTAGAACAAATATTAAGATATTTGTTGTTTTATCTCTAAATATATTTTTAATCCAAAAAGTATTACTATTAGTTAATTATTTAAATATTAACTAATTGTTGTTTTTTTTATTTGCGAAGTTAAGTATATTAGATAAACACAAATTGTTAAGAAAATTATTTAATTTCAAGTATTGTTAAAGCAATTGCAACTATCTTATTTATCTCTATTGTTATTGTTTACGTCTAGAACTTTTATTTTTGTTAAAATTTCTTTAATACTCTTAATATTGTATCTAGTTGTTATTATTATCTATTGTAACAATTAGAAAGTTATAGTATTTGCTAAAAATCTCGTGCAATATATCTAAACAAAGTATATAAATATTTAAATCTAATTTGTTTGCAAAAAGATCGCAAATAACTAGATTAAATTAAAATATATTTTTATTAAAAAGCAAATAGTTAACAAGCTAATTAAAGCTCTTTTTTGTAATATATTTAAAATATTTTAACAAACTTTTAAACTAATCTAATAATTAAATTATTTGTAATCTTAAATATAGATATTAGACTTAGTTATTTAAACAACTTGCAATTAGATAGTTGCTATATCTATTATTGTTAATTTTTCTACTATTTATTTAAATTTGCATTTATTGTTCTTTTTGCTTTACTAATAAAGTTATTAAGTACTATTAACAATATTTGTATAACTTTTTGTTAAAATTTTATTTCTTATATATTTTTCGAATTTTAGAGTATCTCGAACTTGTAAATATATATACGTTTGTATAAAAATTGTTAACAAAAAACTTTTATATACTTTTTTTACTTTTGTTAAAAAAATACTTGAAATTTAATAGTTTTAGAATAAATTTCAAACTTAATAAAATATAAAATATAATTTATATAGAAGCTAATTTCTAAACTTAGATTAGATAGAAATGTCGAAATATTATAATTGATCTAATCTAGTATTAACACTATTTAGTTCAATATTATGTAATTGATTCAAATAGCTTCGATTAAAATATATAGATAGACAAAGTCTTAGCTTCTATATAATAACTAAACGTTCTACTATCTATTATTTTGACACGAGTCGAGTTAGTTTTAAAAGTTGAAATCGAAAATCGAGCTATTAATAAACTTTACTATATATAGTATACTAGTATACTATATATAGTAAGTTTTCTCGAGTTAATTCTAATTGGAATCGAAACTCGAATCTTAATACAATTACGTAATAAATTTGATTTTGCGCGATTAATTTATTAATTAGATAGCGAGAAATAGACTTATATATTATAGCAAGTATTAGATAGAGAAAAAGTCTATTTTTTGTTTTTTTTTAATAATTAGTTTTACTACTATCTATCTTATATAATTAAAGTATAGTGATATAAATTTATTATATCTTATATCTTTTATATTTTAGTATGTTAGCAAAAAGAAAATATACTTGTATTTTACAATTCTAATTGTTTTATCTTTCGAAAAAAAAAACTCGAAACATAATAGTATTATATAAAACTATAATAGTTTATATTATAATAATTATTTAATTACTAAATTAAAGTTTAAAGAGTTTAATATCTTTTAAAACAACAATTGTTTACAAAATTTAAATAAAGATAATTGTTATTAATATAATAATAGTAAAAAAAATAGTTTAGCTACAATTAAAATTTCGACTTTATATTAGCAAATAGAAATCTTAATAGCAAAGATTTAAAATTTGCGAAATATTCAACAAATTTAAACTATAACAATCGAAGATTTTTTTTTATAGTTTATTATTGTATTGCTATCGATAATATTTAAGTTTCTAAAATTCGAAAAGCTAAAACTATATAGAAGTTAAAACGTAAATAAGTATATTATTTAATTTCGAAAAATCGATATTAATATAATATAATTTTCGACATACTTTATTACAAATAAGAACAAAATTCTCTATTATATATTATTTTTAAAAAACAATATTGCTATTTAGTAGTATTTAAGAACAAACAATAATACTAAATTAAAAAAACAAAATCTTTAAAGAATTTAGAGAGTTTCTATTAAATCTAGTAGCTAATTTTGCTAATTATTGTTTTTTTATCTACAAAAGATAAAAGATTGCTAAACAAAAATTAGATTAAAAAATAACTATTTTTAAAAAATATTTAAATAAATTAGAAATTTATTTAGTATAACAAGATAGAGACAGGATTTCAATTAGTAGACAACTATAACAATAGAGACTTATCGCAATATATATATAAATTGCACTATACAATCTAATAATATATTAAGTAGTTAAGATTCTAAGATTTAAGTAGAAGAAATTGTATATATATTGCAAATAGATTGCTAATACTAATAACAAATATTTTCAAATTTATATTCTAATATTATTTAATTATTCGACTATATACATTTTTTAGTAATTGTTTCTTAATTACTAAATTAAAAAACTTTTGTTTCTACTTATATAGAAATTGTAATAAGAAAATAAAAAAATTGTTTTTTTTTTTTTTAAATTATTAGACTAGATTTTTTGTTTCTCTTGTTACTTAAATTAATTGCGTAAAAAATATAATAAATTAGTTTGCATAAAATTTCTTTCAAAATCGAAAAAATTATTTAATCGAAATTAAATACTTAATAAAGTTAATTATTGTAAATCTTGTTTATTTTTTAAAGATAATAACAATAGTAATAAGCTTTTTTAATATAAATCTAAAAGATTAGTCTAAGAAATAAATAATAATAATAGAGTAAATTGTTACTATTGTATTTGTATTAAACTTTTTGAAATAAAAAATAAATATATAATTTTAGAAATTATTTCTAGTCTTAAAGTACTTGATCTAGATTGCTAATTTAATTTTAATTTATAATATTTCTTTTTAATTTTAAATTAAAATAATAGAATCTTTTCTTTTTTGTTAAAATAAATAGTCGAAGACTTAAATTTTGTTATTTCTTTATAATTAATTAAATAAAAATCTAAATTGTTCTTAATATTAAATTAATATATATTAAATATTTTAGAGTTTTTAGACTTTATAAATTGTATTTACAAATATAGCTTAAATACTTTACTTTTTATTTTTTAAATTTATTTTTTATATTAATTTTATATAATATATTGTATATTTTTAAATTTGCTTTATAAAATAATTAAATTTTTTTGTATTTTTAAATAGTATTTTTAATTTTTTTATTATTTTTGTCGAGTTTTAGAATATATATTCTATAATAATATTTTTAATATTAAATATAAAAGAAAAATTAATAACAACTTTAAAACAATAAAATATATTAGTTAAAAATAAATTTAACAAAGTTAAGTTTTAATAAACTACAACAATACTATTTTTTATATTTATTTAAAAATTCTTCAAAAATTCTTCATCTTTTAATAGAGTTATATAAATAGAAAATATTTTAATTTTTATATTAATTTTAATTTCTAGTTTGCAATAAAAGATTTAAAATTGCGCAATCTATAATATTTTTAAATTAACAAAATATATTTATTTAATACAATTCTTATTTTAGTAATTTTTTTTTGTAAACTTAATTTTTAGTATTTTTTTATTTTGCTATTTTTTTATTTTGCTCTTTGCAACTATATATTAATCTAAATATAAAAATTGTCTATTAAATACTTTTTGCAAAACAAATTATTCTATATTAAAAAAAAAAATTAATTATAATTATTAAAATTCTTAATAGATATTCTAATTTATATTAAGATTAAAATAATATTTCGATATTTAATTTTTATACTTTTTAAAGACTAACAAATATAATATAGTTAACAATTTATATTTTTAATTGTTTTATAGAAGTATATATATTATATAAAAATCTAGATTTATTTGTACTATTATTTGCAATATAGAGAACAAATAATTAAGAAATTACTCTTTTTGTTAATTATTATTTTTTTGTTAATAATATAATATTATTTGCAATTTATTCTAAAGTTGCAGTTATATCTAGTATTTCGAGTCTACAATTAAATAAACAAATCAATTTTAACAAATAATTATTTTATACTAATTTTATTTTGTTAGATTAGTATTGTCTATTACTCGAAGTTAAATTTTAATCTATTGAAAATTGTTAAATAAAAAAATTAGTTCTTTTTTTTTATAAATATATTGTTTTAAGAAATCTTTAAGAATAGATAAACAAATATTAAATTTAAAATTTAATCTATTTTGTTTTATAAATACTAAAAAATTGTTTTGTTTCTTATAATACTAAATTGTTTGTCTTTTAATTTAATTATTAGAAACTCAATTTATTTCTAATAGAAATTCTAGCTTTCTTTAATAAGTTATATAGATAATTAATTTTAATTTAATTGTGTTTAAATCTTTTTCTTACTTTTTTATTAATATAGTTAGTTCGATCAATTAAAAGACTTTAATTAATATTGTTAAATAATAGTTAATTTAATATTGCAAATCTATATTTACTTTTATATATAAATAGTTCTTTATATTGTTCTTTTTATTTGTCGAAATAAAAATAGCTATTATCTTTGAAATTCTTTTTGCAATTTTAGTAATTAAAATATATAATCTTATTGTATTAACAATTTCAAATAATCTAAGATCTAACAAAGATAATTTTAATATTAAATTTTGCAATTGTAATAGCAAAAAAGAAATTTCTCTAAAGAATTTTAAATTCTTATTTTCTTTTTTTTTACTTTATTTTTTATAGATTTTGTTATCTTTAGATTTCGACTTTAATTTTAATTAAAAAGTTAACAATTTAGATTTTTTCTATTTGTTCTTTTAAGTTTGCGTTCTTTCTATATTTTCTATAAAAAAAAACAAAATTATTTAAACTCTTGTTTAACAAATTTTTTTCAACTTTATATCTAAAAATTTTATTGAATTAAATTTTTAAAAATAATTTTTTATTTTAACTTTTAAAAGTTTTTGTTCGATAAATACTATTATATTTTTAAATATTTCAATATTTATTTTATTGTAGTTGTCGATTATATAGATAGCAATATATTTTAATTTTATAGTACAAAATTTAAATTAATTGTATACAACTTAATTTAGTTTTTTTAAAACTTTCTTTAGATTTTTGTGCTTCTTTACTATTTGTAATATTGTTTTAATAATTAATTAATTTATATATTTAGACAATATATTTGTAGTCTCTAATAACTATAGTTTGCAAAATTAAACTTAATTGTTTTAAATTTATAGTTTCTTATTTTAATTAATTCTTTATATTGTATTTTTTAATTTTTGTTATAATAAATTATCTATTAGTATTTAAGTATTTTTAGCAACTATTTGTTATAGATTTTGCATTTAATTTTCGATTATTTTTAAAATATCTAGAATTGTATTTTAAAGATTTTTCAATTTCTTTTTGTTGTTAGTTATTTTATTATATTAAAGAAGAATATCGATTATTTAACTATAGACGCAATTTTTAATAATTAGATTATTTTTTATAGATTAAATAATTGTTTTTTACAATTTAATTTAAGTTTAAGTCTAAAAAGTTTAATATTGCAATATTTGTAATTGTTGCAATAGTATTTGCTAATTTTGCGCTTAAAATAATTTGATTAAAAAAGTTAATCTCTAATTATAAAAAGAATATATCAATATTATTAAAATTTAATTTGTATTTTATTTAGTAGATACAAATTGTTGCTCTTTATAAGGTTTTTCTATTAATATAAATAGTAATTTTTGTTCTTAATCTTAATTTTTTGATAAAGATTAAGAAATTTCTTTTGTAGAAGATTGTTTATATTTAGTACTCTATAACTATTATTTTAAATCTACTATAATCCAAGTTTAATAAAAAAAGATTTATACAAAAATAATAGATCAAAAAAAAAAGAATTTTGCAAACAAAGAATTAAATTATTAAGTTATTGTATTTTAATAAATAAAGCAATAACTTATTCTAAATATCTAACAAATATAAAGTTTTAGATATAATTTTTATTTATATATAGATTTAATTGTTGTTTGCAGTATTTATATTATTAATTACGCAAAAAAACTATATTAATATTTATTTATATATTAACTTGCAAACAAATATAAAGCTAATATAACTAATATATAATTCTGCTATCTTTATTGTTAAGAAATACTGCGTAAAAGATAATTGAAACTTGTTCTCTATAATTTGAAAAAAAAATTAAAATTCTAGAATTTTAAGTTAAAATTTACTATTAATATTCTCAAATTGCTTTCTAATTGTTAATTTTAGTTAATTAGAGTAGACAAAAAGATATTAATATAGTTTGTCTATTTTTAGTTAATTAAAATTGTTAATATTTCGATTTTTTAATTTTTTTGTCTTTTTATTTGTTTTTTCTAAGTATTCGAAACTATAATATTTTGTAAATTACTTTGCGTAATTAATTTTTTTTCTAATATTTATAAATTGATAAGCTCTATATTAAAGTTTTTGTAGATAAAACAAATACAAAGATTGCAAATTTTTTTTTTCAAAAAAAATCTTATATTTCTATATAATTTAAATAATTGTAAAAAAATAGCAATAATATAATAATTGCAAACAATTTTCTATTACTTTAATTAAACTAATTCTCTATTTTTTGTATAAAATTATTTTTTATCTTTTTGTTTTTGTTTCTTAACTTTGCAAAATTTTGAAAATTTTGATTTCTTTTTATATATTTTTTAATCGATTTTCTAAATAAATATTTTTTAATTTTGTATTATTAATTTTTTTTCAAAATATAAAAGTTTTTAATTTTGTTTTTTTTTCTTATTTTAAAAAAATCTAATTATTAAAAGAATAATTTTATATTGTATTTTTTATCGAACTTAATATTATACAATAAAATTGAATTTTTAGTTTTAAATAAACACGTTTGCAATTAATAATTATTATTGGAAAAATTCGTATTCTTTTTTTTGAAACAACAAAAATACAAAGCTGTTTTCTAAATTTTTTTTTTATTATTATTTTGTTTGTAGTATTAGTAGATCTATTGTTAAACAAATTTTTTCTTAGTTTATAATATATTAGATTAAATATTTTATTTTAATTAACAATACAACTTTGTATTCGAACTTAAAATAAAACAATATTTTTTTAATAAATTTTTGAATTGTTGTTCTATCTATTTATAAGATTATATACAAATATTGTAATTAATTTGTAGAAACTTTCTTTATTAGCTTAAACAAAATATTAACAATAAATCTATATTTTCTTTTTACTATTCTATTTGTTTGTAAATAATAAATTGACTTTTTTTAATATTATATTTCTTTAGAAGTTTAGTTATTATTTTAACTTTATTTTCGAGTTTGTTGTCTATAATTATTTTCTTAATATATTTATATTAATAGATTTCTTTTATAGAAACTTTACTATAGTAGATATTTTAAAATTCGAAATTGTTTTAGCTTTTATTTATTTTGTTAAATTATTTTAAATAACTATTAGACTTATTCTAATAAATATTTTTGCAATTAATATATAGATATAGTTTACAACAATCTTTTTTTATAAATCGAAAATATAAGTTAAATATATAGTCTTTTTTTGTTTGTTAGAAGTTTTTTGCTAATATTTATTGCAACTTGCAATATATTTCTTACAAAAATTAAATAGATTTTGTTATTAATATTAATTTACAATATATTAATAGATTTTTTTTCTCTCTTTATAATTACTTTTGTTATATAAGCTTTTTACAATTTAATTTTTGTCTTTTGTTTAATTTACTATTCTATACAAAGATATATTTTTGTCTATTTTTTAAAACAAACACTTTTTTTTATTAAAAAATAAAAAATATAATTTTTAAATTTGCAAAAATTCTTCTAACTTATATTCGATTTTTGCAGCAAAATTAGATATTGAGCAATTTGCTTAAATTTATTAAAATATTTGTTTTTAAGAATATTTTTGTTTTTCTTTAATATTGTTATTTATGCAAGATAAATACAAATATAGTTTAATTAATTATTAATAAAATTATTAACATCTTTCTTATTAATTTTGTTAATATTGTTGAACAATTTTTTTAATTTTTTTAAAAGTTTGTTAGTTGTTGTATACTTTTAGTCAAATATATATTGTATATTAAAGTTAAAGAAATAAATTTAAATTAATTAGCAAATTATTAAAGTATTAGATAGATTTGTTGCAAAGCAATTAAGTTAAATTATTAAATTATTTGTATTAATTTTAATTGTAAATCGAATTCTATACAATTAGAATTGTTTTTTTTTAAAAATTAATTTTTTTTGATATTTTTGTTTTTTAATATTGTATTAAAATTCTTGTTTGCTTTAAAATCTACTCTTATATTGTAAAAAATATCTTTTCTTTATTATTATATTAATTTGTATTAATACAATTTTTCAATTCTTTAAACTAGAATTTACAATTAAAATAATTTTATTAATTAAAATAGAATAGTTTAAAATATATATTATCGATATATTTGTTAAAGCAATTTTTAGTTTGTTTATAATATTTTGCTATTCGAAATTTTAAACAAAAATATATTTTGTTTTAAATAAACAATAGATCGACTTTGCAACAATTACAAACTTTAATATTTAAATTTAATAATAGATATGTACTTTTATAAAGATTCTAATTTTAAAAATATTTTTGTACAATAATTACTTAACAATTTTAATAATTTTAGTACTATTAGAAGATTGTCTATTAAATTTATATATAAAATCGACAATTTTAATTTTTGACTTGCAAAATTAAGATTTTTTGTCGAATATAGTATATTTAAACAATTTTATATTTATTAATATTGTATCTAATTACTAAATATATTTTAAAATAAATAGTTTAATTTTTAAAACTATCTTCTTGTTATTGTAATTTAGTTTGAATTTTTTATATCTATATTGTCTACAAATAAACAATATTTGTTAAGAAAATTCTTAAAAATATATATTATAATTTTTACAAATTAAGCAATCGAATTAGTAATATTTTGCAATAGATAAATTATTCTAAGTAATTTAAAAAAAGTTATAAAGATAGTAAAATTGCAACTCTTTAATACAAAATCTATTTAATTATATTTTAAAAAAAATTAATTAATAATATAATTACTATTTCGACAAACTCTTTTGCAAACTCTTTAATACTAAAAAATATATTAACATTTTAAACAATTATCTTATTTATTTTTATAATTGTATTAATTATATAATACTTGTTTTTCTTCTTTTTATTTATTAGAAATTAAGAATTTTAATAGAAGTTATAACAATATTTTAGCAAACTTATTTAAAGATATTTCTTTAATATTTTAATTATAATAGAATTTAATATTTAAAAAATTAAAAATTCCAAGATTTGTTATATTTTGTACTCTATAGTATAAATTTTCTAATTAAATATAATCTCTAATTTAATTTTATCTATTTTAGCAAAGCTTTATATTAAAATAATTTTACAATTAAACACTATTGCAATTAAAAGTTCTTATTTTTGCAAAAAAAATTCGAATTCTATAATTAGCTTCTAAATATATTTTTTAATTAAATAAAAATTATATTTAATATTTAAGAACTTAAGTATTAAAAAAAAATTATATTTTTTGTTAAATTTCTTTCAGAAATTCTCTGTAATCAATAATTTTAGTATTTTTTTTTAATTTAGATACTTGTTTAAAATTAGACTAACTATTGGGTCGAATTTCGGTTCCAACTTTAGGAATCGATTCGATTCGACAATTTTAATATTAGAAATCCGTTCAAAATTCGATTCGATTTCTATTATTTTGAAACTAAATTAATTCGATTCGACTTAATTCTCGATTTCAATATTAGAAATCGAATCGAATTGTCAAGAACGTCAAGAATACTAAAAATAGTATAAAATAAAATATTAAATTTAGATTTTTTTTTTTTTTTTAGATAATGCACAATAGTAATATATAATATAAAAATAATCTACTATGTTTATTAATTAAATTAAATAGATTAATTATTTCTATTAAATTATTAATTAATTATTACTAAAAATAAAATAAAATATTACTAAAAGTTAATAAATTACTAAATTTAGTAGTTTTAGCAATTCGAATCGATTTTTTGAGTTGATTTTCGATTTTAAGTTTGCAACTCGAACCGAATAGTCGATTTTAATATTAGAAATCGAATCAACTTTTCGATTTCAACTTTTGAAATCGACTCGATTCGATTCAAGTCAAGTATTCGATTCGAACTCGATAATCCGACCCGACGCGATCAGTCTATTTAAAATAGAACTATCTAAATTATTTATATTTATTAAATTTGTTTTCCGAATCTTTTGCTTATATATTGTATTTACTTAAACAGATAAGTATAATATAATAAAAGATTAATAAAAAATATCGAACTTTCTGAACAATTAAATAGTGGAAATCTCTTTTATAATATATAGTCGAAAAGTTCGAATTATTAATAATTTTAAAAATATTTGGAATATAGTATTAATTTGAATATTTGTTTAATTTTAATTAATTGTATTAATAGACAAACAGATATTAGTACTATTTATCTGCTTTAATTGATTAGAGTTTTATTAATTCTTTTTTATTTATTTTATTTTTCAATATTGTTATTCTAATAATTTTAATTTTAATTTTTAAAGATTTTCTGCAATTAGATTTGCAAAGTCGAGCAAATATACTAATTAAACAATTATCTAAAAATTTAAAGATTTCTCTAAAAATATAATATTCTTATTCTTGTTAGTAAGATAATTAGCAAATATTTTTAAAACATTAATATACTTTACTTTGTTTTAAAATAAATTGTTAGTTTTAGAAAGTTGTTATTTAGATTTACAAAGCTTATTTAAATACTTTGTTAAAAAAATTGATTTAATAGAATTTTGTAATTAAATCGAGAAACAACAAAGATAACTTGTACTCCGCGGAACGGGTTGGGTAGTGCACGACTTGCTCTCTCTCTCGCCATAGTTTTCTAGGTTTAACTTTTCTTGTTTTTGATCTTAAAAATCGAGTTTTAAAGATTTTTGTCTAATTTTTAAATATTATTACTTGAAATAGACTAGTTCATTACATGAATAAGTTTCAATACGCTAGCTCCAGTATTTTATCGAAATAACCCTAGTTCGGGTTGGGTATTTCGGGTTCGGTTCGGGTTGGGTCCAGATTTTTGGTCCAAAACCCGGACCAAACCCGGACCGTTCCGCGGAGTAATTAGATAAGAATATAAACTATTACTTTCTTAATTAATATCTTTATATTTTTTATTATTTCTTCGAAACAAGTACATGCTCTTGTAATTTCTATTAGTAAAATAAAAATATTTTGTTAAATAACTAGATTAACTCTGTTCGCAAAATTCTTACTAATACACTTAATTTTTATATTACTATTAAATATTGTTTTAATTTTAATATTTTTTAACTATATTTACGCAATCGAACAAGTAACAAAATATAGAATTCTAAAAAATTTTACTTTTGCAATAATATTTTTAAAAAAAAAACAATTTTAATAAATTTAGCGCTAATTAATTTTACAATAACAATTGTTTTTCTCTCTTTTTTTGTAAACTTTTAAGATTTTTTTTTTGTTACTATAGTATTATATCGACGTTTTATTTTCTCGCTCAATTTTATAATATATTTCCAAAGCTCTCTAAGCTTTCTAAGCTCTCTAAGAAAGTCTAGGATTAAGATTAGATTACGTAATTAACTAAGATAATCTAAATAGACGAAATTCGTATTTTTAGAAATTATATTTTTTTCAAAATTCGACAAATTAAAATAATCTTAATCGAGCTTAGCTTCAAAAAGTTTTGATAATCAAAATTTATTATCGCGTTTAATAATCGCATAGTCGCGTCAACGTTAACGTCAAAATTTTCTAAATTGCAAATTCGATCGATTCGAACAAAGTTTACTTGGAGAACAATTCTTGATAATTTGGACATCTCATGCGTGCATTGGGGACAACGACGACGTCTCCAAATAGACAAGTACAATATTGTTAAACGAGACGAGAGAGATCCTAATTATCTCTCAAAAGTTTAACGTTTTGCCAAGAGATGCTTATTTAGTCTTTTGTTATTAGCGTTTCTTAGACAATAATCGTGATTCTCAACGAAGCTCTAAGCGTTCGAACGATCGCAAGCGTCGAAATTAGGGCACAGTAACTCTTAAGTGCTCAATTCTGCTTAGCTTTGCTAGCTTGCTCAGAGCAGCTTAGAGCCTCAAAAAAAATCGTCGATGTAAACTTTTTATCGAAAAAAGAACAAAAAAAGATAACTTAAATTAGAACAAAAATCTAAAAAATCTATTAATTTTATTTCTATTCTTAAGATAAAAATATTTTAAGTTAAAATTTTAGAATTAACTTAATTTTTTACAATTTGTAATATTTTTTTTGAATATTTTGTTTGCTATATATAGTTTGCAGAAATTTTTTGCTTTTTTCTAGATTTGTTTTTCTAATATTTAATAATTCTCGAATTAGAATTAATTATTGTAAGAATATTTTTTATTATAATATTCTTTACTTTTATTTCTATTACTTTTATTTCTATATATATTCTTTTGTTTAAGACTTTTGTTATCTCTAAATAATTCTCAAATTTAATATTTTTAATTTCTAAGAATTTCTTTTTCTTTTTAATTCTTTCTTTAATTTTTTTAATTAATTGCTCTATTAGAAACTTTTAAAATATTTGTTGTTCAAAAAAAATTTGTTTTAATTAAGTTTCTTAAATCTCTACTATTATTTAATTTGATTTACTATTTTTCTTATTTTTTAACAAAGAATTAGTATTTAATCTTATTGCTATTATTATAATTACAAAATTTTAAGCACAATTTTGTACTCTTTATTAAAGACAAATTTTTATAGTCTTTTTTTTAATCTTTGTACTATTAAGAGACAACTTTATTTCTTTATTTTTAGAATTATTAAATTTATAACAAATTTTGTTACTTTTATTTATATAAATTTTCTTATTTACTATTAAGATTGTTAATTCTAAACAAATCTATTATCTATTTAAATTGTAATAAAACAAATACTTATTTAATTCTAATTAAGATTAATTGTACTTAAAAACAAGTACAAATTTTTAATAGATATAAATTGTTTCTTAAAATAGACTCTAAACTATTATCTAAATTTAAGAAAATACAATATATAAAATTTCTTATAATTGTATTGTTATTGCTTGTTAAATTATTTAATAAATCTTATTTTTTGTTATTTTGCAAGTATTGTTAATTTTAAATTTTTTAAAGACGTGTATTAAAATATTTAGTATTTTGTTAATTTCTATATTTTCAATTGCAACTACTAATAATATTAAAAAAAATAAAAACTGTTTTTAATATAACTTTCTTTTTTATAAGATTTTGCTTCTTACTTATTATATTTATTTATTTATTTATATTAATATTTGCAATTTACTAAGCAGTCTAATTGCTATTAAAATTTATTTCTTGTATAATTGTTTTATTTTCGATCAGTTTTATAATTGTCTTATATAATAGTTTAAATATTATAATAGTTGTATTATTTAAATTAATTTTATATTTCTATATTATCTTAGTACAAATATTGCAAAAAAGATTCTTTAAATATTATAAAAATCTAATATATTTATCGATTTAATTAAATCTAATAAGCTTCGAGAAAATAACTCTAAATTGTTAATTGTATTTACAAATATTATTTAATTCTACTCTTAATATATTTTTTAAAGATTCTAGAAAAGTACAAGAGTTAATTTTCTAATTTAAATTTCTATCTCTATCTTTCTTTTTTAATTTATTTACTATTTTAAACTACTTTTTGTCTGTTTAAACAATAGTAAATTTAATAAAGTTCTCTTCAAGTTTGTTGCAATATTAAGACAATTTAATAATCTTATGTTAAAAATAACTTTATATTTATTACAAAAATTCGAGAATTAATTTAGAAAGTTGATAATATTAAGTTTATTAAAATACAATACTTCTAATATTTTTAAAAAAGATATAGAAATTATATAGTAATAGAACTCTACAATTTCTATAAAATTATTGAATAAATGTTACGAGATTTGTGCCTAATACTCTTATTGTGCCTAATGCTCTTGCCTAATAACAAGAGGGCGTTTGGCGCCTATCGATAACGTTTGCTTTCGAACAATCAAGTATAGCTCGATTGTTAGCTTAGTTCTTAGATAATTACTTTTACAATTACGATAGATGTTTGTCTTGTTTACTTGCGTATTTTATTATTTTGTTTAGTTGCTTGTCTTGTCTTGTCTATCTAGCTATTATCTTTTGTTTAGCAAATAATAGCTTCAATCAACAATTCAAGTTAATCGCTTGTTTGATTTAGACAAACAACATTAATCGCCAATTCTTTTATTTAGTCTCGCATTTATTATTAAACATTGAATTATTATACTAGAGTTGTTATCTATTTGCATTTTGCATTTATTAGACACTAAATTATTGCATTAAAGCTAGCATTTGCTTGCGTTTCGTAGTTATTAAGCATTAAATTATTGTATTAGAGCTAGCATTCGTTCGTCTTTCGCAATTACTAGACATTAAATTATTGCATTAGAGTCAATATTCGTTTGTCTTACGCAAGTATCTACCTAATTATATTAAGATATCTCTCTTAGTCAAACTAGTTAATTTCGCTCTTTTCGCTCTTATTTATCAAATTTTGCAATTCTATATTATTGGACATCAATATATCTTTTGCATTAGTAAGTTAACTAAACAAAGAGTTAAAAAGCTCTTTAAGTTTTTTTCTTGTTTATCTTTACTCGAATCTATAAATAGAACTTGTCAATTTACTTAATTTGTTTAATCTAATAAAGATAAACGAATTTAATCAACTAAATAAGCAATCGACAAAACTCTACTTAAACGAGCAATCAATAAATTCGAAAAAATGCAATAAACAACTTTATTTAATACAATTAGCAACGAAGTTGTTACAAAGAAACTATTGCTTGTCGTAGTTTATAACAAGTTTTTAACAAATTTTATTATTATTTATTGTTCTTAATTATTAGATTTTGAAGACATTATAATTTGTTGTAGTTGACGTCGTTACTTTAAAGACATTATTGTCTTCTATATTAAACGACATTATTTCGAAGACGTTATTAGAATTGTTCGCGAGATAGTTATTTAAATATTAAGACAAACAATTTAATCAAAAGTATCTTAACGTCTATTTTAATAACATTCTAGATTTGAAGTCTTTTAATTTAGTTATCGCTTTAAAGTATTTCGACAAAGTTCTTGTCGTTTAGCGTAGATTCGCGTCTTTAAGCATCTCGAAATTTGTCTTTTTATTTGTATTTCTTGTTTTGCTCGCGTTCTTATTTAGACAATCAATAATTAATTTTTTCGATAAATTAAGAAACAACAAAGCTACCAAATTAGACAACAATAAATTGCACAAAGACACATTAGCGAACGTTAACAATCTATATTGTCGAAATCGAGTCTTTTCTCTTAAAAATAATAGCATAAATTGTTGTTGTCGATCTAGACTTAATTAGTCGAGTTTCGAAATAAATAACAAATCTAAAATAATAGATTTACGCTTTAACAATTATTTGTAAAATAAACGACAATAATTTAATTAATTTGATTTTGTTGCGCAATTGTACAATCTATAATTATTTAATTTATTTAACGTTAAACAACATATTTAGTACAATTAATAACAAAATATTAAATTTAGTATCTTACAATTAAAGACAATTTAATCGAGCACAATTACGTTTAATAATATAGACTTTTACTAATAATACGAATTCGTTCGATAATCTTTTGATGTTCAAGTTAATTTAATAGCTTTTAAATAAGCTTTGTTTTTACAATTTAATTTTACAATCTTTAAATAAACTTTAATTTCGCAACTTAACTTTGCAATCTTTAAGTAAACTTTAATCTCTTAATTTAACTTTGCGATCTTTAAATAAATTTTATTTTTTATAAACTTTAATCTAAAATAATTGCGAACTATATTGCGTAAAGAAAATTAACGCTTTTTAGTAAAACAAACATAACACTTGTTTCGAAATAAATCAATTAGTTACTATTGCGTCTCTAAACACTTTAATAAGCTTTTACAAGAAGACACAAATGTGTTTTTTAGTCAATTTAAAACATTTAATTTAAACTTCTTTTATTTAAACGCTTCAAACAACTATAAATTAAACAATATTATTTTCGTCTATAAGAAAACAATATATAAAGAAGTCTTTATATTTGTCGAACGTATAAATAATTACGCGCACGTTGTTGACAAAATTGTTGTTCGAAACAATCTTTCTCTTTGTCTTTGTAACTTTATTATAACGTAATATTTTAAAAAAGTAAACAACTTTAAACAACAAACGTTTTAAAATCTATTTTTTTTGAATTTTATCAATAAATTGCAAAATCGCTTTAAGATAAGAATTAGCAAGACGTTTAACAAATTAACGTTAAAAATCTTTATTATTAAAGATGCTAAAAAAAAGTAAGAAATTATAGAATATTTGCAAAACATTATTTTTTATGCGCAATTAACAAATATTGAAGAAATTTAAAAACAATTAATTTGAGCGTAAAATTAACTCGAAATAAAATTGCGTTCTATTGTTAGCATATTTATCGCTTATACATTATTTTAGAACTTTATTAAAAAACTTAACGCAAAGCGCGAAATATAAAAGATAATGCTTATCTATTGCTTTAATTAACAAAATTTAAATCGATTAAATAGACAATTAAAAAAACGAACTATTTGTTAATCTACATTATATGTGTTTCGTTTAATTTATCTTTTTTGCATGCTTTTCTATTAATAGTTCGATTACGCGTATTCTTCTTAATAACATTTTGTTAATTACAAATATTCTAAACAATCTATGCAAAATTTGCAAAATTTTAACAAACAATTTCGTCAATTAATTTAGCAAATATTGTAATAATTTTAGATATTAAAGTCTTTTACAAAACTCGCAATTACAACAACAACAAATTTTTTCGCAAATAGTTAAAGCAAAAACTCTTATTATTAGAATTAAAAAGCAAAAGATAGACAAAACAACGCACAACAAGATCGAAATAACTATTAAGATAAATATTGCGAAAATTATCGCAATAGCTATTAGAGCAACTATTAATAAATAGCAATTTATTAAGTTTTTGTTGTAACAATATACTACGCAAATCTTGCAAAATATATAGAGTTTGTTTATTACTTTATACTCTTCGAAGATTTTACAAATTATTACAACGATTTATATGCAAATACGACAATATATTATATCGCTAACAATTAGCTCGAAGAAACACACTATATTAAGAAGAACGCGTTAACAATTGTTTATTTAATTAACTTGTTATAGAAAGCAATTTATTAAACAAATACAATATATATTAAATTAATGTTAATATCTTTTTTATTATTCTTCAAATGCAAAAGTTGTGTTTTGATCTTTTTATTAAGAAACAAGCTTTTTTAACATATTAAAGACAAATATAACAAAATATGTTGTCGAAAGTTTATTAAGACATTTTATGTTAACTTTGTTTTTGTTAAAACAAGTTTTACAAGCTTAAAGTTAATTAAATTAAACGCTTTATTACTATATTAAAATAAATTAACTTTTAGACGTTAATATTATACAATATATTAAATAGTATTTTTATAAAAAGACATCTTTTGTGTTGTTTGCGTTAATAGCAAATGCATTATATTATTAATCAACAATAACTTTTTTAGTAACTTAAGATTAAAGCATTTTACAAGGCAATTCAACGTCGTCGTATTTGTGCGCAATATTAAAAACGACAAGTATTTAATCAACAATTATCTTTGACTTTCAATGTATTTTTAAGACAAAATAAATAACAAAATAATTGTTGCTTACTTCTATTAAAAAGTTTATATTATAAAAAATCTAAGAGCAAAGCTATTGCTTAAGATAAATATTATTAATTTCGAATATATAGTTGTTGACGCAAATAAACGCAAACTAATTATTAAAAGTTGTCGAAATCTAAAGATAAAACTAAAGATAAATTCAAAAAATAATATTAAAATAAAACGAATTATTAAAATTAAAAGAAGTCTTGTAATTGTTGTTTATTTTATTTTAAAAGTTTTAATAATTATACAAAACAATATTTTGTCTAATAAAAACTACATTTTTAAATCAATTTTGTTTAACGCTTACTTTTATATTGTAGATAAAAATATATTTTTTGTATGCGTTCGTAACAATTGTTTGACGTTTTTTTACATTTTACAATATGTAACACTTAAACATCTACTAGAGTTTAAGAAGCAAAACTATTATTAAGTTAGCTTTAACAAAGAGAGATAAACAACTAAAGAGAATATTAAGATTGATATGTCTAGTAATAACTATTAAGCAAATCTAATTAATGGCGTTTATGTCTACAACAATTTAGACAAAATTATTGCGCTTTAGCGTCTCGTAACACGATTGCATGTTTTGTAAAAAAATATTGACAAAACTATTAATTTTGTTAGAAAAAATTAATTATTGATCTTATTAAATAGCGACTAGAACTTTATATCAACATTAAAAATAAAGTACAAAATTTATCTTTTAAAAGAACGCAATCGCAAGATAGTTAATAAAGAATTCGACAAACTATATGCTTAAAACAAAATAATATAATTAATTAAATCTTTGTTGTTCGAATTTTTTGTCTTCGTAGTTTGATAAATCTTGCTAAACGAAATTCGAAAGCATCGAATAATAACTAATATTCGCAAACTAAATAGATTAATTATTACAAATAAACATTTAATATCTATTTAGACTAACATTATAGTCTAGATTTATAATTGTAAACACATAAATTTAATAAACGAGTTAACTTTCTTCTTGAAATTCTTGATTGCATTAAAAGATAAATATAAGTTCTTCTTTATTATTTATAAAGATAAGAAACAACTTAATATTGCTATTATAAAATTCAAAAATTCGTTTGTCTATGTTTAACAAATAATAAATAGAGAACTCTATTAATTTAGAAAGTTCTATCGAATTTATATTAACAATATTGTTGCTTTCTTGCAATTGTTCAACATATATTTATTTTATTTTATTTAATTGTTCGACAAATTAGTTTTGCTAAACGTTACACTTAGTTTCAAAAAAATCTATCTTAATTATTTTAGCATTATATTGTTAGAGCAAAAAGTAAACGTCTTTAACTTGTTTACTATTAAGAAACGTATTGTTGTTATTAAAACAATCAAATTTTTTAAGAATTTAAAGACATTTAAGATCTATTTTGATTTTGTCAATTATTAAAGAGATAAAATTGCTTAATACATCTAGCGAATCGATATTTTATAGCAAAAAAAAAACTCGTTTTTTAAAAAGATCTTCTATTGTTAACAAACAAAAATAAAAAACGTATTTGAAAAATACGTGTATTAAACACTTGTTTGCTTTTCTTTAATTTTTTTATTAACTATAACAATCTTTAACAACTTTGAACTTCTTAATTTATTTCAACAACAATTGTCGTTTATACATAGATTTAGACATCTTCAAAAAGCGCAAATTTAATATTAAGATATATTATATTAAAGACAATTTAATTAACAACAACTTTAAATAAGACAATATTTAGCATATTTTGTTTTTATTTAAGACTTTAAGTTTTGTCGAAATAAATTATTAATTAATTAAAATAAAAGTAATTTGTTTTGTATAAACAATACGAAAGACTAAATATTTAATAAAAGCAATCAAGAGATTTATTATAGTTTATATTGATTATTCGATTACAACAAGTATGGTTAGACAAACCACATTGTTCTTTTTATTAATTAACAAGCTTAATCTTTGTCTCGTGCGTATTTTTTAATATTTTTTACAATTTTTATTCGACGTATGTTATTGTGCAAAAAAACTATATACGATTTCGAATATATTGTTTAAACTTCTTGCACTTAAAGATAAATATAATAAGAACAAATTATTAATCTTAGATAAGATAAACAACTTTGCAACGAATATATAAGCTATAACTAAATTAATGTAACAAATTTTTAAAGAAAAAATAAATTTAATCGATCAAGATACAATTAACGAAACAATCTTATTTTATTTAAATTTTGTTCAAATAAGTAAAATCTTTAAAAAAAAACTTCTTAAGATATACATTAAATTTATCAAATAAATAGAAATTTTAACAACAATTCGAAGATTATCTATGTTTTCTAGTATTTAATTTTTTAAAAAAAACGATTTACTCTACTTTATAAATTACGCAAATTGCAAAAAATTATGTTTGTTTAAGAAATTTGAGACAAAAATCTTTTATTAGATATATAACATAAATAGTTATGCTAACTTTATTAGCATTTACAAAACAATAATAATTAATTTTTATTTTCGCAAATTTGTCTTTTAATTGCATTGATATATTGCTTATTGTTAAAAATACAATCTTTATTAAATTAAACAATATTAATTATATAAAAATCTTAATTTAATTCTAAGTTCTTTCGTATCTTTTTATACAATATATATCGATTTTGTCTTAAAACTTTTGTTATATTAAGATTTCAATATTGTCTTAATAACAACTTGCAAATTTTTCAAAAAAATAATTGTTTTAATTGACAAAACAATCTATATTACAACGAATTAAGCAAGTATTCTTTTTAACAATTTTGTCAATTAGAGAATTCTAAGAGTGTTCTATAACAAGATAGAATCGAAACTAATTGCGCCAAAAGCACTTGCGAGATGTTCGCGCGTTGCAAACACTCGCAGGAAATAATATATATAGAGATGATAGACTAACTTGTTACACGTTCGTGCATAATAGAGATCGCAAGTTTATATCTAAATTCTAGACAACTATATTTTAGAAGCTAGAAGTTTAGTTTCTAGTCTTAATAACATATTATTTACAAATAGACAAACAAAATAAACAAACAAATTAAATAATTAAAATAGTTTTGCAATATACAACGATTAACAATTTTAATTTAAACTAAATGTTTTTTTTGTTTGCACTTCGCATTTGTTTTAATAATTTGCTTAATATATCTATTAAACTATTATTAAATAAAATAATTATAAACTTTAAGATACGTAATCTCTTGTTCTTTCTTAAATTTAACGATATTTAGACAAATTAATTACAAAAGAAGATTGTTAACGTCTTTGAAACAAAAGCGACAATTGCATAAATCAACATAATAGTCAAAATAATATACAATAAACATTATAGATTTATTAAGTTTCTTGTAAACAATATAGTATATTTTTGTCTTTACAAGAGCTATTTCTTGTTGTTTGTTAAATTGTTCAAGTTGTTTATTTAACGCATTGAATCTTTTAAGATTTTCGAACAAAAAAACAATTTAATATACAAATTAAATCTTTTAACAAATTAGAAAATTTACTTAATTATATTTATTGTTTATTTTGAGTTAACGTTAAGTAATAAAGACTTGTACAATTGTTTAAAGTTAAATTATTTAAGAGTTGTTATTAAGTTAAATATTAAATAATATTTTTACAAAATTGAAGCTTTTATTAAACATCGCATTCGTTAATATAAGCAAAATCGTTTTATTTTAAAGTATTTTGTTCAATAAAAAAGCTACAATATTAAGTAAAATCGATAATATAACAAGAATTTGCTAGATAATTTTGCAAATTTTGTTAATAACTACAAAACAAAGTATAAAATGTTTATTTTTTTATTATAAGGCGCTTTAAAACAATTATTACAATATCTAAAGTAATTGTTTCGATATCTTTAGTAAACATTGTTATTCTCGTATTATTGTTAAAGAAGCGCAAACAATTGCCTAAAACAATAGAAAACGCATCTATATTTAAGAAAAAAAATAGATTGTTTAAGATTAAGACTATTATAAACAACAAAAAAGACAATAATGTTTAAATATTATTTTAATGTTGTTGTTGTTAACATTTAAGAGTTAATAATAATAAACTACTTGCTTAAACATAATGTTAAACAATTATAATCTATTGTTTATTAATAGCAAGCGCTTTATAAGTTTTAGTTATAAAATGCAATTTATTAGAGCACTAGCACAATTAACATTAATGTTAACAACATTACTAAAATTTATTATTTTTAATTCTATTAACACGCATTTTTGCTTACTATTGTTAACTATTATCTTTATATTATCGACAATAGCATCTTTATTATTGCTATTGCATTACAAAATTGCTTATTTATTGCTATTATCTAAAAAGCAATTAATATAATCTTCGACAAAAAGAACAAAAACTTTTATTTTAATTAAAATGTTGTAAAAATTTGCGAATGTAAAGTTGTTAATTAAGTAATTAAAGACAATTTCGCAAACATTTTAAGTTAACAAAATAATAATAACTAAATTAAATCAAAAAACAACAAATTAAGTCTAAAAAATATTAAGATCAAATGCAATTTTTTCGAGAAATATACTATAATAGATGTCGAACAACTTATTCGTAAAATGTTTATGCTTAACAATTATTTTATTATAATTATGCTTTGCAAAAACAATAACGTATCTCTTGTTTATTTAATTCTTAACAAGAAGATTCTAAGCGCAAAAATAGTTAAAATAGATGTTGCTTTATTTTAGTTTAACAAAAAAGTAAATATTAACAATTATTTTAGCTACTTGTTAAATTATATATATTTTATTAATTACAATATAAGTTGTGTTGTTTGCATTAATATTACAATATGCGATTGCTTCTCTTTATAATTCGCAACTTTTAATAAAAATAACAATATTTGTATATTACGTATGTTTTTAAAGTTTATCTTTGTATTTATAAGTATTGTTAATATTTTTAAGAAAAGATATATCTTGCAAAACAATATTAATGTTTAGTTTATTTAAATTGTTAATTCGCAAAAAAGATACAAAACGACTAAGATAAATAATCTTGTATATAGTATCATATTTTATTAAATATTAGTACGTCTTAACAAGTTGTTACTTTTAAAAAAAAATTAAGTTTTTGCAAACTACAAAGTTTGCAAATTTGTCTTAAATTTTGTTATAAAAAACAATCAATTTTTGAATTCGTACTATAAGAAAAATGTTAAAAGAAACAACTTTAACAAGAAGACTATATTAATAGAAGCTTATTAAGCAATCAAATACAAAAGCGCAACTTTATTAAGAGCGCGAAAGACGCAAAAGACAAACGTCGATTATATTTTATTCGAAACAATAACGTCGTCTCGCGAACGTCTAGCTTCGATTATAAAAATAAACAAATTAACTTCGATTTTAATTAAAAATGATATCTTCTTTAATCTTGTCTTATTTTTTGTCTTTTAAGATTCAAAGTTGCTAAAACGTTACGCAAAAAAGTTAAAAATCGAAATAAAAACTATTTGTTAAACATTAAATTTAAAAGACGAATTAATTTGCAAAAGCATAACTATTAAATTTGCAAAAACTATTAAATTTATAAATATTTCTATTATTAATTGTTAGACAATTCGTTTTGCGATAATTGCTAGACATCTATTAAACAAAATAGCAAATAATTCGAACAAAACAACAACGCATTTTTAAGTTATACAAGATAGTTGCGATACTATTTTCGACTCTATTGTTAAGATCGATATCTATGCGCTTTTTAAAAACATTGTCGAATTCGCTAGCAAGTCAATTTAGATTGTTAAGATTGTCGAATTATTTAAAAATAAATTTTAGAACAACTTTGCAACAATTGATATAAACAAGACGTACTTAAACGTAGAAAAGAGCGTTTATTGCTAGCGCGACAAGAAGTTCTATAATAAACTAAACATCAAAAAGAATTGAACCAAGATTATTTAGAAGCATAACGCTTAGACAAACAAAAACAACAAATTTATCTTTATTAATTAGATTGTTGAAGTTTTGACAAAATAATAATTGAATCTAGAGATTAGAAGACGTAAAAAGTACAATATAACGAAAATATCAATGTTTTTTCTTTTAAGAAGAGCATGTGTTACAAGATTTGTATTTGATGCTCTTATTGTGTCTAATACTCTTATTTAATAACAAGAGAGCGTTTGACGTTTGTCGATAACGCTTGCTTTCGAACAATCAAGTATAACTCGATTGTTAGCTTAGTTCTTAGACAATCACTTTTACAATTACTATAGATGTTTGTCTTGTTTACTTGCGTATCTTCTTATCTTGTCTAGTTGCTTGTCTTGCCTTGCCTATCTAGCTATTATCTTTTGCCTAGCAATAAACTTATTGTTAATATAGATATATCGAAGAAAAGTTTTGCAATCTTTTTATTATATTAAAATATTATTTCTAAGAAAATAGTTTAACAACAAATAGTCAAAATAATAATTACTAAATTACAAAATTAATAGTAATAACTAATTTAAAGAATAATACTTTTAATTTGCAAATCTCTTTCTTTTTTTTGCAAAAATATTAAGAAGAATTTTTTTCTTCTTCTTAACTTTGTGCTCTTTTTTTGTTTATTGTTTCTCTATTTTTTTAATTATTTATAAGTAGATATTCTTAATCTATTGTTTCTCTTAGTTAGTTGTCAATTTACTATTAACAAATATCTTTATATTAAAAACTTGCTTTAGTTTTTATTAAAAAAAAAGTTTAAATAGTATTCTTATTTCTAAACAAATAAATTAATTATATTGCTAAAAAACTTCTTTTAATAATATTATTATAATTAGCAAGCAATCTATTGTTTTAACAATAAATATTAGTTGCAATTTTAATAAAATATTTTAATCTTTAAATTTACAACTTTTATTGCTATTCTTAATACTTTAATTTTGTCTCTTTTTTTTTGCTTTTTAATCTAATAATATCTTAATTTCTAAATTATTAGTTTTGTATTTTGAATTTCTAAAGTTTCTAATTCTAATAGTTTGTTAAAATTAATTTGTTTCTTATACTTTTTTTTTGTATTTTTGAGTTTTTGAATTTCTGAATTTCTAAGATTATTTTTAGAAATATATTAACAATTTGTTATTCTAATATTTGTTGTTGTAACTAAATTTTTGTATTAGATTTTAATATAACAAAATAGAAATAGAATTTCAATTAGTAGACAATTATAATAACAGAGACTTATTGCAATATACATATAAATTGTACTATAAAATCTAATAGTATATTGAGTAGTTAAAATTCTAAGATCTAAGTAAAAGAGATTGTATATATATTGCAGATAAATTGCTAGTACTAATAGCAGATATTTTTAAGTCTATATTCGAATATTATCTAATTACTCGACTATACTAGTATTGTTTTTAAAAAAATATAGGATTTATATATTTTTAATTAAATTTAAGTCGAACTTAAAAGTAAAAATTCTAAAAATTAATAATATATCAAATACTTGCAATAAGTTTCTAACTATAACTATTATATAAGAATAAATACTAAATTGTATTTGCAAAGTAGACATAAATAGTTTTAAAAATTAGCAAATAACAAAGAATTTTAATATCTTTTTAGACAAATTTTATCAAAATTGTTGCTTAAATAATATTGACAAATCTATTAAAAATAAAAATTTTGATATTTTTAAGAACTTGTTAATATTGCGTAAGCAAATTTACAAAATTAGTAATACAAACTATTTAAGCTATATCGAATACTTTAAATACTATAGAAAAAAGTATTACAAAACAAAATATCTTAATAGATACAAATAGAACAAGTCTATTATTGTTGCTATTATTATAACAAATACAAAAATAAATTAAGTTTTGTTAACGTCTTGCAAGCAAAGCAAAAAAAACAAATAAAAACAATAAATTCGATTTTAATAAAAGATTAAATTCGATTTTTTAATAATAAGCGTTAATTACAAATCTAGTCAATTTAAAAACTAAAATAAGTCTTATTAATTATATCTATATAGTACAATAGAAATTGCAATTTATATTTGCTATCTTATTAATATCGAAGTTTCTTAATAGCAATAGTTGTTTCTATTACAATATCTATAAATTAATCTATTATTTAATTAATTTATAGAATCAATATTAAGAATATATTATTTTGTTCTACTTAGTAGAATATATAAATTCTAATTTTATATTAAATATATTAATATTATTTAAGCAAAATATATTAATTAATTCGAAAACACAAAGTTAACAATTTAAGATTGCAAATAAAAAATAGTTAATTTTAAGTAGTTTATTTTAGATCTTATTGAATATAGTATAGTTTATACAATTGTTTGCGCTAATATTACAAACATATTAGATAAAAAATTAACAAAATTTAAGATTCTTAAAAAATTAAAAGATTTAAAAATATCTATAATAATAAATTAGCTAAAATTCTATTAAAATTAAAAAGAGATAATTATATTATTAAGTTTTAAAACAATAAAGAGCTATTGTTTATATCTCTTTATAATTTTTCTTAAAATAAGTTAACAATACTTCGACAATATCTCGATAATATATTAGTTAAAGATTAAATTAAATATTTAGTTTTGTTTGTAAATACTTTTATTCTATTTATATTGAAATCGAACAATAGATTATATTTATATATTAACTATAGAAATCTAAATACAATTATTATAATTTTTTTTATCTATTGTCTGTAATTATAGAAACGCTAGATTATCTATACAAAGCAAAGCGTTTTATTGTTTTAGATTTAAAGAATATTTACTATTGTATTTGTATTAAATATAATAATAAGTAAAAGACAATATTTTGTATATACTATAGATATTTCGAGTATTAAGTTATATTATTTAAACTAGCAAATATATTCGCAATTTTTCAAATCTATATTAATAAATTATTGCAAAAACCAATTAATATAATTTGCGTAATTTATATAAATAATATACTTATATATAGCAATAATTCGACAAAGTACTAATATTATATTAGATAAATACTAAAATACTTTTGCAAATATTTGCTATATATTAATCTAAAAAAGTATAAATTTAATACTATAGAAATTAAATTTCTAAATTTTATTGTATTTTTCGAAGATACATAGATAGATTTAAAAAGAATTAAAATAATTAAAAAATAGTTTAAATCGAAAACTTGTTGCAAACTTTAAATATTTTTAAACTTTATAAATTTATATAGATACTTTGTATATTACTATTTGAAAAAAACTATTTCTTTTATTGATTTGTTAAAAGAAAGTAAAAATAACAAGAAATATAGCTCTTTTATTTAATCGAATAAAGTAGAGCAAATATTTTTGATACAAGCATTGTCTAGTTAGTTGTTACTAGTTAGAATTTATATTAAATAGAATTTATCTAGCTAGCATTTGTTTCTAATTTAATTATTAATTATAATAATATTATACAATTAGTTGTCTTGCTTATTTTGTATTCTTAACAATTGTTTTTCTTTTTGTATTAATTAGTAGTTTTAATATTAGTTTCGAAGATAAGCAATTCTTATTGTCTAAATTATTGCATTAATTACTAAGCGCTATTAATTACTATTTTCTTTGCTTTTGCTCGAACGCATTGACAAAAATCTTAAGTATTTAAATTCTTGTATTAGATACTTATTTTATTAAGATTGTTAACTAACTTATAGTATTAGTTTTAGATATATGCTAATAACAATATTGTTGACACAACTTACTTAGTATTTTTTTAGTTACTTAGTATTGTATTTTGAGCTTCTATTGTAAATTAATATTTATTGTTAAAAAAAATCTTTTAAATACTTTTGTAGCAAACTAGACAATTGCTAAGCTAACAAATATCAATTTTTTTTTAACTTGTTTATCAATTTTTTGTCTTCGCAAAAATTAGTTATTTTTTTAATTATTTTTTTGTTTTTATCTATTATCGAGCTAGTTAAAAAGCTATTTTAATAAGCTTTGTTTTCTATCTTTATAAAGTTAGAAGAACAACAAAGTAATAAAAAAGTTAATTAGTTACTTATTTAATTATTAAAATAAGCAATTAATAAAAGTTTATTTTGAAAAGTTATAAAGAGATTTATAGTAGCAATTAATAATTAAATATTAAACTCGAACAATTTTTTTATTGCTAAAATTTTCGAGTCTAAAGTTTTTTCTTTTATAAATATTGTTAAGATATTCTAGTCTAAATTTTGTTTTTTTTTGTTAGTTTAATATTTTTAAACAAGAAATCTTTTAATTTTTAAAATATAATACAACAATTACTATTTAAAAGTATAAAATCAATTTAAACAATGCAATTATTATAATATTTAAATTGTTATACAAGACAATTATAAAATTAATTGAAAATAAGACAATTATACAAGAAATAAACATTAATAGCAATTAAATTGCTTAGCGAGTTGCAAATATCAATATAAATAAATTGATAAATATAGTAAGCAAGAAGCAAGATCTAGTAAAGAAGAAAATTACGCTAAAAACAATCTTTGCTTCTCTAGTATTATTAATAGTCGCAATCGAAAATACAAAAATTAACAAATTACTAAATATCTTAATACAAGCTTTTAAAGATTTTAAGATTAACAATGTTCGCAAAATAATAAAGAGCAAGATTTATTAAATAATTTAACAAACAATAATAACGCAATTACAAAAAACTTCGCATATTGCACTTTCTTAAATTCAAATAACAATCTAAAGTTTATCTTAAGAAACAATTTATATCTATTAAGAATTTGCACTTGTTTCTAGATACAATTAATCTTAATTAAAATTAAATAAGTGCTTGTTTTATTATAATTTATATAGACAATAGATTTGTTCAAAATTAACAATCTTAATAGCAAATAAAAAGATTTATATAAATAAAAGCAACAAAATTTGTTATAAATCTAACAATTTTAAGAATAAAAAAATAAAATTGCCTCTTAATAGTGCAAAGATTAAGAAAAAGATTGTAAGAATTTATTTTTAATAAAGAACGCAAAATTGTGTTCGAAATTCTATAATTACAATAGCAACAATAAAATTAAATACTAATTTTTTGTCAAAAAACGAAAAGAATAATAAATTAAATTAAGCAATAGTAAAAATTTAAAAAGTTTAATTAACACAAAATTCTTTTAAGCAACAAGCTCTTTAAAAGTCTTTAATAGAGCAATTGATCAAAGTAATTAAAAAAAGAATTAGAAAGAAAAAAAGATTCTCAAAAATTAAGAATATTAAATCTAAAAATTATCTAAAAATAACAAAAGTCTTAGATAAAGAAATATATATAAAGAAAAAAGTAATAAAAACAAAAATAAAGAATATTACAATAAAGAATATTCTTATAATAATTAACTTTAACTTAAAAACTATTAAGTATTAAAAAAGCAAATCTAAGAAAAAGCAAAAAACTTCTACAAACTATGTATAGCAAACAAAACGTTTAAAAAGAATACTATAAACTATAAAGAATTAAGTTAATTTTAAGACTTTAATTCAAAGTATTTTTATCTTAAAAATAAAGATAAAAGTAATAGATTTTCTAAATTTTTATCTTAATTTAAGTTGCTTATTTTTTTGTTCTCTTTTTAATAAAAAGTTTGATACTATAGTAACAAAGAGAAAATCTTAGAAATTTATAAAAAAAAAGAAAGAAACAATTGTTATTATAAAATTAATTAGCGCTAAATTTATTAAAACTGTTTATTTTAAGAACATTGTTGCAAAAATAGAATCTCTTAAAATTTTGTATTTCGTTGCTTACTTAATTGTATAAATATAGTTAAAAAATATAAAAATTAAAGCGATATTTAATAATAATGCAAAAATTGATTGGATTAGCAAGAATCTTGCAAACAAAACTAATCTAGTTATTTAACAAAATATTTCTATCTTACTAATAGAGATTATAAGAGTACGTGTTTGTTTCGAAGAAATAATAAAAGATACAAAAATGTTAATTAAGAAAGTAATAATTTATATTTTTATCTTTGTTGTTTCTTAACTTAATTACAAAATTCTATTAGATTAATTTTTTTAACAAAATGCTCAAATAAGCTTTGTAAATATAAACGACAATTTTCTAAAATTAACAATTTATTTTAGAAACAAAACAAAACGTATTAATATTTTAGAAATATCTACTAATTACTTTAGCAACAAAAATAAAAATATTGTATTTTTAGAAAAATCTTTAAATCTTTAAATAATTGTTTAATTAATACAATTGTGTAATTTCGCAAATTTAATTGCAAGAGATTTTCGAAGATAAAGATTAAAGCTATTAGAGTAACAACGTCGCAAAATAAGATTAAAGAAAAAAATCGACAAAATTCTAATTAATTAAAGCAAACAAATAGTATTAGTATTTGTTTGTTTGCTAATACAATTAATTAAAATCGAACAAATATTTAAATTAATACTATATTTCGAATATCTTTAAAATTATTAATAATTCGAATTTTTCGATTATATATTATAAAAGAGATTTTTATTATTTAATTGTTTAGAAAGTTCGATATTCTTTGTTAATTTTTTATTGTGTCGCACTTATTTGTTCGAATAAATACAATATATAAACGAAAGACTTAGAAAACAAATTTAATAAATATAAACAATTTAAATAATTTTATTTTAAGCAAGTATTTAAACTAGAAAGAAATGCTTAAGTTATTAATTACAAAAGATTTTTAAAAGAAATTTAACAAAAGATACAATTTCTTTTTAATACTTAAATTCTTAAGCATTAAATGCAACTTTTATCTTATTAAGAAACGCATTTAGAAACTAATTATAGAATTCAAACTCTTTTCGCAAAAATAAGAACTCTTAATTACAATACTTTTTAATTGTAAAATTGTCTTAATATAAAGCTTTGCTAAAATAGACAAAATTAGATTAAAAATTGTATTTAATTAGAAAATTTGCACTATAAAGTACAAAATATAGCAAGTCTTAAGATTTTTAATTTCTTAAGCATTAAATTTTATAGTAATTAAGATGCTAAAGAAACATCTTTAGACAAGTTTGCTAAAATACTATTATAACTTCTATCAAAATCTTTGATTTTTAATAAGTAAAAAGAAGAAGAACAAGTATTGCATAATTAATGCAACTATAAAGATAAACAAAATAATTGTTTAAAATGCCAATATGCCTTCTAATGTCGAAGAGTTTGCGAAAGAGTTTATTAGAATAGTAATTGCGTTATTGATTAATTTCTTTTTAGAATATAATTAAATAGATCTTGCGTTAAAGAGTTGCGATTTTATTGCTTTTATAATTTCTTTTAAATTATTTAAAATAACTCGTCTACTATAGAATGCGACTATTTTGATTGCTCAATTTGTAAAAATTGTAATACGCATTCTTAAAAATTTTCTTAACAAATACTACTTATTTGTAAACAACATAAATATAAAAGAATTCAAATTAAATTATAACAATAAGAAAATAGTTTTAAAAATTAAATTGTTTGTTTTAGAACATATTTAGTAATTAAATACAATATTAATAAACGTAAAATTGTTTAAATATATTATATTTGACGAAAAATCTTAATTTTGCAAGTTAAAAATTAAAATTGTCGATTTTGTATATAATTTTAATAGATAATTCCTTAATAGTATCAAAATTATTAAGATTGTTAAGTAATTATTGTGCAAAAATATTTTTGAAGTTCGAGTCTTTATAGAAGTATGCGTTTACTATTAAATTAAATATTAAAGTTTATAATTGTCGCAAAATCGATTTATTGTTTGTTTAAAATAAAATATATCTTTATTTAAGATTTCGAACAACAAGATATTATAAATAAACTAAAAATTGCTTTAACAAATATATTAACAATATATATCTTAAATTACTCTATTTTAATTAACGAAATTATTTTGATTGTAGATTCTAGTTTAAAAGATTAGAAAATCGTATTAATACAAATTGATATAATAACAAAGAAAAGATATTCTTTACAATATAAAAGTAAACTTTGAAACAAACAAGAATTTTAATACAACGTTAAAAAGCAAAAATATCGAAAACTTATAAAAATTTTAAAGAAAATATAATTCTAATTGTATAAGATACAGTTTACAATTAAAATTAATACAAATATTTTAATAATTTAACTTAATTGCTTTGCGACAAATTTGCTTAATGCTTTAATAATTTGCTAATTAATTTAAATTTGTCTCTTCGACTTTAATATACAATATATATTTGATTAAAAGCATACAACAACTAATAAATTTTCAAAAAAATCAAAAAAATTGTTTAACAATATCGACAAAATTAATAAGAAAAATATTAATAATTTTATCGATAGCTAGTTAAACTATATTTGCGTTTATCTCGCGTAAATAATAATATTAAAAGAGAACAAAAACATTTTCGAAGACAAATATTTTAATAAATTTAAGCAAATCGCTTAATATCTAATCTTGTTGCAAAAATTAAATATAAGTTAAAAGAACTTTTGTAAATTCAAGAATTATACTCTTTATTTTCTAATAAAAGAAGAGCGTTTGTTTTGAAAGATAAATAAAAATATGTCTTTGCGTAGAGTAGTAAATCAAACAAAAAACAAAAATTAAATTGTAAAAAGTTTGCATAACAAGAGTAATTATAAAGAAAAAGAGAATATTTATCGACGCGTTGCAAATTAATATTAATAGCAAAATCTATTTAATTTTTACAAAAAATATATCGCAAATTGCAATAAATATTAACAAAAAGCTTTTAACAAGCAAAAGAAGACTATGCACTTAACTTATATCTTCAACTTGTAAAAAAAAATTGCTATAAACTACATTTATATGTTAATTACAAAAATATTTATTAAAGTAAATCTAGTAGTTGCTCGAAATAATCTAACAAAATAAGTAGAAATTAAGACAATTTTGAATTTTAAAGCACTCGCTATAGTAAAGTTTCTATAAAAGAATATTTTCTATTAATATAAATATATTAAGAAAATAATTATAAACAACAAACTCAAAAACAAAGTTAATATAACAATTAAATTTTAAAAAAAATATAACATTAAAAAAGTAACAACGTTAACTTATTACTTATAAACAAATAAAATAATAAAAAAAGAGCACAAATTTATTATTAATACTTTGTTCAAACTAATTAAGAAAGTCTTTACAAATTAATTACGACATTTGCATACAATATTGTAAATTAATAGAACAACAATTTGAAAATCTATTAAGAAAACGTTGTTTTGCTTTGAGTTCAAATATAAAGCTATACTATTAATTGAAATAAAATATTTAATTTAATATATTATAGACTATAAGAAAGTTTGTTTAACAACAAATCTATTAACATTGCGAGCAAAATAATTAGAAAAAGAAATAAAAATGTTTAAAAAGCAATTTTGCGTCTTTGTTGTCTTAAAGAAGCAAACAAGAATCTCTTCAATAATAATTATTAATTGTTGACGCGTTTATTTCAAACTAAAGATTTAATTTTATTATATAATATTAAGCTCGATAAAAAATACAACGTAAAACTATTCTTTTAATAATTAAATTTCTTTAAGATAAAAAAAGAAAACAAAATTAAAAATTTTTATATTTTGAAAAAAGTTAATAACACAAAACTTAAAAGTATTTATTTAAAAAATCGACTAAAGAGATACGTAATAAAAAATTAAAATCTTTAGATCTTCGCAAAGTCAAAAGACAAAAATAAGAAAATAAAAGATAATTTTATATAAAAGATAAAAAATTAATTTAATTAAAGCAACAAAAGATTGTTTGCAATTATTATATTATTGCTATCTTATTACAATTATTTGAATTATATAGAAATGTAAGATTTTTTTTTAAGAAAAAGAAAAGTTGCGATCTTTATATTTGTTTTATTTGCAAGAGCTTCAATATAAAGTTTATCAATTTACAAGTATTAAAAAGTAATTTAATTATATAAAGTAATTTACAAGACATTATAATTTCGAGTACGCAAAAAAAATAAATAGAAAGATAAAAAAATTAAAAAGTTAAAATACTAACAATTTTAATTAATTAAGAGTAGACAAACAATACTAGCGTCTACTTATTTACTCTAATTAGTTAAAATTAACAATTAGAAAACAATCTAAAAGCATTAATAGCAAATCTTAATTCGAAATTCTAGAATTTTAAGAATTTCTTTAAATTATAGAGAACCAGTTTCAATTATTTTTTATATAGCATTTTTTAACAATAAAGATAGCAAAATTACATATTAATTATATTAGCTTTATACTTGTTTGCAAGTTAATATATAAATAAATGTTAATACAGTTTTTTTGCGTAATTAATAGTATAAATGTTGCAAACGACAATTAAGTCTATATGTAAAGATTCTCTATATTTAAAGCTTTATGTTTGTTAGATATTCAAAACAAGTTATTGCTTTATTTATAAAAATATAGCAACTTAATAGTCTAATTTTTTGTTTGCAAAATTCTTTTTTTCGATCTATTATTTTTGCATAAATCTTTTTTTATTAAGCTTATATTATAATAGATTTAGAGCAACAATTACGAGATACTAGATATAAACAATCTTTTGCAAGAGAAACTTCTTAATCTCTATTAAAAAATTAAGATTAAAAACAAGAATTACTATCTACGTCAACAAGAAAATTTTGTAAAGAGCGACAACTTGCACTTGTTAAACAAAACACAAGTTAAAATTTAATAACGTCAACATATTTTCTTTGTAATTAAAAATCAATTCTCTTAAGTAAATTATCTTAAGCACAAGATTAACAAGTATTATCGTAGTAATTACAAACGTTGTAGCGTTAAATTTCTTAGACTTAAACTTAAATCAAATTGCAAAAAACAATTATTTGATCTATAAAAGACAATTTAACTATTAGAAATTGTGTCTATATTTAAGTAGTTAATATTTTACTTTAATGTAATAAAGCTACTAGCAATAAAAGAAAAAAATGTTTAAAAAATTTTCAAAATACAATTCTAAATATTTTAAAAATAATTAAGAATTGAACGCAAAATTTGTAACAAACAATTAATAGAAATATTCAAATACTAATAAGTAACTTATTATAACAAGAATTGAAAAACGCAATATAAAAAATTAATTAAAATAAGAAGCTACAAATTCAAAATAATCAAATTTAACTTTACAAACTATAATTATCAAAGATTGCAAATATATTGTCTAAAAATATAAATTAATTAACTATTAAAATAATGTTGCAAATAGCAAAGAAGCGCTAAAATTTACAAAGAATTTTGAAGAAATTAAAACGAACTATGTGCAATCGACTTAAATATCGCACTACAAAATGGAAACGCGTTACTAACTATATAATCGACAACTACAACAAAATAAATGTCGAAAAATTTAAAAATATAATAGTATTTATCGAACAAAAGCTTTTGAAAATTAAAATAAAAAATTATTTTTAAAAGTATAATTTAATAAGAATTTTAAACGCGAAGTTGAAAAAGATTTGTCAAACAAAAGTTTAAACAATTTTGTTTTTTTCTATAAAAAATACAAAGAGAGCGCAAACTTAAAATAACAAATAAAAAGAATCTAAATTGTTAACCTTTTAATTAAAATCAAAGTCAAAGTCTAAAAATAACAAAACTTATAAAAAATAAAACAAAAAAATAAATTAAAATTTAAATTCTTTTAAAGAAGCTTCTTCTTTGCTATTACAATTGCGAGATTTGATATTAAGACTACCTTTATTAAATCTTAAGCTATCTAAAATTATTAATATAACAAAACTATATACTTTAATTACTAAAATTGCAAAAATCTTTCTAGAGACAATAACTATTTTTATTTCGACAAACAAAAAGAACGATGCAAAGAACTATTTATGTATAGAAGTAAATATAGATTTGCGATATCGAATTAACTATTGTTTAATTGTATCAATTAAAGTCTTTTAACTAATCGAACTAATTATGTTAACAAAGAAGCAAGAAGAAAATCTAATTACAATTATATTAAAATCGATTGTTTGCATAGCTTATTAAAGAAAGCTAGAATTTTTGTTAAAAATAAATTGAGTTTTTAATAATTAAATTAAGAGACAAGTAATTTAGTATTATAAGAAACAAAACGATTTCTTAATATTTGTAAAACAAAATAGATTAAACTTTAAACTTAATATTTGTCTACTTGTTCTTAAAAATCTCTTAAAACAATATGTTTATAAAAGAGAAGAGTTAATCTTTCTATTTAACGATTTTTAGTAAATTGATATTTAACTTTAAGTAATAGACAATACTAATCTAGCAAAATAGAATTAGTATAAAATAATTGTTTGTCAAAATTAATTAATTTATTTGATTGTTAACTTGAAGTATCAAATATAATTGCAACTTCAAAACAAATTGCAAATAATATTACATTATTAACAAAGAAACAACAATCGATAAAAAGAATAACTTTTTAATTGTTTGTTCTCTATATTGCAAATAATAATGCAAATAAATTTAAATTCTTATATAATATATATGCTTTTACAAGACGATTACAAGTATAAATTGTTAACAATATCTTATTTGTTAATCTTTAAAAAGTATAAAAATTGAACATCGAAACGTTACTTTAATTTCAATACAAATTAGAACGTTTATTAAGAGTCTTAGCAATTACAATTAATTGTTTTTTTTATTGCACAAAATAATTTGTCTTGCGAGAAGTATTTGCTAGATAGTTTTTATAACTAGATTAACGTATAATTGCAAAGAACAATAAGAAAAGAATAACAAAACAAAAGAATACTAAAAACTAAATTAACAAAAAAAAATTTGCTAAAATAAAGATTATATTAAACAAATATATTTTGTCAATTTAAAAATATGCGAATTGCGCAATCTTAAATTTTTTATTACAAACTAGAAATCAAAATTAATACAAAAATTAAGATATTTTTTGTCTACGTAACTTTATTAAAAAATAGAGAAACTTTAAAGAATTTTTAAATAAATACAAAAAGCAATATTGTTACAACTTATTAAAACTTAACTTTGTTAAACCTATTTTTAACTAGCATATCTTATTGTTTCAAAATTGCTATCGAGTTTTCTTTTATATCTAACATTAGAAATGTTATTATAAAATGTGCGCTCTAAAACTTGTCAAAAATAATAAAGAAGTTAAGAATACTATTCGAAAATGCAAAGAAATTTAATTGTCTAGTAGACCAAACTCGAAAACGTATAACATATTACGTAAAATTAATATAAAGAGAGATTCAAAAAATAAAGAGTAAAGTATTTGAATTTTATTTGTAAATGCAATTTATAACGTCTAAAGACTTTAAAATATTTAATATTTATTAATCTAATATTTAAAATAATTTAGATTCTTATTTGACTAACTATAAAGAGAAAACAAGATTTAAGTCTCTAGCTATTTGTTCTAACAAAGAAGAGAAAATTTTGTTATTTTGATTCGAAACTAGAAAGAAACATTATAAATTAGAACTAAGTTAGTAATCTAGATCGAATACTCTAAGACTAAAAATAACTTTTAAAATTATACGTTTATTTCTTGTTTTAAAGAGTTTAACGTAGACACAACAACAACAACTTACTTTATTATTGTTACTTTTCTCTTAAACTAATTTTTCAAATTTATGTTAAAAAAACTTATTATTATTGTTATTATCTTTAAGAGATAAGTAAGATTTATAGCAATTAACTTTATTAAATACTTAGTTTCGATCGAATAATTTTTTCGATTTTAAGAAAAGCTCTATGCAAATTAATTTATTACGTTTTTTACGGAATCGATTTAAGTAACAAGAAGAACAAGAGATTTAGTCTAACAATCTTAAAAAGATAAGAGCAATTTTTTTATTTTCTTATTACAATTTTTGTACGAGCAAGAACAAAAATTTCTTGATTTAGTAATTAAGAGACAATTACTAAAAGAAAGAGAGTTGTATATAGTCGAGTAATTAAGTAATATTAGACTATAAATTTGAAAATGCTTGTTATCAATATTAGCAATCTATTTGCAATATATATGCGATCTCTTTTACTTAGATCTTAGAATCTTAGCTACTTAATATATTATTAGATTGTATAGTGCGATTTATATATGTATCGCGATAAGTCTTTGTTGTTATAATTGCCTACTAAGTAGAATTCTATCTCTATCTTGTTACAATATTAATATCTTTTATTGCAAAAAACGTTATAAACAATTGCAAAACAACTAATTGTCTTTAAAATATTGTTCTCTACTTTTAATTTGTCGAAATATTTAATTTGCAAAATTAATTAACTTAAATCTAACAACAACTTGACTTAAAATTTAAAACAATAATAATTATATCTATAACAACTATTATAATTTAAGATTTTATTAAGAAGCTTAAAGCAAAACAAAAGCTTTATAAAATTAAATTTACTTAATAACAAATAGAATGTAGTTTAAAGATTAATAAATATAACAAAGATCTTAAGTTTAATTAATTAGTAACTTGTTAATTTTTTGTATTAATACAAATATATATAATCTATTTTTTATATATATAGTACTACAATACTTATTAGAATTTTGCTAAGTATTTATTTTGTTTCTTAGTACAAAACTCTAGAAATATTGTTAATTAATATCGATTAATAATACAATTGTTGTAGTTTATATTTTTACAATTTATATTGTTGCAACTTAATTCCACAAAAGAATTATTAATATCTAAATATCTAACAATTATTGTCTCTAATACTAAGACTTAGATTAATAACAAAAATAAAAATTCTTTTTTCTTTAAGACAAACAATCGATGTATTAATATTAAAAAAAATTAAAATTGTAATATCTAGACTAATTGTTCGATTCCAATAGTTGGAACCGAATTGCATAAATTATGAAAATACTAACTATATTAGGTTAAAATTTGGTCTAATTAGATATAACTTTCGGGTCGAGTTATAGATTTTGGGGAAAAACCGACCCGAACAATTAGCTTAGCAATATCTATTAAATTTAAAAACAACAATTAATCTATTAATTATATAACTATTAGCAATATTTGTATTAGCAAAAGAAATATTTATTATCGAAATATTAGCAAGATTCTTATTGATTTAAATTACTTTAATATACTATATAATATCTTTTGTTCTTAACATTTATAATAAATAGCAATTAGAGATCTCGATTTATTTTAGCCGAAATATATTAACAAAAAGTTGTTTATCGAAGCTTCAATCTATTATACTAAAAATAAACAATTAGTTAACAAAAAGCAAACTAATTGTGCAAACTTTTTTGTTATCTTAATTGATACTTATTAAGTCAACGCAGATTATATCGATCTCGAAATTAGCATTATTTTAGACTATCTAATTTATTAAATTTGTTAATATATTTTTGTTTAAGAAATAAGCTATTTAAATATTTACTATAATATTATAGCGTTAACAACACGCTAGCGTCTTAGAGTATAGTCGAGCACGTAATCTCGAGTATCTATAAAAATTTCAAATAGCACAATATCTTTTTTAGACTAGATAGCAAGAAACAAGCTCGCATGTTATAGCGAGTATTAAATAGAGAAAAAACCTATCTCTTGTTGTTCTTTAACAATTAGTTCTACTATTATCTATCTTATATAATTGAGATATAATAATACAAGTCTATTATATCTTACGTCTTTTATATTTTAGTATATTAACAAAGAGCAAACGTATTTGTATTTTATAATTCTAATTGTTTTATTTTTCGAAGAAAAAGATTCGAAATATAATAGTATTATATCGAACTATAGTAGTTTCAATTACAATAATTATTGAACTACTAAATTAGAGTTTAAAGAATTTAATACTTTTCGAAACAACAATTGTTTATAAAATATTGACAAAATAAACTGTTATTAATATAACAACAATAAAGAAGATATCTTAGTTACAATTAGAGTTTCGACTTTATATTAATAAATAGAAATCTTAATAATAGAGATTTGAGCTTTGCAAAATATTTAGCAAACTTAAACAATAGCAATTAGAGAAACAAACTCTTAAATTTCTTAATTTGCTATTATATTACTATTAATAATATTTAAGTTTATAAAATTTAAGAAGCTAAAATTGTATAAGAGCCTAAATATAAATAAATATACTATTTAATTTCGAGTAGATTGATTGTTGAGTCGGATTTCGGTTCTAAACATTAGAATCGACTCGATTTGTTAGTTTCAATTCTAGGAATCGATTAGACTAATTGTTGGATCGAATTTCGATTTCAACTATTAAAATCAATTCGATTCGACAATTTTAATATTAGAAATCGAATTAAAATTTGAGTCGATTTTTATTTTTTTTAAAATTGAATCGATTCGATTTAACTTATTTCTTGATTTCAATATTAGAAATCAAATCGAATTGTCAAAAATTGTCAAAAATTCTAAAAATAGTATAAAATAGATTTTTATTATTATTTTCTAGATAATCTGCAATAGTAATATATAATATAAGAACAATCTACTATATTTATTAATTAAATTAAATAGATTAATTATTTCTATTAAATTATTAATTAATTAATACTAAAAATAATAAAATTTACTAAAAATAGTAGTTTTGACAATTTGAGTCGATTATTTCGAGTTGAATTTTGATTTCAACTCTAGAAATCGAATCGAATTGTCGATTTTAATATTAGAAATCGAATCAACAATTCGATTTTAACTTTTGAAATTGATTCGATTCGATTCGAGTCGAATATTTGATTCGAACTCGATAATTCGATTCGACGCAATTAGTCTAGAATTGATTCGAAATTCGAGTCGATTTCTAATATTTTGAACACAAATCGATACAATTCGACTCGATTTTCGATTTTAATATTAGAAATCGAATCGAATTGCTAAGAAACTAAAAATTATATTATTTTGCCAAGAATTTCTATTTTTGAATCTAAATTTTAAATTTTTTCAATAAATTCTATAGATATTGTTTAATTATTAGTTTACTATAGAAAACACAAATATATTACTATAATATATTACTTATATTTATAAATATTATAAATACTATTTTAGTTTTTAAATATTAAATATTAAATAATTAATATTAATATATAATTAGCATCTATAAGCGTTATAGATGCTATTAAATATTTTAAATCTTTAATATTTAATATTAACAACTAATTTGTATCTATAAGTGCTATAGATATTATTAAAAATTAAAAATTTAATATTAATGCATAATTTGTATCTATAAGTATTATAGATACTATTTATTAATTAATTATTTATTTAAATAAAAGTCTTAACAATTTGAGTCGATTTTTTCGAATCGAATTTCGATTTTAACTTTAGAAATTGATTCGAATTGTTAATTTCGATTTTAGAAATCGAATCGACTTTTCGATTTTAATTTTAGAAATTAACTTGATTCGATTTGAGTCAAGTATTCGATTCGAACTTGATAACTCGATTCGACGCAATTAGTTTAATTTCGAAAGATCAATATTAATATAATGCAATTCTTGACGTACTTTATTACAAATAAGAATCAAATTCTTTATTGTATATTATTTTTGAAAAATAATATTGCTATCTAGTAATATTTAAGAACAAGCAATAGCGCTAAATTAAAAAACAAAATCTTTAAAGAATTTAAAAAGTTTCTATTAAATCTAGTAGCTAATTTTACTAATTGTTGTTTTTTTATTTACAAAAGATAAAAGATTGTTAGACAAAAATTAAATTAAAAAATAATTGTTTTTAAAAAATATCTAAATAAGTTAAAGATTTATCTATTATTGCTTTTAAAGAAAAATAGAATCTATATATTTTTAACTAAGTTTAAATCGAACTTAAAAGTAAAAATTCTAAATATTAAAAATTTATTAAATATTTGCAATAAACTTCTAGTTATAATTAATTATATAAGAACAAATATTAAATTGTATTTGCAAAACAAATATAAACAACTTTAAAAATTAATAAATTACAAATTTTATTAAAATTGTTGTTTAAACAATATCGACAAGTTTATTAAAAGCAAGAAGTTTTATATTTTCAAAAACTTGTTAATATTACGTAAACAAGTTTACAAAATTAATAACGCAAACTATTTAAATTGTATTAAATACTTTAAATACTATAAAAAGAAATATTACAAAATAAAATATTTTAATAAATATAAATAGAACAAGTCTATTGTTATTGCTATTACTATAATAGATAAAAAAAAATTAATCTTTGTCGACGTCTTGCATAGATTAATTGTTAAATTAGATTTCGATTTCAACTATTGAAATCGATCTAATTCGACAATTTTAATATTAAAAATCGAATCAAAATTTGAGTCGATTTCTACTTTTTTAAAATCGAATCGATTTGATTCGACTTAATTCTCGATTTTAATATTAGAAATCGAATCGAATTGTTAAGAATTGTTAAGAATTCTAATAATAGTATAAAATTAGATTTTTTTAAACTATTTTCTAGATAATGCACAATAGTAATATATAATATAAAAACAATCTACTATATTTATTAATTAAATTAAATAGATTAATTATTTCTATTAAATTATTAATTAATTAATACTAAAAATAATAAAATTTACTAAAAATAGTAGTTTTGACAATTTGAGTCGATTTTTTCGAGTTGGATTTTGATTTTAACTCTAGAAATCGAATCGAATTGTCGATTTTAATATTAGAAATTGAATCGACAATTCGATTTTAACTTTTGGAACTAATTCGACTCGATTCGAGTTAAGTACTTGACTCGAACTTGATAATTTGACTCGACGCAATCAGTCTAGTCTTGCAAACAAAGCAAAAAAGATAAATAGAAATAATAAATTCGATTTTAGTAAAAGATTAAATTTAACTTTTTAATAACAAATATCAAATTACAAATCTAGTCGATTTTAAAGCTAAAATAAATTCTATTAAATACATCTATATAATATAATAGGAATTGCAATCTATACTTGCTATTTTATCGATATCGAATTTTCTTAATAGCAATAATTGTTTTTGTTACAATATCTATAAGTTAATCTATTATTTAATTAATTTATAAAATTAGTATCAAAAATATACTATCTTGTTTTACTTAATAAAATATATAAATCTTAATTTTATATTAGATATATTAATGCTATCTAAGCAAAACATACTAATTAATTCGAAAACGCAAAACTAACAATTTAAGATTGCAAATAAAAAATTAAAAATAATTAATTTTAAATAGTTTGTTTTAGATCTTGTTAAGTATAGTATAGTTTATACAATTGTTTACACTAATATTACAAAGATATTAAACAAAAAACTAGCAAAGTTTAAGATTTTTAAGAAATTAAAAGATCTAAAAGATATTTGTAATAATAAATTAACTAAAATTCTATTAAAATTAAAAAAAGAAAATTATATTATTAAGCTTTAAAACAATAAAAAGCTATTGTTTATATATTTTTATAATTTTTTACAAAATAAGCTAGCAATACTTTAACAATATCTTAATAATATATTAGTTAAAAATTAAATTAAATATTTAATTTTGTTTGCAAGCGTCTTTATTCTATATATATTAAAATTAAACAATAAATTATATCTATATATTAACTATAGAGATATAAATATAATTATTATTAAAAATTATTATTTATTACTTCTAATTACAGAAACGCTAGATTATTTATACAAAACAAAGCGCTTTATTGTTTTAAATCTAAAGAATATCTATTATTGTATTTGTATTAAACGCAATAATAAGTAGAAAATAATATTTTGTACGTGCTATAAATATTTCGAGTATTAGATTATACTATTTAGACTAGCAAATGTATTAACAATTTTTTAGATTTATATTAATAAAATATTGCAAAAGTTAATTAATATAATTTGCGTAATTTATATAAATAATATATTTATATATAGCAATAATTTAACAAAATATTAATGTTATATTGAATAGATACTAGAATATTTTCGCAAATATTTGCTATATATTGATCTAAAAAAATATAAATTTAATACTAGAAAGATTAAATTTCTAAGCTTTATAATATTCTTAAAAGATATACAAATAAATTTAAAAAAAATTTAAATCGAAAACTTATTGCAAGCTTTAAATAATTTCAAATTTTATAAACTTTTATAGACGCTTTATATATTATTATTCGAAAAATGGGCTTCTTTTACTAATCTATTAAAAGAAAGTAAGAATAGCAAAAAATATAACTTTTTTGTTTAATCAAATAAAGCAAAACAAATATTTTGTTAGTTTTGCAATATCTTTATATTAACTTTACTACTTTGTTACTACAATTTAAACGAGAAAATTAGAGTAAAGATAAACTTGTCTAACTTTGCAATTGCAAGTATTTAAAGATAACAAAATAATAATAAAAATTAATATCTAATAGCATTTTAATTGCAAAAGATAATTTCGACAAAACAAAATTATAAAATATATAATTAGAAATTGCTAACAATTGTAGTTGCTTTTAAACAATAAAAATACTATCTAAAAAATATTACTTATTTTATTGAAATATAATCGAATTATAATAATCTTAGAGAATTTATAAGTTAAAAAAAGCTAAACTTAAAATAACCTTGTTAAGCGCTTAAGTTAATTATTTATAATTTTGAAATCTTTTATTGTTTAAATAAAAAATATTTAACAAATAGATTGTTAAGATATCTCGATTATAAAAAAATCTTGTTATTAAATACAAAATTATTATTAATATTGCAAAACAAATTAATATTATTGTTTAACAAAGATGTGCTAATACAAAGCAAACAAAAAATATTAAGTAATTTAATTCTTATATTTAAAAATAAGCTAGCGTTGTTGCTTAACAAAAAGTTGTTAGCACAAAGCAAACAAAAAATATTAAATAATTTAACTCTTGTAATATAATTAGCAAAAGTATCTACTAGTAACGCAAAATTTTGCAATTATAAAATAAAAAAAAAAGTTTTTAAAAAACTAGTATCTCTATTTTAATTAACTAATATACAAATTGTTATTTTAAGAAAAGTAATTAGAAATATATTAAGAAAATTGTATAAAAATTTTTAAAAATTAATAAGATTCTTAATAAAGAATTTTTAAATTAAAGATACTTAAATCGAAAAAATTTAAATTAAAATCAAAAAATTATTTTATTATAAACAAAAAATTTAGACTTAAATTAAAAGAATCTTATTAAATATAACAAATTGCTTTATATTTTAAGGAATATAATTATTAAAAAAAATTAATTTGCAAAAATTATAACAACTTTTTAATAAAATATTTTAAAAATATTTTAACACAAGTATTTTTAGCTTGCTTGCGCTAAATAGATAAAAATATATATTAAAATATATAAAATTTATTAATATATTAAAGTTTTTTGTTATAAATTATATAATAAGTTTCGATTCTTATCTATAGTAAAAAAGTTATAAAAGAAAGTTATTATAAATTTTATAATAGATTTGCTATTAAACAAATATTGCAAAATTATATATAATTTAATTTTTATAATAGTTAATTGCTATATAAAAATAATTAGATATATATTTGTTATTATTAGAATTAATATTGCAAAGCTAGCAAAAATATTTTTCAATAAAATTGTTTTATATTTCGAAACATTAACTAATATAATAAACAATAAAAAAATTGTTTTTACTAATATTTTTTAATTTGCTATATATTCTTATATATAAATCAAAAAACAATTAAGTATTGTTTTTTATTTTTAGATAAATAATTTAATCGAATAATAAAATTAAACTTTTAAATATTATTTTAATATTTATATTAATACTAAATAAACAAAGTAAGTAAATCTATTATTAATAGTATTATTTGTCTACAATAATAACTATTATATTTTAGTTAAAATTTTATTGTTCTATTTAATATACAATTATTATTCGAAAATTTAATATAAAGTTAAGAATAACTTTATTGAAAAAAAAATATTATTAACACAAAAATATATAAAACAACTTTATAATTTAAAAAAAGTTTTAGCAAAATATTTTAAAAACGCTATTGCGCAATAAATAAAATACTATAATAAAAGATATAAATTAAAGAGTTTTACTATAGAAAAATTAATTATACTTTTAACTAGAAATCTAAAACAAAAAAAATTTAGCAAAAAGATATTATATAAATATACCGAACTATTTAGAATTAAAAATAAGATTAAAACACAAATTTATTATTTTACTTTATTTAATATCTATTAAATTTATAATACTTTTTATGTTTTATTTCTAAAGCTATACTTGTATTGCATTAACAATTAGTAAATAGAATAAATATCTCAAACTTCAAAATTTATTAACAACAAAATTTAATTTAATTTTTTTTTTTTAGATAAAACTAAGTTAAAAAAACAAATATAATATAAAATTAAATATATAAATTAAAACAAGAAATATAATTAATAGCTAAGAGAAGAATTTCTAGATAATATTGATAAATTGCAAATTTTTTTAAGAAACAAATATATAGCAAACAAAAGTAAAAAAAAATAGCGCAATATATATTGCAACAATAGCAATTATATTAACAATAATCTACTTAATAGAAAATTGCGCAAATATTATTATATTGTTGTTGTATAATTAAATTATAAAAAAAGATTTCTTTATTTTGTTATACAAAATATTAAAAATAATAAAGTTGTCTCTCTTTTTATAAATATTTAAACTATAACTCGAAAATAAAACTATTTTATTATTATTTATTAATCGATAATATATTGTAGCAACTTAACAAACACTTAATATTTTACTAGATTTAATTTAGAACAACTAAAGAAAACTCTCGAACTTAATTAAAAATAAATTGTTAAATTTTTAAAATCTAATTATAAACAAGATTTCGAAATTGTTCAAAGTATTTATATTATTTTGAAAAAAAAAACTACAAAAAATTTGTTTATACAAATTTTTCTATTTTTGTTACAAACTTGCTTTTATTATCTATATATATTTTTGTATTTTTTATTTTTTAAAAATATATAAACAATAGAAGTACAAATAGAATTAAAATAAAACTTATTATATTTTTATTTAATAATTTTTTTAATAATACAGAATTACAAAGAGACTTAATTGCAAAATTGTTTTTTTTTTAAATCTATTTAATTTAGATTAATAACAAACTTAGAAACAATTTGTTTTAATTTTGTTTTTTCTATTTTTATTAACAATTCTTTTTTGTTTTTGTTCTTATTTTGCTTCAAATTTTGAATATATATTAGTAAAATATCGAAAAATAGATAAAAATACTTATGTTTGATACTTTTTTAAAAAGTAGATTAATTAATTATTGTATTTTAGCAAATATTTTATTTTAAATTATTTTTGTTTTCGCAAACTTTTATTCGAGTTTAATTTAATATTTTTAAACAAGAATTAAATTTTGCTTAAATTGTTAAATACAAAATTAAGTTTAATTTGCTATTAATAAAATAATTTTTTTATTATATTGCTAGCTTTTTATTGCGCAAACTATGCTCTTTTATATATATTTTATTTGTTTAAAAATTATATCTCTTATCTCGAATTTTTTGCAATGATTAATAACAAAATCTTCTATATAATCTTAAAAGTATTTAACAAACTAATAAATATTAGCAACTAATATATTATAAATACAAACAAAACTTATTGCAATATAGCAATTTAATTTACGATAAAACTTTTTGCAACAAATATAAATACTTTTTTTTTCGCAAATATATATATATTTGTTTATATAAATTATATATAAAAGATTATTATAGACTATAATATATTAGTATTATAAATAAAAAAATATTAAAATTGTTTATTTTTCTATTTTTTCGATTTCTTAAAAGATATAGTAGAAGAAAAAGATATATTAATTTAAGATTTGTACTATATATATAAGTTTTATATATTGTTGTTTCTACAATAGTTTACTTACAACAATAAAACAATTACAATTAAGAAAAGTATAAAAAAAAAACAAAAAAAAACAATAATATCTATATTTATAATGTATCTAGCGTTTGTGCAACGCTAACTTTACTTTAATTTCTTTAGAACTCTAACAACAATAAACAACAAAGCAATAATATATTATAAACTATTATTATTGTTATTATATTGTTTTATAGATTGTATTAAGTTGTCAGAATTAGAGCTTTAATAACTAGTATATAGTTAATTAACAAGAATACTAGCTATACAGAACTAACTATATACAGAAAATAAATATAAGTACTATAAATATCAAAACGCTAGATATTATCTATAGTATACTCGAGACTAAAAAGTAAAAATTCGAAAAATAATTAAAGAACAAAGTTTGTTCAGTCTAAAATTATAATACTACTGTTTTTTTCTACTTGCAAACTTTAACAAAATAATATCGAATTTCTCAATTAGTATTTTTAGTTAATTTTAGTTAATCTCGAGTGCTTGTTAAATACAAACTTCGATTAATATTAAATATATATTAGATATTGTTTAATAATTAAAATTGAAGTTTTTAATATATATTAAGTAAGAGAATAAATTTTTTAGATAGAAAAGAATAATCGAAAATTTTAAAATAAAATATACAAAAAACAATAATATATTAAATAAAGAATATATATATTGCAAATAATATTCTAATTAATTTTTAATTATTTTCGATTAATATCGAGTATATTTGTTAAGTATAATCTAATACTTAAAATTAAATATTAAGCAACTATCGAACAACAAAAATCGAGTTTCGAGTAATTTGTCAAACAACAACAAGATTAAAAAAAAAGAAAAATAAATAAATTTTAAGAAAATATTAAATATAAAAAAATTAAAGAAAGTACAAAAAGTTACCAATTCTAATTCTAAGAGAAAATTCGAATTATATAATACAAAAATCGAGAAATTGACAACAAAATAAAAATTAATTGTATTTAAAAAGATTCGAAAAATCAATTATATTTAAGAGAATTTAGAGAATTGATTAATTATATAATCTACTTCGCGGAACAATCCGGGTTTAATCCGGGTTTTGGACCAAAAATCTAGATTTAACTCGGATCGAACCCGAAATACCCAACCCGAACTAGGGTTATTTCGATAAAATATTGCAGCTAGCGTATTGAAACTTATTTGTGTAATAAACTAGTCTATTTTAAGTAATAATATTTAAAAATTAGACAAAAATCTTTAAAACTCGATTTTTAAGATCAAAAACAAGAAAAGTTAAATCTAGAAAACTATAACAAGAGAGAGAGCAAGTTGTGCACTACTTAACCCGTTTCGCGAAGTAATATAATCTGAGAAAAAATCGACAATAACAAAAAAAATAGCAAAATCGAAAAGTCGAAATTTGGCGAATTTTAACTATATTTAAATATATTTGTCTAAATCTGCAATACAGAAAAAAAAAATATATAAAAATATCTTAACAACAATTTATATACAATTGTGCGTATATTTAGAAATATTAAGTTAATTCTTATTTAAAGAATTTTTAAAAGAGACAATTATAAAATATTTAATAGAAATACTATAGAGACAACAACAAGAATTGCAAATATATATTGACTAACTTTCGACAATAATAATATATCGATAATATATTTTCGAAATTCTTGTTAACTAACGTAGAAGACAAAGCAATATATCGAGTAAATCTAATTTGAAAAAAAAATTTAATTTTGATTGCAAATATATAACAAATAACTCTTAACAATAGTAATATATCGACAATATATTTTCGAAATTAATTCTAGATATAACAACAAGAACTATACATATATATTAGACAATATTTTAATAGCAATAATAAAAGAGCGCAAAAAGTATATAAATACAAACTATTCTACTTATTAGATTTCTAATTAGAAGATATTTTAAATATTTAGTAAGATTTTGCTGCTTCTAAATATTTGTAATAAAAATTAACAATAAAGTTAGAACAATTATTAATTATAGAATAGTTTAGTTATTTAGATCTATTATTGTAGTTTATATAGCTTATAAAAAGAATTTAATACTATAGTATTTTGTATCTGTAATTAGTAGCAATTAAACTTAAATCTATATTATTGTTATTTTTGTATATATTATATTGTATTGTCTTAATATCTTTAATATAGTATTTGAAATTATTGTTGTTAATATTGTTAACAATATTAATAAACAACAAAAACTTAATTTATTAATCTAACAAAAACTTGCTTTTGTTAAAATACAAAAACTATAAATAGAATATTAAATAAATTTTTGTTAATTTAAGCAATTCTAGTTTGTAAATATAATTGTTAATTGCTTAAATAACTTTATAGAAATTTGTATTTTTATATTTTAGAAATTTGTATAATTAAGTTGTTTTAATATTTCAAGTATTAAATATAATTTAATTTTCGATTTTAAACTTCGAAATTGCAATATATTTGTAATTAGCAAATTTTGTTAATTTAATTTAAGTTTAAACAAGCTTTTAACAAAAAAAAATTTGCAAAATCTTAATTTTCTTAACAATCTTATTAATATTTTTTATATTACAACAAATTTCAAATATATTGTTGTTAAAAAAAACTTCGAATAATTTTAGATCTAATTGTAATAGATAGTTTTTAGTAATAAAGAAAAATAATAAATTAGTAGACTTGCTAATATAATTGTTTGCAACAAACTCAACAATAATAAGATAATTAACTTGATTATTCTAATTGTACTATATATATATGCGAAGATATTATTTAAAAATAATATTAATATTTTCGATTTAATTATTAATTTCTAAATAGAATATAATTAATAATTTAAATTTAGTTTTTAACTTTTTGCAAAAATATTGTTAGAAATAAGCAATAAATTAAATATCTTTGTCGAAAACAATAGTAACTAAAAAGTTTTTAAAATATTAAACAAAATTAATAAAAATCTAAATAACAATTTTAACTTTTAAAAAATCTATAAATATAAACTTCTTATTCTTAAATAATCTATTAATTATTACTAAAATATATTAAAAGATCTTTTTTTTATAGCAATATAATAGTAGAAAAATAATAAAATTGTAGAATATATTCTATTAGTAACAATCTAAATCAGACAGAAATTTTAATAAATTATATTTATATTTGCAATTCAATTTAATATACTTGCAAATTAAATAACTTCTAATTTTTTTTTAATATGTAAGTATAATATAAATTAATAGTAGTAATATTGTATCTTTTTAAATATTGTTGTTCGATCTAAGTATTTAGTATTTAATAATTTATACTAAAATTAAATTGTTTTAATTTAAAAAATATTATTTTTATTTTAAAATATATATATTTTGTCTTAAACAAATAGATATTTAGCTTTAATTATTAAATATTTAATTACTATATAATTTTGAAGTTTTAGTTTAATTGTATTGCAAAGAATAACTAAAATCTCTTATTTATTAACTTTTTTAATCTAAATAGTTTGTTTTCTTTTATTTTCTTATTATATAGATATATTTTTACTATTTATTAAACAAAAATTTCAAAATTAAATTCTGTTCTAGATTTCTTCTTTTCTGTTAAATTAATTGCAACAACAAATAAAAACTAAATTGTAAAAAAATTTGCAAGTATAAATAGCTAAGTTATAATTAGAACAAATATATTTAAAAAAGAAAAATAATAACTAAAGATAAAGAAATTGTAGATTAAGAAATTGTAAATATAACAATAACAAACAAAAAAACAAAAAAAAGAAATCTAGCAAAACAAAGTTTATTTTATTAAAATAATACAAATACTGCAAATAATAAAAATATAAATAGTTCTATATCTTTGTTAGTTGTTAGCAAAATCTAAGTAAATTTCTTGCAAATTTTTGCAATTCTTTTGTTAATAATTAGTTTAAACTTAATAGAATCTTAAAATAAATAGATTATTTTTGTTACTAAATTATAAATAATACTTAATAGTAGCAAAATTAATATAATAGCTTTAACTATATCTAATCTTAAGTTATATTACTTAAGAATTATTTATTATTAAAACTAATTGCAAAAGTTATTCTTATTAGAAAATAAATTTTGTAATTGTTTAATTTTGCGTTTAGTATATCTAATTAATAGATAATCTTAAAGTTAAATTTAAACAAAATTTAACTTAGTAAATTTAACAATAATTAAGTTATTTAATAATTATAAAATGCTTTAAATTGCAATAGTTAATAAGAATTTTAATAAATTATTTAATAAATATATTAATATACTCTAAATATTACTTTTTAAAAGTACAAACAATAGTTAAGAATTTTTTTTTATAAATCTTGTAGTTGTATTTTGCAAACAATATAATTTTAAATATATAAATTATTAAGTAAAACAATCTATTTAAGTTTATTTGCAAAAATATAATAATAATTACAAAATTAAAAATATTACTTTCGATTTAGATTTTTAGATTAAAATTAAAATAATATAGAATAGACTAATTAATAAAGACTTTTTTAAGAACTTTAAATATAAGATCTTTAAAATTGTTAGATTATTTTAGAAATTAAGATTTTTATTTTTAAATTAACTAAACGCTAACAAAAATTTAACTAAATTCGAATAATTATAGATAAACTATTAATAGAAGTTAACAAAATTTAAAAAGATCTACATATTATAAACGCAAATAAATACTTTTTAATCAAGAATATATTTAATTTTCTCGAAATTTATTCGAATTTCTTTAATAATAATAATTAGATCTAGACATCTAATTTGTTTAATAAAAAAAAAAAATTTGTTAATATTTAGATAAAAATCTGCGTTATAAAACTTAGCAAATTTTTTATTTATATAATTCTTATATTTCTTCTCGATATTACTGTAGACTAAAATATTATTTATATAAATTGTACAAAAATTGTTCAAATAGAAACTAAGAATTTTATTAATAAAAAACTAAAATGTAATCGAAATATTATACCACTTAAAAAATATTACAATATACTTAAACAAATTGTAATAAATAATAAAAACTATTTTATATTTATTATTAAAATATATTTAAATTTTATTAAAAGCAGCAATAATATTAAATCTATTGTAATATTTAATTTTGTATAATTGTTGCAAGATCTTTCTAATTAATAATAAATTATTGCGATTCTTAATTGTTAGAGTATTAAGTATCTCTATAGTTTATATAGATATATAAATTTTTATTAGACTTTTTAATTATAAAAATAAGAATAATATACTGTAAAATATTATTGCAAATTTAATTTTAATTTTTTATATTATTTAAATAAACTTTAATAATCTCTTTTTTTTAACAAAATATATTGTAGACTTTTTTAGTTAAAGAAGTTGCTTTTAAAATAAGATTAACAATATAATTAATACTTCTATTAAATAACAATTTGTTAGTTTCTTGCAAATTAAAGAGTTTAACTTATTGTTTAAATTTCAAATCTATTTGCTTTTTAAATTATTTTATATTTAAAAAATCTTATTTTAGTTTAATATAAAACTTATTGTAATTATCGAGTATAATAGTTGCAATATCTATAATTATATTACTATTTGCAACGCAAACTAGATATTTGTTGTTTTTCTTAATTAATCTAATATAACAAAATACTTAAATAGTATTATAACTATTTTATAGTCTTTTTTAATAGCAAGTTTTAAAAATATAGAAATATTTATTTAACAAATATTAATTTTATCGAAAGATTTTAAAGACAATTGTTCGAATTGCTTGTATCAATTGCTAAAAATCTCTAATAACTATTAATTTAACAAACAATACTTTATATAGTAATTAAAATTAAATTTAAGAGATTATATATTGTTTTTAATTTGTATATTATACTTTTTAATTTAAAATATATTAAAAATAACTACAAATTGTTTTAATTCAATTCTTAAATACTATAAAATATTAATATGTTTGCTAAAACTAACAGTAATTTAAGCAATATAAATAATATTAAAGACAAATTTATTATTAATTAAATATAACTTAATAGAATTTTAAAGCAATATAGTAGAAAGTTTATAAAACTTAAAAAACTTTCTATTAATAAAAACTCTATTAAAGATTTTAATATTAATAAACAGTATTATCTTAATATAATATTTATCGAAAAACAGATAAACTTAATTTAAACAAATTTTAATATAAAAATCTAATTACTAATTGTTAAATAACTTGTTGTTAATAGCGCTAGAACTGAGCTCGACTAGACTAACTATTAGATCAAGTTTCGGTTCCATCTATTAGAATTAATTCGATTCGACAATTTTAATATTAGAAATCGAATCGAAACTTATGTTGATTTTTACTTTTTTGAAATCGAATCGACTTAACTCGACTTAATTCTTAATTTCAATATTAGAAATCGAATTAAATTGTTAAGAATTATTAAGAATTCTAAAAATAATATAAAATTGGGTTTTTTTAATTATTTTCTAGATAATGTACAATAGTAATATATAATATAAAAACAATCTACTATATTTATTAATTAAATTAAATAGATTAATCATTTCTATTAAATTATTAATTAATTATTACTAAAAATAATAAAATTTACTAAAAATAGTAATCTTAACAATTTGAGTCGATTTTTTTGAGTCGAATTTTGATTTTAGCTTTAGAAATCGAATCGAGTTGTCGATTTTAATATTAGAAATTGAATCGACAATTCGATTTTAACTTTTAAAATTGATTCGACTCGATTCGAGTCGAATACTTAATTCGAACTCGATAATTCGATTCGACGCAATTAGTCTAAGCTCGACTTTAATAAACAAAATTCTATCTTATAAATTAAGTATAATTTTAAGCTCCTTTAGTGTTTTTTTATAAACATTAGCTTCTGTTCTAAACTGCAATTTTTGTCAAAAATATCTAGTTTTTAAATTTGCTAAAGTTATCTAAGTTATTATCTAAAATACTAGAGAAACTCTTTTCTCTAAATACTGTTAGCTCGAAATTGCTAATATTGTAAGTCTTAAACTTAACAAAAGCTTTATCTTTAATTTTAGCTAACTTATTTTTACAAAAAATGTTCTTATAATATAATCTATATTCTAACTTAAGATATTTTTGACAAAGATTTAGAAACTTAATTTTGTTTTTAAAAATTTAAAATTATATTTCTATATCTTGTTTTTAATTGCAAATAGAAATATATATATTAAAACTACTATTATTGCAAATACTTATATTAATATATTTAGAAAGCTTCGAGATACTAATACAATTATTATGCTTATTGATATTATCGATAATTTATATATAGATAAAAATTCGAATAATTATCGAACAAAATCTTTTTATCTGTTAAAGTTTAAAATCGATTTTACAAATCAATTTTATAAGTTAATTTAAAATAGTATAATCTGTTAAGATAATTACTTCGCGGAACGGTCCAGGTTTGATTCAGGTTTTGGACCAAAAATCTAGACTTAATCCGAATCGAACCCGAAATATCCAATTCGAACTAGGGTTATTTCGATAAAATACTGGAGCTAGCGTATTGAAACTTATTTGTGTAATAAACTAGTCTGTTTTAAGTAGTAATAATTAAAAATTAGATAGAAATCTTTAAAACTCAATTTTTAAAATCAAAAACAAGAAAAGTTAAATCTAGAAAACTATAGCAAGAAAGAGAGCAAGTCGTGCACTATCCAATCCGTTCTGCGAAGTAAAGATAATATAGTAACTTTAAAATCTATAGCTTAAATTTTTGTTAAATTAATATATTTTATTAACTTCTAATATAGAAATTTCGACTGTTATAAATATAAAGCAATCAATATATTAATTAAAGATTTTAATATTTTTTATAACAAATTCGAACAATATAATCTTAACAAAGTTATATTATTTTTTATCTAAATTATTCTATTAAATATTTAGATCTTTAAATAGATGATTTATTATAAAATAAAAATTAACAGATCTATTAAACAAATAATACTTAATTTTTCTAAAAATATTATTAGTAATTTTAACAACAGCAAAACTAAGTTTAATTTTCTCGAAAACAAAATATTAAAAAGTACTGCTAAATTTAGAAATTAGTATAGTAATCTATTGTTTAAACTTTTTAAAATTCTTAGTAAAAACAGAAAAATTAAAAAAATATTTATTGTTTTCTATATTTTGTAACTTCGATTTAAAATTATAAGCAAAATAGATATTATTAAATTAATTTCTTATTTATAAGTTAGATTTATAAAAGTAATTATACTTACTATTATTGTTAAAATTGTAAGTTATATAAGTAGACTTAATAGATACAGTTTTTTTATTTTAAGAAAAAAAAAGTTTTTGTTTCAGTTAATATATAATAACTTTAAACAAATTGTATTAAACTAAAGTATTATTGTGTTTATATTAAAGATAATATATTATTTTGTTGCAAATACTTACTGTTAACTTTGCTTAATTTAAATAAATTTTTAAAAAATTAATTTAAATTTTTAGTTTGTAGATAGAATCGAAATTAATTTTCTTATTAATTTAAAACTCGACAATAATAATATTATTTTTATAAAATAATTTAAATTATTTTTTTAAATTATTTTTAACTGCTTCTTAAAGAAGTTAAAATATTTTTTATTAACTTTTGTTAAAATTGTTAAGTTAATTAACTAGAATACAATATTAATTAAATTTAAATTTATTTTCTTTCTTAATATATTTATTACAAAATTGCGCAAAACTAATATTTAACAATTAATATATTAAAAGTCGAATTAATATATCTAACAAATTTAATTTAATTAGTCTATTAATTATAATTTTGTAAAAATTAAATCGAGCAAATAACAAAAACTCGAATATATTAATTTTAAATAAATTAGAATACTCTTTAAACTCTAAATTTTCTTTAAGATTGTTTTAATCTAATAAAAAGTTTACAAAATAGTAATTATAATAAAAAACAATATTAATATCTAATTAATCTTTATTTATTGAGAATTTTTTAAATAATTTACAATTTTTGCTAAAGCTAAACTTAACTTTGTTTTTTAAAACTGTTTTTTTATTAATTATATTGTAGATATAGATAAGATACAAATAGTACAAATATTTATAAACAAAAATAGAAGTTTGAAATTAAATATATTTAATATTATATAGATATTAAAGAACTTATATTATTTGCAAAACAAAATTTTCGATATTAAAAATAGATATTGTTTAAAATATTATTCTGTTGTATAGCAAATCTTCTAGTATACAAAAACAAAAATATTGTTTAAAAATAACAATAGAATTATATTGTAATTATTGTTCTAATAGATTTGCTAATTTTATTCTCGCAGATTGACTAATTTTATTCTAGCAAATTTACTAATTTTATTTTAGTAGATTTATTGATATTATTCTAGCAGATTTACTAAATTGAAGTTAGAACAGTTTGTTGTTTCTCTATTCTAGCAGATTTACTAATTCTATTCTAGCAGATTTATTGAATTGTAATTAAAACAATCTGTTGTTTATTTATTCTAACAAATTTACTAATGTTATTCTAGTAGATTTACTAAGTTATAGTTAGAACAATCTATTAACTATGTATTTTAGCAGATTTACTAGAAAGTTAACAAAATTAAATATTGTTAAATTGTATATTATTTAAAAGATGTTTATTGTTGTAACTTAGTTATATTTTGCAAAGTATTTGTTCTAATAACTCTATATCTAGAATTTGTTTTGCAGAACAAAAAAAATAGCAAATATAAATATTTTTAGAGTACAATTTGCAGAGTTGTATCTAAAAAGATAGCTAGTATTATATTAGAATTAGAGTTTTAATAACTAGTATATAGTTAATTGATAAGAATATTAGCTATACAGAACTAACTATATACAGAAAATAAATATAAGTACTATAAAAATTAAGACGCTAGATATTATTTGTAGTATATTCGAGACTAGAGAGCAAAAATCCGGAGAATAATCGAAGAACAAAGTCTGTCTAGTCTAAAACTATAATATAAGTTAAAATATAAATTTATTTCTATTAAATAGAAGACTCTTTTTTTCTTAATTCTTAAAAAGATTTAAAAAGATTTTTAACAAACTTTTGTAATATTAATATTTAATAGACAATTTTATCTCTAATAAAACTAATATAGCTTTTTATATTACTAAAAATTAATACTTTAAGAAAAAAGATAACTATAATACTATAGTATTAGCAACGCGCTAACGTCTCAAAGTATAACAAAGTACGTAATTTCGAATATCTATAGCAGTTTCGAATAATACAATATCTTTTTCTAATTAAATAGCAAAAAATAGACTTGTATATTATAGCAAGTATTAGATAAAGAGAAAACTTGTTTCTTGTCGTTTTTTAACAATTAGTTCTACTACTATCTATCTTATATAGTTAAGATATAGTAATATAAGTCTATTATATCTTGCATCTTTTATATCTTATGTCTTTTATATCTTAGTATATTAGTAAGAAGTAGACGCACTTGCATTTTACAATTAACAAATAAAAATATATTTAAAATAAAATTTGACAATTAAGATAAAAGTAGTATATTATAAAAGAAATAAAGAACATTGTTGCAATAACAATAGCTAAAAAAATTGTCGAAGAAAAGATTGTAATTGTAGCAACAAAAAAAATCTAAATTAATATCTTTGTTTTATCGAAATTTTTCTTAAAAATACAAAACTTTCTTTTAAGAATTTTTTTTTTTTTTTTTATATTTGTAAGTATTTATATGCAAAAAAAAAATTCTTTGTCTTTAATATATTAAGATTCTTTATTTTTGTCGAATTAATAAAAGTAAGCTTTAAGTAATAAAAAATTAATTCAAACAAAATATTGTTAACAAAAACCTTTATAATATTAAAAATCTTTTTATTATTTCTTTTTTCTTTTTTAGTTATTTTTGTTGTTAATAATAATTTTGTTAGTAATTGTATTTAAAGAAAGTTCTTTTTGCTAACAATATAGCTATTAATTAATAGTACAATTATTTTATTAATATTAACTCGAGTTTTTAAATTAAATTCTAATTTTGTTTTTTTTCGATAATATTTTAATATCTAATTTTATCTAAAATATTATAAATTCGCTTTTTTGTTTTATTTTTTAACGCAATATTTGTTTAACTCTTTATTTTTTTTATTTTTTTTAATATTAGAGTCGAATTTTGTTTTTTGTTTAATAATTTATTTAAACTTCTTTTTAATTTTCTTTTTAAAATTCTTTTTTTTAACTTTTTTTGTTAAAAGTTTTGATTAATATTCAAAATTCTTTTTCTTTTTCTTTTTCTATTTATATTTCTTCTTCATAATATTTTTTATTTTTAAAATTTTGTTGCTAAAAATATATTGAGATATTGTCGATTCTCGAACAATTACTTTATTGATAAAATAGATTATAATTTTAAAAACTTTTTATATATGTTTTTTATTATCTTTAAGCTATATGATTTCAAATATGACAATATAGTAATTTTTTCTTGTTGTAAGATTTTTTAATATTATTGACTTCTTGTTGTCTATTATATTAACTTTTATTGAGTCTTTGTTTTTAAAAATATTTTGTTAATACTTTTTGCAAATCTTAACTTTTATATATTTAATAACTTGAATCTATTTAAAATATTTAAAATCGATCTTTTTTATATTTTTAAAATTTAAAATTTTAAGAATTTTAATATTATAGAAAAAAAGTCGAACTTTTATATTAATTTTAACAATTATTTTAATTAATTTGTTTCAATTATTGAAAACTTTTAAAATAAAATTAGAGTAAAATATATATAATAGAGAATTATTATTGTTGTTGTTAATATTTTCTTACAAGAAAGAAGAATTAACAATAATAAAAATAAATAATAAGATATTTAATATAAATATTAAAAACGCGCTTATTAAACTAAAAAAGCGCAAAATATTAATAAATTATATATTAATAATTCTAGCAAATAATTGCTTAAAATTATAATATTATTTCGATCTAAAGATAGAAATATTGTTGTTGAATAAATATTCTTATTTATTTTAAATTTGTTAATATTTTAAACAAATTTTTTGCAAACTTGCAAATAAAAGTTGCAATCTATTTTAAAGATTGCACAATTTCTTAATTTTAAATTGTAAAAATGAAAAAATTAATTGTCTAAAAAGCTTATTTTTAGTTTCTTGTTTAATAATAATAATTAAATTAGACTTGTATTTCTAGAATATTTCGATTAAAGAATTTTTAAAAACTGTAAAAAAAAATTTAATTAAATTTTTTATTATTAACAAAATGCTTTTAATAGATATACTAAAAAAAAATTATCGACAATTTTAGCAAACAAATTCTTGTTACTATTATATTGTAGTATATAAGAAAAAGTAGAATTGCAATTAATTTAAAGTTATTGTATTTATTAAATTGCTAAAGAATATTAATAGGAATTTTTTTTTATAAATAAATAAAAGTTCTTGTTTACGTTTAATATTTTACAAGTTTTTGATTTTGTATTATATATACATATAATTAAGCAACAAAATAAAGAATCTTAAAATACTAATTTTGTTAAATCTTTTAAAGCAACTTTGTATTTTTTAAATATTGCAATTGTATTTATTTTTAGCAAAATAATAAATTCTTATTTAAGAAATTCTATTCTTATTTTTCTCAAATATATTTAAAATAGCAATTGAGCAAAATTTTCGAAATTGTTATTTTAATTAAAAATCTTAAATAAACTTAAACTCTAAAAATAAAAATGCATTAAATATTCTTTTTATATTTTAAAAATAAAATATTTAAAATTAATAAATTTGTCTTAATAATTAATTATTAATAGATTCGAAATAGTAATTTCGATTTTGAAATAAATTACTAGAAAGAGTAGAACTAGACTGATCGCGTCGAATCGATTAATCGAGTTCGAATTAATTAATCGACTCGAATTTTGACAATTCGAGTTTATTCGATTCGAAAGTTTTAGCAAGTCGATTTTTAAAGTTGAAATCGAAAATCGAGTTAAATCGAATCGATTTCTAAAGTTAAAATCCAAACTTAATTTGAAAAAATCGATTTAAATTGTTAAGAGATAAAGTTATTTAATAACAAATTTAATAAATAAATTTTAAATTTTAGAAAATTATTATTTTTTTATCTAAATATTCTATAGTAATGCAATAAAGTAATATATATAAACTATTTAATATTTATATAGTAAATAGATTACAACTATTATAGTCTCTTAATAAATTTCGATTTTATATTTTATCGAAAAGTGCATAGTAATATATTTAGATAATATATTTAAATTTATTAATACTATTAACTAGTTTAAGATCTCTACAATCTTGTAATTAACTTTATATTTAAAAAATTAATCATTGTTTTTGTTTTTGCTATTATTATTATTATTACTGTACTTTATATCTTTATATTTGTTATCTATTATTTTTGTATTATTTTTTGTCTTCTTTTATCTTATTCTTCTTTTATTATTATTAATCTTGATCAAGTCTTTAAAATTGTTATTTGTTAATTTTAAAAAATTAAATATTTTGCAATTTGCAATATTTTTATTACTTACAAAAGTGTTTTTAAACTTTTTAAATTTATTAATTGTATCTAAATTGTGCACTTTCTTTAACTTATTAAAATCTCTATAGTATAGAATACGTTGTTAAATTATTTCGATAATTAATATTATATATTTGATTATGTTTTTGCTCAATTCGAACTAATTAAAATCAAATTAATATATAGATTAGTTATATTATTTATATTAGACTTTATATATACTTAAATATTAGAAAATTGTATTGTATCTATATTTTTATTCTCTAAAACTATTTGTATAGCAATTGTATTAATTTTAATCTATTTTGCAATATTTTTGTTTCTAATTTTTTTTATTAGTTCAATCTTAAAGTATTGCGCTACAATATAATTAACTCTTTGAATATATATATATTATTTGAATATATTACTATACAATTATTTTTTTACTCTTTTATTAATTACTATATTTCTAATATTTTTTTCTATATCGATTTAGATTTGCTTAAAAACTTTTTCAAAAACAATTATTGCTTGCAACTTAATTAAACGCTTGTAAAATAATATTTTGTTTTTGGTAAAACAATTTTTTATTTTCGATTTATATTGTAGCACAATTTCTACTAACAATAGTTTGCAAAAGAGTTAATAAAATAGATATTCTATACTTTAAATTAGTTTTAAAAATAATATATATAAATAATACAAAACAAGTTTTTTACTTAATAGTATAATATTAGTTACTCAACAATATTCGAATTTCTAAGTAAGAAGAAATTCGATCTTAAAAAGTCTATTTTTTTGATTAGTTTTAATAATAATATATGCAAATAATACAAAACAAATCTACATATCAATTATATAAATTAAGACAATAGATAATATTAAATATATTAATTAATATAGAATGTTTAGACAAAAAAATTGTGGCAATTATAAAATAAATTTACGCGTTTAATATTAGAGTTAAAATTTAAATATTACTTTTTTTTAATATTATTATAACTAAAAATTATTATATTTATTATATTAATTATCGTATAATATATACTCTGTAATTATCGAAATTAAACACAAATACGCGTATCTATTGCGCATTATTCTATTGTATTATTTGTTGAATATTTAATTGCAAGACTTGTCAATTAATTCTTGTATTCTATATTGTTAATTTTTTTATTTAATACTAACAATTCTTAATTTAACAATATGTTTTACTCTAAAACTCTAATAGCTCGAATTAAAGAAATTAGTAATATATTCGAATAATGCATTCAATATATTATATATTGTTAATATACTTAATTTAGCTTGTAAAACAATAGACAAAAAATTGCGAAAAATATAACAACACAAATTAATTGTAACAAAGAAAAAAAATCGATTAAAATAATTTCTAATATACAAAAAATAATATAAAGAGATAATATATTAAGCTATTATTAACTAAGTATTTATAATATAGAAAAAGCGCAAATACAAACTTAAAACAATAGTTTTATATAAAATTTGCAAATAATCTATTAATTTCGAAAATATTTTTTGCAAAATTAATTTGAGAAATTTTGCAAAATAAAATTATCAACAAAAAAAACAATAAAAAATATCGAATTTAAGTATCGATTTTGTTAGTTTTTCAAAAAATTATTAAAAATTTTAAAATGAATTTTTTTTCTAGTAAATATATTATCTATTTGTATTGCTATTGTTTCTATATAATATATACTAATATTTTGTTTTATATATTTAGATAGCAATCTTCTTGCTATTTATATTAATTGTAAAATTATTAAGTCTAAAAATTTGCAATTGTTAAAACAATTAATACAAAATCTAGAACTTTACTATAGTAAATAGTAATAAAATTAGACTGATCGCGTCGGGTTGGGTCATCGAGTTCGGGTCGAGTATTCGACCCGAATCGAGTCGAGTCGATTTCAAAAGTTGGAATCGAAAAGTCGATTCGATTCCTAGGGTCGAAATCGATTATTCGATTCGATTTCTAGGGTTGGAATCGAAACTCGACTCGAAAAATCGACTCGAATCGCCAAGACTTTTAATTAAATAATTAAATAATTAATAAATAGTATCTATAACGTCTATAAATGCAAATTACGCATTAATATTATTTATTTATTATTTAATTAATAAATAGTATCTATTAATCTATAGATGCAAATTATGCATTAATATTATTTTTTTAATACTTCAAAATTTAAATAGTATCTATAGATCTATAGATACAAATTATGCATTAATATTGATTTTTTAATATTTAAATATTTAAATAGTATTTATAATATTTATAGATATAGATAATGCATTATAGTAATGCATTATTATTTTCTACAATTAATTAATAATTATTTTAAATTTTATAGAATTTGTCTAAAAAACTAAAAATTAAAGTTTGATTCTAAAAATAGTAATTCTTGGCATAATAACCCAATTTTTGGTTTCTTGGCAATTCGATTCGATTCCTAATATTAGAACCGAAAATCGACTCGAATTGTGTCAATTCGTGTCCAAAATATTAGGAATCGACTCGAGTTTCGAGTCGATTCCTAGGGTTGAAATTGTTGGGTCGAGTCGATTCCAAAAGTTGGAATCGAAACTCGACCCGACGATTAGTCTAAATAAAATTAATATTTAAATATTTTCGTTATATCGAAATTCGAAATAGTTAACAAGAAAACAAAAATTTAAGTTATTGTATTTATTGTATTTTATTATTTGCATTATCTTGTTATATTATCTATTAAATATATTGTTTTGCTATATATATTTTTTGTATTCTTTTCTATTAAATATAGTAATTAAAAAGTATATTATAATTATATATTTAAATTATCTAAATAATTAAAATTAAATTATTAATTTAACTTTCTTAATTAAAGAGTTTAACAATCTTATTCTATACAATTTTATAAAAGATTGCACAAAAAAAACTATTATATCTTAAAAGAAATTCGAATTTTTGTTTTTTTAATTTTTTGTACTAATAATATACAATCTACAATATAGTTTTTAATAATACTATAATACTATTTTAAACAATATTATAAATCGCGCATTAATATTTCAAAAAACTAAATATATTATTATTAAGCTATTAAGATTTAATTATTTAATATTATTATATTTAAATATATATAGACATTAGAAACAATATACTTCTTAAAAAGTTAAATATATTAATTTAATACAATATTAAGTCTCTAATTATTTTAGATATATTATCTATCTATATTATTGCTAATGATATTTGTTTATTTATAACAATATTATAAATATAAAATCTTCTATACAATAATCTAGCTATAAATAAGTTTTATTTTATTTTATTTTTTATTTCTATTAACTTGCTAATTATTATTTTGTATTCTACAATATATGTTTTACAATTTAACAATAATTTTTTTCTAAATTAAAATTTATAGTACAATAATAGTATTTAATTATTATATTTTGTTTAATTGTTTGCAAACTTATTTAAGATTAATTTCATTAATATATTTTTCGAACAAAACCTAAAATTTGTTCAATATCTACTAATAATACTAAATAAAAAAAAATCTCTAATTATTTGCGTTAACTTAAAATAGTTTAAAGTATTATTTTTTTAATATTTTTATGTTAAATATTTATTCTTTGTATTATTAATACAAAAATATTAAAATTGTCGAAATAAAAATCTTACAATATTTGCGTTCAACTATAAAAAAGTTAACAAAAAATCAAATATATTATTATATTGTATTATTTTTTTAATAATATTTGTTTTTTATACTCTTATTTTTAAAGCAACAACTAAATTATAATAATATCGAAAATAGATTTTAAATTTTGTCTAATATTTTGTCTTATAGTTTACAATTTTTTTTTCTTCTATATTTTGTAAAGACTTAATTTCTATATAGAATTTAAAATACTAATAATATTGTATAATATTTTATTAAGTTTTTTTGTTTTCGAATAATATTTAACAAGTTTTGTCGAAACTTTTTTACAAACTTTTAATATAATTTTTTTCAAACAATTAAGATAATTAAATACTATATTAAATACTCGAAATCTTAAATAAATATTAATATTAGTTGTTCGAGAAATTATAAAAGTATATTTATAGAAAAAATTCAATATATTGTTAAATAATTAAATCGATTATTACTTGTTTTTATCTAGTCGAATATATTAAATTTTTTGATTTTCTAAATATTTCTCTATTTAAAAATTAATATAGTTGCGTAGTTAATACGCACAACAAAATATTAAATAAATAGAATTTCAACAAATACAAATATTTTGTATTAGTTTTTAAGATTTTTTACTTTTTTGTTTTTGAAAAACTCTAAAACAAATTAAATATTAAAACAAACTATTAATAGCAACAATAAAAACGCAAATCTAAATAAAATTTAGCAAATATATTATTTTTTAATATTATTATATAAACAAATATTTTTTTAAGTATAATAAACAAGTTTGTACTTTTTGCAATATTCTAAACTTGTTTATTCTCTAATTAAAAAACAATATTATTAACAATTATTTTTAATTTAAAAGTTGCAATAAAGTTTTAAGCTATCAAATTAATAACATAAGTTAAACAAAAAATAAAATTTTGTTGTCTATTCTATTAAGATTCTTGTCGATTTAAAATTTTGTTAAATTTGTTTTCAAAAGTATTGTTATTGCTTGTATTATTAATAATAATTTTAAAAAAATTGTTTTTAATTTTAAAGAATTTTAATATTTTTATAAATTTTAATATTAATTGTCGATCTATATATTCTATATTAAAAGAAATAAATTTAATAAAATATTTGCATTCTTAAAATATAATATCGATTTAATATATTAATACTTTAAAATAGACAACTCTTTAAAAACTAAATTATATATTTAAAATAATAAAAATATATTAAAACTCTTTTAGATTTAATTTAATTTTGTTACAAATTTAATTAAAATTTATAAAAATTAATTTCGATAATTTAATACAATCTAAAAATACTAAATTTAATTAAAATATTTCTAATAGTTTTTAAAAGTTCGAATTATTAATAATTCAAGAAAGTAGATTTAAATTAATAAATATTTTGTATAGTTAATTTTTTCAATTATTTTAACTAAAAAATAATAAATTGATATAATTTTTCTTCTATTAATATGTTAATTTTGTATTATTTATTTGTATTATTAACAATAATTTATACAAATAAAAACTAGATTAATTACTAATTCTAATTGAGATGTTTTTGTTTTAAACAAAACACAAATTAAAGATATTTCTTTATATTTAATATATTTAAATAATTGTGTACAATATAATATTTTAATATTTTTTAACAACTTTTGCAAATAATTTTTGACAAATTATTAATAATTAAGACTATTTAAATATATTTGTTTTAAAACTTAGATTATATTTTAATATTAATCTTTTTAATTTAATATAAATAAACGAATTTATTTTAAGTTTTGTGTAAGATACTCTTATTAAATATAGTATATAACTATCATTTTTTAAACTAAATCTTAATATTTGCATTCTATTTAATATATTTGTTTTTGTCTTTTAGTTTAAGTAATAAAAGATTGCTTAAAATCTTATTTAATATTCTTTAAACCTTTTTTTTTCTAGTATTAAATATACAATTAAAATTTTAATTAAGTTGATTCGCAAATTAATTAAAATATAAAATACTAAATAGCAAATTGCAAATTGCAAAAAATAAATTTACTAAAATTATTTTTGAAAAACAATTGTTAATTAGAAGTTTTTAAAGAATCAAATATTTTGTAATCGAGAATAGTATAAACAATATTTTTAAATAGTTTAAAAAAAAATCTAAAGTAAATAATAATACAAAAAAATAATACAAGTATAAAATAAATTAAACAAAATTTTATATTAACAAGTAATTATAATCTAATAATATAGAAAATTGTAATCTTAATAATATTTTAAAATAATAACTCTTAATATAATAATATTATTTTCGATTTCTTAATAATTTGATTCGATTTCTAATATTAAAATCGAATATTGATTTGAATCAAATTAAATTAATTTCAAATTAGCACAAATAAAATCGAATTTCGAATCAATTTCTAATATTGAAATTGTCGAATCAAATTAATTTTGATAGTTCAAATTAAAATTTAATTCGACAATTAGTCTAAGTAGAAGTTTAGCAATTTTTATTATATTATAAAAAATAATATTAACAATATAAAAGTTAACTTTTTTTAATTGTTTTTGTATACTCTAAGTAGTTTTTTTAAAATCTTAACTTTATTTTTTAAATATTTATTTTCTTCTATTAAGTTAAAAATATATTAATAATTGTTTGTAATTGTTTTTAAATAACAATTCTTAATGATTGCACAATTTTATTAAATAAGCTTTTTTTGTTAATAACAATAATCTAGATCTATATTTGTTAAGAATTAAAATAGCAATTAACTTCTTTTTTTAATATAAAACTAAATTCGAAGAATTTAAAATTTGTAAAACTACTTTTTTTATTATTTCGATAAAGATTTCTTAAAATTTGTTAAATTGCTAATAAATTATATTAAATAATTTGTTTTTTAGCAAATCTTTGTTATAGTAAAATAATTAAAAAATTACAATAGTTTTTATTAATGTAATATTTTATTTTTGAAAAACTTTTAATACTATTTTTAGTTTTGTAGCAAATATAGTAGTTATAGTAGTTTTTAAATTTTGCAATTTGTTTTTCGATTCTAGATTTAAGATTATACAATTTCGAAACTTTATTGCATAAATTATTTTAATATAAATTAGAGTACGTTTGTTGTATTATACTAATTTATAAAATATTTTTTAAGTTTGTTTGCTTTTTTGTTCTTTTCTATTGTTGTAATTTGTTTTATAGATTGTTAAATTTGCGCTCTTGTTTTTAATAGATAATATAATGCTATATTAAATGTTGCGAAAGATAGTTTTTTAATAATTTTGTTAAAAAATATATTATAGTAGAAATAAGATACAATAACAAGAGAAATAAATCGAATATATTTAATACTAGTTTTGTAAATAAACAATATATATTTAATCTAGTCGATTTATTGTCTTAACTTAGATATACTTCTTAGATTCTTTTAACTTAATATTTTTTAATAGATTTTGTATTATAGATATTAAGATAACTGTTAATAAAACTTTGTGCTTCGATTAAATTTGTCTTATTATATTATATATTGTAGACAAAATTCTAGTCTTTCTACTTAATAAAATACTAAACTATTTTTTTTACAAGAATTGCGTTTTTGTAATATTATATATCTATTTAACAATTGTTAAATTTTATAGTTGTTATCTGTATTTTTGTCTTTTTTTGTTAAAAATATATTTGTATCAATTTCTTTTATATATAGATTGCTCTTTTTCGAGATAAGCTTTAATATAACAATAAAAACAACTAAATATATCTTCTAGTTTAAAAATAACTTTAATTTGAAAGCAAAATAATTATATATTTTAAAATTTTTAGACAATCTTGCTCTTTAATTAAAGAGTTTAGAATTTTAGAATTTTAGAATTTTGTATTTTGAATATAATTTTAGAAAAATCTTATCTTTCTTTTTTAAAACAAGTAATTGATAATAACTATTATAACGTAGTTTTATTTTTGCGTTTGTAAAAGCTATTAATGTTGCAATATTGTTTTAATTTTTTTCTTGCTTTGTAGTATAATTAGTATTTTGTTAATAAAAATTGATTATAGATAATTTTTTCCAAAGAACTTTCTTGTAGATAAATTTGTTTAGAAATTTTTGTTAAAATATTCTTAAAACTGTTACAAATATTTTAAAGTCTAATTGCGAAACACTTTTAATTTGTCTTAAAATTTAAAATAAAATAATATTGCAAAACTATTTTTATAATTTAATTAAATTGTTTCAATTATTTGTTAAATTATAAATAATAGACAATAGAATAAAGTAGATTAATTTTCAAAAGATAAAATATTGCTCTCTATAGACTAGACAAGTAGACTGATTGCGCGGAATCGAATTTATTACGTAATTGTGCTAAGATTCGAGTTTCGATTCCAAATATTAAAATCAACTCGAGAAAAACTACTATATATAGTAACGTTTATTAATAGCTCGATTTTTGGTTCCGACTTTTAGAACCCACTCGATCCGAATAATTAATCTATAGACAAGAATTTACTATCTCTATTAAAAATATTTGAAAATAGACTCTAGTTTGCAAGAGCGTTAATAAACTTAATTGTTTATTTGTTAATTAAGAAAATTGTTTTCTTAGTTATTGTTGTAATTTGTTTAGACAATTTATCTATTAATAATATAAGAGAATTGTATTTGTTTAATAGCTTAAGCAATACAAGAATAAAATTAATAGTAATAGTATAAAATATTTTCGACTTTGTAATAATAGACTCTAGTTGTTTGTATAGACAATATCTAGTTGTATTATTAAGTTAATATAATAAGCAATATTTTAGATATCTTTTTAGTTGTCTAATTAAATTTCTTATATAATAATTAACTATAATTCTATTATAGATACGTAAGAATTCTTTACATACTTATATATTATACAATAGTTTAAAAATTCTTGCTTGTATAGTTTTAAAAATATATAATTTTAGTTATTTATTCTTTTTAACTTAAAATTAAATAAGTTCTTTATTTAGTATAAATTAAATATTTTCTCTTTTAATTTCTTTTAATTTAATTAATTTCTTTAATATTATCGAAGTTGTTAAAATTATAATTGCAAATTTTTGTTTTGTTATTTCTAATTTTGTTAACTTTTTTGTTATATTTATTGTATTAAATATTAAAATTAGAACTTAAGTTTTTGCTAAAACTAAAACTTTTGTTAAAATAATAATAGCAAATTTTTGTTTTTTTAATATTTGTATTAATTTTTTTATTATATTTGTTACATTAAGTATTAAAATTACAATTTAAGTTTTTGCTAGACTAATTGTCGAATCGGGTTTCGGTTTCAACTATTAGAACTGACTCGACTCGACAATTTTAATATTAGAAATCGATTCGAAACTCGATCGAATTAACGCTATTTTAAAATCGACTTAATTCGATTTAACTTAATTTTCGATTTCCATAGAAATCTAATCGAATTGTTAAAAAATCAAAAATAACGTTATTATATTAAGAATTACTAAAAATAGTATAAAAAAGTTTAAATTTAGATTTATTATTATTATAGATAATGCATTATAGTAATATATTATAGTAATACTATTATAGATAGATATTTCTAATATAATTATTAATTAAATGCAATAAATTAACTATATCTATCAAATTATTACTAAAAATAATAGAATTTATTAAAAATAATAATTCGAATCGGTTTTTCAAGTCGAATTTCGATTTCAACTTTTGAAATCGATTTGATTCAATTCGATTCGATTAATTATTTCGAACTCGATTAATCGACCCGACGCGATCAGTCTAAATATAATATTTTTTTTAAACAATTATAATTGTTTTTTATATTAATTAAGATGTAAATCTTTGAAATTTTATTATTTATAGATTTCTTCTAGCAATTTAATTGATTAAATATATTATTTCTTTGTATTATTACTAATAATATCTAATAATTTTTGTAGTTATTAATTTTTTTTTTCGAAAGTTAATTTATTTATAGATAAATTTAATATAAAACAATCTTAAAATCTAATATAAAAAGATTTTTTTCTCTATTTATTATTTAATCTTCATTTTTTTCTTTATAATATATATTTTACAATTTAAGAACAATCTTTTTTGCGTTTAGATTTATAGTACAATTAAAGTACTTAATTATTATAATTTGCTTAATTGTTTGCAAACTTATTTAAGATTAATTCTATTAATATATCTTTTAAACAAAATTAAAAGTTTGTTTAATATTTATTAATAATATTAAATATAAAAGTATATCTCAAGTTATTTGTATTAATTTTAAGAAGTTTAATATATTGTCTTTTTAATATTCTTGAATCGAATTTTTATTTTCTATAATATTAATATAAAGATATCGATTATCTTTATCTTAAATTAAACAAAATTGTTAAAATTGTTAAAATAAAAATCTTATAACAATTATAGTAAACTATATTGATATTAGTAAAAGATTATATATATTACTATATTGTATTATTATTTTTTAGCAATAATCGATTTTTGTATTTTTGTTTTTAAATTAGTAGTTAAATTGTAATAATATTAATAATAATTCTTAAATTCTGTTTTATATTTGTTTTTGTAATTAACAATATTGTTTTTTTATTCTATAATTTATAAGAACTAACTTTCTACATAGAATCTAAAATATTAACAAGATTGTATAATATATTGGCTAATTCTTTTATTCTTAAATAGTATTTAATAAATTTTATTAAAATTTTATTGCAAATTTTAAGTATAATATTTGTCGAAAAATAAATATTAATTCTTATTATCTTCCCTAGATATTTAAGATAATTAAATATTATATTAAATACTTGGAATTTTAAATAAACATTTGTATTAATTGTTCGCAAAACTATAAAAGTATATTTATAAAAAAAAATATATATATTGTTAATAAGTAAAACTAAATTTTATTTGTTTTTGTTAAACTTAATTTGTTAAATTTTTAAATCTTAAAAATATTTCTTTACTTAAAAATTCTAAATTAAAGCAAATATTAAATTAAGTTATTAATAGCAATTATAAAAACGCCAATTTAATAAATTTAGTATATATATTATCTTTTTATATTATTATAAATTTAAATATTTTTATTATTATACTAGACGAGTTTATGTTTCTTGCAATATCTTAAAGTTTTTTATTTTTCAATTATATAACAATATTACTATTTGTTGTTTTCGATTCTATAGTTAGAATAAAATTTAAAGTTACAAGATTAATTATATAAATTAAACAAAATACAAAATTTTGTTATTTACTCTATTAAAATTCTTATTAATTTAAAATCTTTTTAACTTTATTTTTAAATATATTGTTATTATTTGTATTATTACTAATAATTTTAAGAAGTTTATCTTTAATCTCGAAAGATTTTAAAATTTTTACAAACTTTAATATTAATTAACAATCTATATATTTAATATTAAAAAAAAAATTAATAAAAAATTTGCAAAATTAAAATATAATATCTATTTAATATATTAATATTACTAGATAAACAACTTTTTAAAAACTAGATTATATATTTAAAACAATAAAAATATATTAAATATTTTTAAAATTTATCTAGACTGACCGTTCGGTTCCAACAGTTGGAACCGAATTGCGTAAATTATGAAAATACTAACTATATTAGGTTAAAACTTGGCCTAATTAGGTATAACTTTCGAGTCGGGTTGTAGATTTTGGGGAAAAACCGACCCGAACGATTAGTCTAAATTTATCTCAGTTTTCTTTTAAATTTAATTGTATTTTTAAAAAATTATTTTAAATAGATTAATACAACTTAAAAATATCAAATTTAAATAAAATATTTTTAATAATTTTCGAAAATTAGAATTGTTAATAGTTCGAAAAAATAAAAATAAATTTACAAAAATCTTATATAGTTAATCTTTTCAATTATTTTAAATAAAAAATAATAACAAATTAATATAACTCTTTAGACTAATCGCGTCGGGTCGATTAATCGAGTTCGAATCGATTAATCGATCCAAATCTTGGCGATTCGAGTCAATTTGACTCGAAAGTCTTGACGAATCGATTTCTAAAATTGAAATCAAAAATCGAGTCGAATCGAGTCGATTTCTAGAGTTAAAATTGAAAATCGATTCGAAAAAATCGACTCGAATTGTCAAGAGATAAAGTTATTTAGTAACGAACTTAATAAACAAAAATTAGATTTTAGATTTTTTTATTTTTTTATCTAAATGTTCTAAAATAATGCAATAAAGTAATGCATATAAACTATTTAATATTTATATAATAGATAGATTACAACTATTATAGTCTCTCAATAAACTTCGATTTTATGTTTTATCAAAACGTACATAATAATGCATTTAGATAATGCACTTGAACTTATTAATACTATTAACTAGTTCGAGATCTTTACAATCTTATAATTAATTTTATTTTTAATATTATTATTATCGTTTTTACTCTTGTTATTATTATTATCGTCTTCGTACTCTATATATCTATATTTGTTATTTATTATTTTCGCATTATTTTTTGTCTTCTTTTATTTTATATTTACTTTATTATTATTAATTTTAATCAAGTCTTTAGCATCGTTATTTGTCGATTTTAAAAAATTAAATATTTTGTAATCTATAGCGTTTTTATTGTTTGCAAAAGTGTCTTTGAATCTTTCAAATTCGTTAATTATATTTAAATTGTGCGCTTTTTTTAATTTATCAAATTCTTTATAATATAGAATGCGTTGTTAAATTATTTCAATAATTAATATTATATATTTAATTACATTTTTGCTCAATTCGAACTAATTAGAATTAGACTAACACGTAAATTAGTTATTTTATTTATATTAGACTTTATATATACTTAAATATTAAGAAATTATATTGTGTTTACGTCTTTACTTTTTAAAATTATTTGTATAGTAATCGCATCAACTTTAATCTATTTTGCAACATTCTTATTTCTAATTTTCTTTATTAGTTTGATCTTAAAGTATTGCGCTACAATATAATTAACTCTTTGAATATATATATATTATTTAAATACATTATTATATAATTCTTTTTCTATTCTTTTATTAATTATTATATTTTTGACATTTTCTTTTATATCGATTTGAATTTATTTAGAGACTTTCTTGAAAATAATTGTTGTTCGCAATTTAATTAAACGCTTGTAAAGCGTTATACAATTAACGTTTTACTTTTTGTAAAATAGCTTTTTATTTTTAATTTACATCGTAATACAATTTCTATTAGCAATAACTTACAAAAGAATTAATAAAATAGATATTTTGCGCTTTAAATTAGTTTTAAAAATAATATATATACATAATGCAAAGCAAGTGTTTTGTTTAATAATATAATATTAGCTATTTAGCAATATTCGAATTTCTAAATAAAAAGAAATTCAATTTTAAAAAATTTATTTTTTTAATTAGTTTTAATAATAATGCATGCAAATAATGCAAAACAAATTTATATATCAACTATATAAATTAAGATAATAGACAATATTAAATGTGTTAATCAATATATAGTGTTTAAATAGAAAAATTATTGCAATTATAAAATAAATTTACGCGCTTAACATTAGAGTTAGAATTCAAATATTACTTTTATTCAATATTATTACAATTAAAAATCATTATTTTTATTATGTTAATTATCGCATAATATATACTCTTTAACTATTAAAATCGAACACAAACACGCGTATTTGTTGCGCATTATTCTATTGCATTATTTATCAAATTCTTAATTGCAAAACTTGTCAATTTTTGCATTCTATATCGTTAATTCTTTTATTTAGTATTAAAAATTCTTAACTTAACAACATATTTTGCTCTAAAACTCTAATAGTTCGAATTAAACAAATTAATAATGTATTCGAATAATATATTTTATATGTTACGTATCGCTAACATACTTAATTTAGTTCGTAAAATAGTAGACAAAGAATTGCGAAAAAATATAGCAACACAAGTTAATTGTAACAAAGAAAAGAAATTAATTAAAACAATTTCTAATATGCAAAAGATAATGCAAAAAGATAATATATTAAACTATTATTAGTTAAGTATTTATAATATAGAAGAAACGTAAATACAAATTTGAAACAATAGCTCAATATAAAATTCGCAAATACTAAAAAACTAATAATTTATTAATTTCGAAGATATTTTTCGCAAAATTAATTCGAGAAATCTTGCAAAATAAAGCTACTAACAAAGAAAACAATAAAAAAATTCAAATTTAAGTATTGATTTTGTTAGTTCTTCAAAAAATTATTAAAAGTTTTATAATTAACTTTTTCTCTAGTAAGTATATTATTTATTTGCATTATTATTGCTTTTATATAGTATATACTAATATTCTACTTTATATATTTAGATAGCAATCTTCTTACTATTTATATTAATCGCAAAATTATTAAGTTAAAAAATTTATAATTGTTAAAGCAATTAATACAAAATCTAGAACTTTACTATAATAAATAGTAATAAAATTAATGTTTAAATATCTTTATTATATTAAAATTCGAAATAGTTAGCAAAAAATTAAAAATTTAAGCTATTCTATTTATTCTATTTTATTATTCGCATTATTTTGTTATATTATTTATCAAATACATTGTCTTACTATATGCATTTTGTGTTTTTTTCTATCAAATATAATAATTAAAAAGTGCATTATAATTATATATTTAAATTATCTAGATAATTAGAGTTAAATTATTGATTTAACGTCTCTAATTAAAGAGCTTAACAATCTTGTTCTATATAATTTTATAAAAGATTGCACAAAAAAAATTGTATCTTAAGAGAGATTCGAACTCTTGTTTTTTTAATTTTTTATACTAATAACATGCAATCTATAGTATTATCTTAGATAGCATTATAATGCTATTTCAAACAGTATTATAAATTGCGCGTTATTATTATAAGAAATTAAACGCACTATTATTAAGTTATTAAGATTTAATTATTTATTCTTATTATATTTAAACATATATTAAAATTAGAGATAACATAATTTTTAAAAAATTAAAAACATTAATTTAATACAATATTAAGTATTTAGTTATTTTAAATACATTATCTATCTATATTATCGCTAATAATATTTGTTTGTTTATAACAATATTATAATTGTAAAATCTTCTATACAATAATCTAGCTATAAATAAATTTTACTTAAAACAATCTCGAATTTTATTTGACAAAAATTCTTATTTCTATTAACTCGCTAATTATTATTTTGTATTCTACAATATATATTTTACGATTTAACAATAGTTTTCTCTAAATTTAAATTTATAGTACAATTATAGTATTTAATTATTATAATTTGCTTAACTATTTGCGAATTTATTTAAGATTAATTTTATCAATATACTTTTTAAACAAAACTAAAAATTCGTTTAATATCTATTAATAATACTAAATAAAAAAGAATATCTCTAATTATTTGCGTTAATTTAAAATAGTTCGAAGTATTATTTCTTTAATATTTTTATATTAAATATTTATTCTTTATAATATTAGTGCGAAAATATCAATCGTCTTTGTTTTAAGTCGAACAAGAGCGTTAAAATTGTCGAAATAAAATTTTTACAACATTTGCGCCAAACTATAAAAAAAGTCAACTAAAAATCAAATACATTACTATATTGCATTATTTTTTTAACAATATTTGGTTTTTGTGCTTTTGCTTTTAAAGCAACAACTAAATTATAATAACGTCGAAAATAAACTTTAAATTTCGTCTAATATTTTGTTTCGTAATTTATAAAACTATTATTATTATTTTTGTTTTACATCTTGTAAAGACTTAATTTTTGCGTAGAATTAAACTAATCGTTCGATTTCAATAGTTGGAATCGAATTGCATAAATTATGAAAATACTAACTATATTAGCTTAAAACTTGGCCTAATTAGATATAACTTTCGGGTCGAATTGTAGATTTTGGGGAAAAACCGACCCGAACGGTCAGTCTACGTAGAATTCAAAATATTAACAAGATTATATAATATTTTATTAAGTTTTTCTATTTTCGAATAATATTTAACAAGCTTTGTCGAAGCTTTTTTTTAAGCTTTTAGTATAATTTTTCTTAAAAAACAACTATAATTTGTTATGGTTTTTTTTAAATAATTAAAATAATTAAATATTGTATCGAATACTCGAAATCTTAAATAAATGCTAGTATTAATTGTTCGAAAAACTATAAAAGTGCATTTATAGAAAAAATTTAATATATTGTTAATTAGTTAAATCGATTGTTACTTGCTTTTGTTTAATTAAATACGCTAGATTTTTTGATTTTCTAGATATTTCTTTATTTAAAGATTAATATAGTCGCGTAGTTAATACGTACGACAAAGTATCAAATAAATAAAATTCTAACAAATACGAATATCTTGTATTAGTTTTCGAGATTTTTTATTTTTTTGCTTTTGAAAAACTTTAAAACAAATTAAGCGTTAAAACAAGCTATTAATAGCAACAATAAAAGCGCAAATCTAAATAAGATTTAACAAATATATTATTTTTTTGTATTATTACATAAACAAATATCTTTTTAATTACAATAAATAATTTTGTATTTTTTGCAATATTTTAAACTTGTTTATTCTTTAATTGAAAAACAATATTGTTAACAATTGATTTTGATTTAAGAGTTGCAATAAAGTTTTAAGCTATTAAATTAATAATATAAATTAAACAAAAAATAGAATTTTGTTATTTGTTTTATTAAGATTTTTGTCGATTCAAAACTTTGTTAAGTTTGTTTTTAAAAATATTGTTATTGCTTGCATTATTAGTAACAATTTCAAAAAATCTGTTCTTAATTTTAAAGAATTTTAATATTTTTATAAATTTTAATATTAATTGTCAATCTATATATTCGATATTAAAAGAAATAAATTTAATAAAATATTCGCGATATTAAAATATAATATCGATTCAATATATTAATACTTTAAGATAGACAATTTTTTAAGAACTAAATTATATATTTAAAGCAATAGAGACACATTAAAACTCTTTTAAATCTAATTTAATTTTGTTACAAATTTGATCGAAATTTATAAAAATCAATTTTAATAATTTGATGCAATCTAGAAATACTAGATTTAATCGAAACATTTCTAGTAACTTTTAAAAATTCGAATTATTAATAATTCGAAAAAATAGATTTAAATTAACAAATATCTTGCATAGTTAATCTTTTCAATTATTTTAATTAAAGAATAACAAATCGATATAACTTTTCTTCTATTAATACGTTAATTTTGCATTATTTATTTGTATTATTAACAATAACTTACGCGAATAAAGATTAGATCGATTATTAATTATAATCGAGATTTTTTTTGTTTCAAACAAAACGCAAATTGAAGATATTTCTTTATATTTGATGTGTTTAAATAATTGTGTGCAATAGAATAAAAATATATCTTTTGACAACTTTTGCAAACAATTTTTGACAAATTATTAATAGTTAAAACTATTTAAATATATTTGTTTCAAAGCTTAAATTGTGCTTTAATATTAATCTTTTTAATTTATTATAAATAAACAAATCTATTTTGAGTTTTGTGCAAGATACTCTTATTAATCATAGTATATAATTATTATTCTTCAAACTAAATTTTAGTATTTGTATTTTACTTAATATGTTTGTTTCTATTTCTTAATTTAAGTAATAAAAAATTACTTAAAATCTTATTTAATACTTCTTGAAACTTCTTTTTTTTAGTATTAAATATACAATTAAAATTTTAATCAAATTAATTTGCAAATTAATTGAAATATAAAGTACTAAATAGCAAATTGCGAAAAATAGATTTACTAGAATTATTTTCGAATAAAAACAATTATTAACTAGAAACTCTTAAAGAATCAAACATTTTATAATCGAAAATAGTATAAACAATATTTTTAAGTAGTTTAAAGAAAAGATTTTTAAAGTAAAACAATAATGCAAAAGAGTAATGCAAATATAAGATAAATCAAGCAAAATTTTATACTAACAAGTAATTATAATCTAATAATATAGCAAATTATAATTCTAATAACATATTATAATTATATAGATCTTAAAATAGTAACTCTTAACATAATAATGTGATTTTCGATTTTTTGACAATTCGATTCGATTTCTAATATTGAAATCGAATATTGACTCGAATCGAATTAAGTCGATTTCAAAAAAGTAGAAATCGACTCGAATTTTAAGTCGATTTCTAATATTAAAATTGTCGAATCGAATCGATTCCAATAGTTGAAATCGAAACTCGACCTAACAATCAATCTATAACTCTTCTTTTAATATATTGTTAATTATATATTATTTATATATATTATTAATTATAACTTATATAATTAAAAATTAAATTATTTGTAGTTTGCAATTAAGATTATTTTTATTTTAAACAAAAATAAAATAAAAATATTTCTTTATATTTAATATACTTGAATAATTATAAATAATAAAATAATTTAAAATTTTATAACAACTTTTGTATACAATTTCTGAAATATTATTTACAATTAAAGCTATTTAAATATATTTGTTTTAAATTCGAATTATATTTCTATATATATTTTTTTTACTTAATATAGATTAACAAGTTTCGATTAAATTTTGTTTAAAATATTGTTGTTAATAGTTGTTTATAATTACTATACTTAAAACTAAGTATTAATATTTAAATTTTATTTAATATATTTGTTTCTCTTTCTTAAAACAAACAATATGTAATTATTAAATATTTTGTTAAATATTTTGCAAAAATTTCTTTTTCTAATATCAATAGCAAAAGAAAGAAAATCTTAATTAAATTAACTTGCAAATTAATTAAAATATAATCTACTAAATAACAAATTGTAAAAAATAGATTTGCTAGAATTTTCTTTGTTTAAAAACAATTATTAATTTAAAGCTTTTAAAAAGTTTGATATTTTATAAACAAAAATACAAATATAATATAACAATATTCTTTAACAATTGGAGAAAAAAATTTAAAAACAAAAAATTTATATAAAAGAACAATACAAACAACAACTAATATAAGTAAGTTGTTCTAAAATAAGATAAGTAAAAGTAGTTTTTAAGTCGAAGCATATTACTTTATACTATAGCAAAAAATTCAAAATTATAGTAACGTATATTTAAAAATAGAAAATCTTAGTACAATAATATTATATTTAATTTTTTAATAATTTGATTTGATTTTAAATATTAAAATTAAGAATTGAGTTAAATCGAGTTAATTCGATTTTAAAATTATAGAAATCGAATTAGATTTTAAGTCGATTTCTAATATTAAAATTAACAAGTCGAATTAATTTCAAAAGTTAAAATCGAAATCTAATTCAACAATTAGTCTAAGATTGTATATTAACTTGTATAAAACCTAACTAGTATATAATATATTTGTATCGAGCTAGCTAATATATTGTACAAGTGTTATACTCGATTAATGTTGTAACAATTAACGTAATTCTTAATTACATATTATATTAACAATAGAAAGAACTTTGTAGTATTAAAGTTAGTAACTACAAGTAGTCTTTAATCTAGATTGAGTGCAAATATAATTTGCGTACATGCTCAAATATAGATTGATCGCGTCGGGTCGAGTCGGTTCCTAATGTTGGAACCAACAATTCGAGTCGATTTCTAGGGTTGGAATCGAAACCCGACCCAACGATCAATCGATTACTCGAGACATGATCACGAAACTTTTTGATAACCACTAGGCAAACACCACCCTACTTTGGTGCCACATCACTCTTACTTTATTGTTACATCACTCTTTTCCACTAAGTTTAATCAAGTAATTCTAAGGTTTAATTTGTTAACTATTGTCGCGTTTTGTTACTTATTAATCTTTTGTTTTATTATCTACTTTACATCAAAAGTTTTATTATAATTATAAAATTGCGATTATCGCTTGATGCATATCACGAAAGAACGTCAATTAATTTGCTTATGTTAAATCTTAATAAGCATGCGACGACGCAAAGTTATGCGATAATTCTAGATCGCAACAAGGTGTGGAAACAAGACGTTCGCATAAAGTACTAAATTACTTGTAATCGCAACGATAAGATCAAACAAAGAGAAAAAGATTATCGTCAAATTAGTAATCGATACATTGAGTGTTTCTTCAAAGCAATCGCAAAACTAGATAACAATTTATAAAACAAATACAATTTAAGTAGCTAAATTTTTATTGTTAAGTATCTTGATTACAATTATTCTTTTATAAAGTTATTTATTTTTGTATTACATTAAAAGAAAGCTCTAAAAAATTTAAAAATACAAAACGAGCTTCAAAAGAAATAGCGAAAAAGCAATAAAATCAACTTAACATTGAAAAAACTTCGTTTAAATTTCGAAGAATCTATATTTAAATCGCAAGACATTTAGAATGCAAACGTTGTTTTTAAAGTAATATCAATAAGTTTTTTGACGTCTACGTAGATATTAATGCAATATCTAACAAAGTTATTTGAGTAATATGTCGATTCGAAGAAAAAAAAGTATAACAATAAGTTGCAATTTTTGTTTTTTACATTTAAATTTATACAAAAATTGCTTTGTTTAAATATAAAGATTTTAATTATAAATTGCATTTACAAAACAAACAAATACAAGATATCTCTTTTTATTATTATTGAAATTATGGTTTTAAACATTATCTTTTACGTTAAATTTTGCTTTATAAAGAAAAAGAATTATAACAATTACGTGTAAGTAATAAAAGCTTTAATGCGCCTTTATAATTATTTCGATTTGTCTTATTTTACAATTGTTATATTTGACAATAATAGAGCTTTGTTGTCGACGCTTTTGCACGTGTTTTTTAAGAAAGAACATCGCATTAATTATCTTTTGTGCATTTAACATATCAATTAGAACATAATAATCAATTGCAAGAAGTATTTTTTTACAAATAAAAAGTAAGAGACGTTCTATAAACGATAAAAGAACGTTATCTATGTAAATAGCTTGAAACTATTAAAGAAACGTTACAACATCTTATATTACAATTATCTAAACGCGAATTTTAGCATATTTGATTATCTCGAAAAGCATCTATAGCTTAGACGTAGAAAGTAAGCTAAATGCTTTATCGACAAGGTGCTTTACTTCGATAATATTTTCTTATTATATAACGAAAACGCTCATTATTAAGTTAAACAAAAGCTTAAATTTTTTATTAATAAATAAAGATTGCAAGCTAACTTTGTATCGCTAACGCATTTATCTATTTGCGCAAACAATTTATATACAATAATAAACGTCAAGCTAAATAAATTTTTTATTGATTAATATTATAATTACGAGCAAAAGTTTAAGAAAGCAAAGATTCGCTTATTTTTAAAGCTTCGTAACGTATCTATTTTTTGCAATTTTATTGTTTAGGTAACGTCATTTGCTTTAAAGACAATTAACGTGCAATTCAAACGTCTTAAAGACAAGTCTATTGTTATCGTGTCTTGCATCAACATCTTTACGAAAACGATAAAATTGTTGTGCGTTCACAAGATATAGAAACGATAATACGATAAAGCAAGCGACAACGTCTTAAAATTGAAGAACATATATTTGCATTAAAGATTTACAAAGTTATCGCAAAGACAAATAACAATAAAGCAAAAAAATTAAAAGAATTATGCGATAAGAGGCGACGACGTAACAAAGATGCAAGAAACATCGCTAGAAACTTCGTTGTCGTCGTCTAAAGATAAATTAGATTTTGATAACATATTACGCGTGCAAGAGCCTATTATTGTTAAGTCAAAAAATCGCTTACAAGACTTATTAAACAAGATATGAGCAACGTCTTCGTAGTTACAACGTCGTTGCTAAATAATCTTTGAAAACTTTACTTAGCGAACGACGTCTATCTTTGAGTTGATTCTTAATCTATTCTCTAATTAGATTTTTAATAGTTAATTCTCTATTCAACGCGACGAGCGAAAAGAACGACAACAAGATAAACAAGAAGATGCAAAAGATTGACAACGAGATAAACAAGAAGATGCAAAAGAGACGACGATAAAAGAGCAAATACTAGATGTTTTGATTTTTTACATAAGTAGTTTTTAAATGTAATTAAAGATGCAAATAGAGATTGATTTTAAGCATGCGAAAGATATGTTTTAGGTTTGAATTTGCATCGAAAGATTAATGAGAAGATACATCGAAATTGATGATAGATAGGCGCAAAATCAAGTACCTTTCATGGGCTCTTTTGACTTGTTGATTTGATTTGTTTACGAGGTCATCGAATTACCCGATTAGGCTTAGTGGGGAAGGGTGGTGTGGCAGCAAAGTAAGGGTGGTGTAGCACCAAAGTAGGGTGGTGTCTGCCTAGTGGTTACCAACTTTTTTCCCCCTTCCACTTCTAGCCTCGCAGGTGAGCAGCGGCTGCTTTAAGGTGAGCCGGGGTGAGCGGCCCTGAGCGGTGCCTGAGCCGGGGTGAGCTCCCGGGGGCAGTGCAGCGGCGCAGCACGCTGGAGCCTGAACGTGCTCCCTTGAGCCCGGCTTCAATTGCCTTCGTTGGCGGCATGCTGCTGCTGTACTCTTTGGCTGCTGCCTAGAGGACCCCACCATCGCTACATAATAGCATCCCACCTGGTTAGGCGGCTCAGTCAGGCGTACATTTGCGCAGCGCGTGAAATACCCCGTCCGTCCCACCTCGCCTGCTATACTATATCTTCACTCTTTCATTTTTCCTCGTCTAGGCGTCCCCTTCTTGTTTTATTCTCTCTGCTCTCGACTCCTGCTACCCTTCTCACGATTCTCGCTCGAAACGATGATCGCTTCACCGGCGCAGCTCCAGCATTGCCGACCTAGTCGAAGAAGGCCCCATGGCGATTACCATCCTTGGTACTTCTGAATTCACCGTTTGCCTGGAATTACTCTCGACAAGGATGCCTTTACTCTCCACGGCCCGCTCTTTGGTCTACGGCTTGAGCCAGCGATTCAGCCGGGCCTGCCACACGACATAAGGAAGGAAATGCTTCATGCCTCATCGCGATCGCTCGGGCTTCTTACTTGCCTGCCTGGGCGCCTTGACAAGGATCGCACCTCGCCCATGATCCGGGGACCCGACATTGAGGGGCTGAGCGTGAATCCAAACAGCGGCGGTGAGCCAAAGCCAGCGAATGGAGTCAAAGGAGCGTTGGCCTCGCCTCGATCGACAGTCGTATCTGCCTGGTTGCGCCGACAAGGATGCCATAATAGCATCATTCGGGTGCCGTAGCCTCGAGACGTGCATCTGGCCTTTTCCTGTTGATCGTGGCAAGACAGTGCCACGAATCTATTATCGCCGTCTCAGCTTGAAGACCCAGACAACAGAAGCTGACAAAACACGATAGATGGACATCTCCGAGGGGCGTAGCGAAGATTCAGCCGGCATGGCACATGGATTGAATACGAGACTCCAATGGCCGAGAGCTGCTGCAGCGCGTGCCCTAGAAGGAGGCTTTGGGAGAAGAGGAGGCACGTTCAGGGATGAGATAAGCGCTATTGGGCTGGCCTGCAGTCACTTATTAGAGAGACTATGGGCGCGGCAGCGCGCTTGTGGGTACGCCTCGCGACGACCTTGATAAAAGCTTTTACAGGGCTTCTACTTCGACTCCGTCCGTCTATAAACCAGTTCATTCGCTTTCTTGTATTCGACGTATCTAACATTCAGGGACGGCCAAGAGAACGACCACTATCAATGGGAGGGTTGGAGCGAGTGCAAAGACGTCCGAGGTTGTAGGTCCTGAGTGAAGGAACCCATCTCAGAAGATATCCATTAAACAGTGTAGCGCGAGCGTCTTGTAGCAAGCCGCTCAACCAATGACTCGTCCACAAATAGGATCAAGCCATATTCCGCGCGAAAATATCTCCACACTATTTTTCATCAACAATGTGACTTGTACCGATGACGTTGCCGTCCTTGTCTAGTTCATAAGCGGTGTAATGCATGCGCTTGCCTTTGTCGCTTTGATGCTGCGACTCCCTGGTTGAGTGTCAGGCGTGTAGATCGAGATTTAGGAACGAGGTCTCAAGCTCCAAGCTTACTTCATAGCTACCTTGACCGTTTCAGGTTTGAATGAATCG